>Ga0207747_1000095_pt1 | contig 99438 bp, 82 predicted proteins | sample HigsolmetaGSP11D_FD_184839 | JGI IMG/M metagenome (GOLD analysis project Ga0207747, IMG submission 184839) | High solid enriched microbial communities from the Joint BioEnergy Institute, USA - SP1-1-D (SPAdes) | ecosystem: Engineered > Bioreactor > SSF (Solid state fermentation) > Aerobic >...
AACGCAGGATCACATCAGAACGTAAGAAGACTTAAAAGCCCGGCTCCAAAAACGCATTGAAACAGGCATTCCGTAGTGCGATGGCGGGTTATCCACAGGCCTGAGTTATCCACATTCCGATTTCATGTTCAATGTACATAGGCCACCTTTCCGCAGATTTCATTCTCCTCACCCTACACTGATGAATTTCCAGCTTGATTATATCGGGTGAGGGAGAATCAGGGAATTCGTGTTCAAGATTATTTCGTGTTTCTTGTTAATTTTATTTTAGCGGTTACAGCCTGTAAGCCGCTGTCGCCCTGGTCGATAAGGCCGGGCAACGGCGTGACTGGACATTCCAGCGACAGGACAACAGCCAGAATCGCATCTCCCCGAAACGGGACACCACCAGGGCAGCACCTCCCCATAACAATACAACGGCCAGTAACACACCTCCCCGCTTCGGGAACACCAGCCGTGACTCACCTTCCCGGCATAATAAAACGAGGCTGTCCGGAAAGTCAGATGAGACTGACCGATGGATGGCCTCTTTTTGTTGATCTGGTGGTCAGCGCGGTGTCATGGCGGCATCGACTCACGGAAGATGGATAGAAAGAACGATAGGGCGTCATGCACATCCTGGAGGATGCGACCTGATGCTTGGGGTGCCGGATATATATATCGGTAACGTGCCAATCTCTAACTGACGTAACATGATTGGCAAGACCTTTCCATCGTCTGGCTAAAGGAAATTTTCACACAATGATGGACTCAACACGGACCGCTCGGAGTTGTACGATTTTTCGTACAAAATCGCTTGGAAAACGGCTGGACCGAATGGAGTTGTACGATATTTCGTACAAAACCGCTTGAGAAACGGCCGGACCGCTCGGAGTTGTACGATATTTCGTACAAAATCGCTTGGAAAATGGCCGGACCGTTCGGAGTTGTACGATATTTCGTACAAAATCGATTGGAAAATGGCCGGACCACTCGGAGTTGTACGATTTTTCGTACAAAACCGCTTGAGAAACGGCCGGACCGCTCGGAGTTGTACGATTTTTCGTACAAAATCGCTTGGAAAACGGCCGGACCGCTCGGAGTTGTACGATATTTCGTACAAAACCGCTTGAGAAACGGCCGGACCGCTCGGAGTTGTACGATATTTCGTACAAAATCGATTGAAGAACGGCCGGACCGAGTGGAGTTGTACGATATTTCGTACAAAACCGCTTGGAAAACGGCCGGACCGCTCGGAGTTGTACGATATTTCGTACAAAATCGATTGAAGAACGGCCGGACCGCTCGGAGTTGTACGATATTTCGTACAAAATCGATTGAAGAACGGCCGGACCACGTGGAGGGGGCTGTCCAGAAAGTCAGCATGCAGCCAATTGGACGTACGACGAGAGGGAGGATCGTTTCGTATGCCCCAATGGCCGGTATGTTCGTTTTAAGAAGTACCAGACGAAGAGGACACAGACGGGACTGGAGCAAAGCTTCAAGATCTATGCATGTGAGGATTGCAGGGAATGCCCGTTGAAGTCCGCTTGTACCACAGTGAGAGGTAACCGCCAGGTACACTGGAATACGGTGTGGAAAGAACGAAAGGCGAAAGCCCATGCAGCCCTTGAAGATGACGAAAAATCCGCGATCTATGCTCGCCGCAAGGTGGAGGTCGAGAGCGTATTTGGTCACATCAAGGGCAATCGGTCGTTCCGCCGGTTCTCGTTGAGGGGACTGGATAAGGTGCATACCGAGTTCGGGATCGTGGCGATGGCCCACAATCTACTGAAGGTGGCGAGCATCCGCCTCGCTGCCTTCCTGGAGACACTATGGAATAAGAATGGACGGAAAACCGTATTGGCTTTCCGTCCACTTTTCATTTTAGGGATTTTTTAGACAGCCCCCGCCATATGCTAGAGTTCCACCGGTATGTGCATGACCGTCACCGAATTCGCCGGGAATGTATGGGTGAATTCGCGGCCCAGTCCGGTGACCCGGCTCTCCGTCGGCACCACCTTGTTCGGCTCCTGGAGCGAATTCTCATCCGCCGGATCGCCCTGCAGGACGATGATCGCGGCCGTATCGGCTACCGACCGCACGCCCGCAAGGCTCAGCCCGACCTCCTTAGCTTCGCTTGCCGCATTGACGACCTTGATGATCAGCTCACCGCTCTCTTCGTCGTAGGTCGTGACGCTGAACAGCGTGTCAGCCGGCGTCTCCGTCCATTCGTGGATGAGGACATCGTCCAGGTAGCAGCGGTACGTGCCGCCGATCGCCTCGATCCGGATGCTGTACCACACTCCGATGGTCACTGTCCGGTTGCTCGTCTCGCCGACGATGGACTTCACCCCGCCGATGGCGCGTTCGACCGCGGTCAACGTGTTGTTCCATCCGCCGATGTTCCACCAGTAGTAATCATCGTAGCCCTGCACCGCAAAGCCGATCAGCATGCCTTCATGGCCGCCGATCTTGCGCGCCTTGAGCGTCAGGATATAATCCGTCCACTCATTGCCTTCGGGGAAGAACAGCCTCACGTCCGTATCGGTCGACTTCTGCTTCAGCACGCCGCCTTCCACCGACCAGTTGCCGCGTGACGGACTCCAGCGCTTCAGGCTGTCCGCGCTTTCGAAATCCTCGGAAAGCAACACATTCCCGTCTGGATCCGTGACCACCACATCGTCATATTCCACCTGCGTCGCCCAGGTTCCGAGCAGGATCGAGCCGCGCGGTTCAGACCTATCCGCCGTCTCATGCTTCTCCACCCGGGTCGGCACCACATAATCGCCGACATGGCGACTGAACATCTGCTGCACATAATAGCTCGGCGTGCCATAGACCCGCGACTGGTCGAACCAGATCAGGTTCGGCTGCCACTGCACGTAGCCTGTTCGGCCGAAGAGCGGCGCGTAAGCGGCCATCACCACGACGTCCGAGTTGCGCTCCAGCCCGGTCATAAAGGCCGCCTCGGCTATCGCCGCTTCCAGATTGTTGCGGCGTCCATTGCCATGGGCCGCGTACTCGCCTACAAACACCTTCGGACCGTTGCGGTCGAAGTCGTCATAGCGATTCACATTGCTCAGGAACCATGCAGGCGCCTGGTACATATGCTCGTCGACGATGTCGGCCGGATTGCCGTTGCGCGCCAGCCACCTGTATGCTTCATGGTAAGTCACATCGGTCGGAGACCAGCCGGCGCTGAAGACCAGCTGGATATCCGGATATTTCTCCTTGATCGCGTCATAGATCATCTTGTAGCGGGTGTAATAGTTGGAACCAACCAGTTCATTGCCGATCGCCATATACTTCAGGTTGAACGGCTCCGGATGGCCATTGGCGGCGCGCAGCGCCCCCCATTCGGTCGTCTCCGCATCGCCGTTGGCATACTCGATCAGGTCCAGCGCATGATCGATATACTCCTGCATATCGGGGATCGACACCATCGGCGGATTGCCGTGGCAGGAGGTGATGCCTGCATAGATGACTGGCAGCGGCTCGGCGCCGAGATCTTCGGCCAGCAGGAAGTATTCATGATACCCCAGGCCGAAGGATTGGTAATAGTTGTTCGCCCATTGATTCCGCTGAACCTGGCGCTCCTCCAGCGGGAGGACCGTATTCTTCCAGCGGTAATGGTTCTCGATCGAACCGCCTTCGACGATGCATCCGCCAGGGAAGCGAAGGAAGCTCGGCTTCAGCTCATCCAGCATCTCCGCCAGATCGGCGCGCAGCCCGTTCTCCCGATGCTTCCATGTATCCTGCGGGAAGAGCGAGATCATGTCCAGCGCCACCTTCCCGCGCTCGCTCGCGGTGACAAGCAGCCTCGCCTTCGTGCTCGTACCCGACGCCGTCAGGGTGCAACCATGCTTCTGCCAATCGCTGCCCAGACCGCTGATCTCGCATCGGGCAAGCTCGGCATCCGCATCGTAGAGCAGCTGCACCAGCAAGCTCAGGTTCGAGCCGGCCGCATCTTCGGCGCGGGCATAGACGCTGAAATCGTAGGATCGTCCGCTTTCCACATACATGCCGCCGTATCCGGCATTGGACAAGCCGACGCCGAAGCCGCCCTCCTCCACAGTCAGAAGCACATAGGTCGGATTGTTGCCATTCAAGGGCCGATCATTCATCGCTTCAATCGTGCCTGCTCCGCCGCTCTCCACATATCTGCTCCAGGCAAACAGCGGATTGTCGAATTCAAACGACCGATTCTGCACCATCTCCGCGTACAGGCCCCCGTCACCGGCATAGTTGATATCCTCGAAGAAGATGCCATACAGCGTCGGGCTCACCTGCCGTGAGCGGTCGGAAGCGTCGATGTGAATCGTAAAGGCAGGACCCTCCCAGGTCGCCGCCGGCTCGGCAGGCCCCTTCGCTTCAGGCTCGCCCTGCGCCTTACGGTCCGGCTCCCTGCTCGATTTCCTGGCATCAAAATCACGGATCCAGAGGCTTGTCAGCCCGATCGTCAGAATGGCCACCACAAGCGCAGCCAACGCAACAATCGCCACCAGCTTCCTGTTACTAGGCATAATCAACCTCCCGGTATCGGTTTCGCATGAATCGTCCGCGTATCCTGCAGCTCCGCGAACGGGAGATCGCCGTCATGACTCCCCACCGGTCGCGAAGCTGCACATCTCCGCACCTGTCATCCATCACCGCTGAATGCAAGCAAGGCTCTCCTGATCCTGTTCGTCAGGCATTCCGAACAACCCATCACCGTCGCCACGACTCCCGCATCAGACGAGACCTTCGCGATTCCCTTCACCCGCAGCTTGCAACTTTCCCCATCAATCGCCTTCACCCGCAGCTTGCAACTTTCCCCATCAATCGCCTTCATCCGCAGCAAGCGACATTCCGCATCAATCGCCCGCGATCCCCGTCCGCTCCACGCTCTCGATGAAGTGACGCTGCGCGACCAGATACAGGATCAGCATCGGCAAGATGGTGATCACGACGCCGGCCATGATCTGATTCATGAAGTTGGACACGCCGCCAAGCACCGCCGAAGCGGACATGATCTGCTGCATCGACGCCATCTGCGCGGTTCTCACGCCGTTAAAGTTCGACAGAAGCTGAGACAGGTTATAGAATTCCGGGCTGCGCAGGAAGATGTTCGGATAGAACAGATCGTTCCAGTGCCAGACGACAGAGAACAGGAACACGACCAGCAGCGCCGGTCTGGCCAGCGGCAGCATGATGGTAAAGTAGGTTCGGAACGGTCCGGCTCCGTCGATCCTCGCCGCTTCCTCCAGCACGGCCGGCAGCCGGCGGAAGAACTGGATGAAGATCAGCACGAACAGCGCTCCGCGAAGCCCGTGCCCCATCAGCGCCGGGAGGAAGAACGGCCAGTACGTGTTCGTCCAGTTCAGATTGCTGTAGAAAATATACAGCGGCACCACCATCGTCTGCGGCGGCACGAGGAAGGTGAAGACCAGCAGCCCGAGCCAGATGCCATATCCCGGGAACCGGTATCTCGCGAACCCGTATCCGACCAGGGCGCAGCTGAGCATCTGCATGAGCGAGGCGCCGATCGAGATGATCAGGCTGTTGCGCAGCCCCTGCCAGTACCGCATGTTCTCGAACGCCAGCGAATAGTTGCTGAAATCCAGCTGCTTAGGGATCCATTGGACGGTCGCATCGGAGATGTCCGAGGACAGCATGAACGATTGCGACACCATGAACAGCAGCGGATACAGGAAGATAAACGACAGGCTGAGCAACAGCAGGTACGTCATCACCATGCGCACGATCACCGAGCTTCTCTTCTGCAGCACGGCCTGCAGATGCCTGGCCTTGGGATCGGCCTTCCAGTCTTGCACCTTGCTCGCGATCTCGCTGTATTTTCTCTCCAGGGCTGTCAGCATGCTAGTTCCTCCTCTCCTCGGCATTGGCCAGACCTCTGCGGAACAACAGGAAGACGAGTCCGATGATGAAGAAGACGATCACGAAGTAGATCCACCCCATCGCAGAGCCGTAGGCATATTCATTGTTGCGAAAGACATTGGTGATGATGTGGTTCATCATCTGGTTATCCGTCTTCGTGAAGGAGTTGACGATCGAGTACAGCGTGTTCACGAAGATCATCGGCATCAGCATCGGGAAGGTGATCTTCCAGAAGCTCTCCCAGGGCGTCGCGCCGTCACACTTCGCGGCTTCGTAGAGCGACGCCGGAATCGTCTGCAGCCCCGCCAGGAAGATCAGGATCTGCACTCCGGAATCCCACATGACCAGCAGCAGCTGATCCGCGAACTCCAGCAGCGGCATGAGGACGCTCGTCGGCACAACATCATTCAACGCAAAGATCAGATCGCTTTGCGAGAAGATCGGGATCTGCGCCGCCCCCTGCTCCAGCAGCTCTCTCAGGATCGCGCCGGAAGCGATGATGACGGGCAGGAAGAAGATGCCGCGGAACAGAAACCGTCCCCTGAACTTCTGATTCAGGAGCAGCGCGCTGAACATCGCGAAGACCAGGATCAGCGGCACCTGGTAGAGCATCGTGACGATCGTGGTGCGGAGCAGCGGCAGGAAGTTCACGTCCTTCGTGAATGCCGAGATGTAGTAATACGCGCCGGCGTACTCCGCGATCAGACCTTGCCCCGACGGCTGCAGATGCTGAAACGAGTAGTACAGGGACATGCCCAGCGGCATCGCCATGAACAGGAAGAAGCCGACGATCCAGATCGCGACAAAGGAATAGCCTTCCACGAAATTGCGCCGCCTCATATTCAGCCTGAACCATTTCTTCATCCTATCGGCCTCCTTCCAGCACGAGATAACCGTAAGCTTCGATCGTGTAGCCGTCCACGGTCTGCGGCTTGTTGTGGTAATTGACCATCACGCTGATGCCGTTGGCGTAGGTGGTGCGCTTCACCCATCTGGACAGAATCTCGTGATTCACGATCGGCTGATCGTAGATCTTCCTGTACAGATCCATGATCCGGTTGTATTCCTCTATCGACGGCTCCAGCCAGTTCACGTATTCCGAACTGAACAGATCCGTCTTCATCGTCCGCTGCAGGTTGCTCGTCGGCTCATACGTCAATTCGTAACTGGGCAACGCCCCGTATTCCAGCTTCCGGAGGAGATCCACCCTCGGATCGTCCGTCAGATTGCTCGGCTCAGCGGTATAAGGCACATAGCCGTGCAGGACGATCTGATAGAACGGAACCGCCTCATCCAGATAGGTGAAGTTGCTCGAGTCAACCGGGATGTCGTCGATCCGGTCCACATGGCCCAGCACGTAGGCGTTGCCATAATCCACCGCCGTCCTTCCGATCGCCGCACGCAACTCATCCAGCGCCTGCACCCAGACCTGCTTCGTCTCCTCACGCGTCGTCAGATTCTTAGGATCCTGGTCCGAATACAGCGTATCGCCCATGTAATCGAGATGAACTCCGGCGATGCCGAGCTCCTCGTAGCGCGAGATTTCCTTCGAGATATGGTTGTCGAAGACACGTTCAGGCTTCAGAAGGTAGAACAGCTTATCCGGATCGTTCCATCGGGTATCGAGCCAGTAGTCATAGCTCTGCTGCGGCTCCTTCTTGATGCCGTATACGGCGTCGCGGTTTCTCCTGAAGTCGCCTTCCTCCTCGAACGGCCTCACGTAATTCGCCTTGAGATACAGACGGACGCCCTGGCTGCTCGCGTAGCTTGCCAGTTCCTTCAGGCCCTTCAGACCACCCAGCTTGGACTCAACCGGGAAATGCTGCGGCTGGGTGCCATAGACGCCGCCCTTCGACCAGCCTTCGATGGTGATCTCCAGATCGCGGATGCCGCGCGACTTGTAAGCGTCGATGATGCTCTTGACCTGGTCGAACGTCGTCATGCTGATGAACGTCTTGCCGATCACCTCGTAACGCAGCACACCCGCGAAGATGCGCAGCTGCAGCGGAATATCCGCCTGAACGACCGGCTCCAGCCCCTGGCGAGCGATCAGGTATTCGCGATAGGCCTTGGCCATGCCGACATAATGCGCATCCTCACCCTGCAGCAGGATGATCTCCAGCATCCGGTCACCGCCGATCATCGGGCCCTGGTACAGCGGAATCTCGCTTGGATTGTTGCCGATGAAGATGATGTCGTCATTGCGGTAGATGAACTCGGCAGACGCGCGGTACAGCTGGATGTTCCGGATGCCCGCCGGCGTCGCATTGATCTTCGCATCAGTATCCCCTTGCGAGACCACCCCCAGGAATCCGCTGCCATCCGCGTAGATGCCGTAGACGGGCAATGCGATCTGCTCCTTGGGGAACATCGACTGTCTCCAGTTCGGCAGCAGCTGGGTGTGGGAATGTTTCAGGAACACCGGGTCACTGCCATAGATGAACTCCGAGTACACATTGAAGTTCTGGGCACGCTGCTCCTTGATCCGCATCAGCGCCCCCGAGCCGTCAGGCACGAACACCGCCCCCTGCTGCCAGGGAGATCCGGCATGGAAGAACGGCAACAGCTCCAGGCTGACGAGTCGCGAAGGCCCCTGCTCCTGGATCGATTCGAACGGCACCCGCACCGCCAGCCCTTGCTCGGTCAGACGATACTCGACGGACAGCGTGATGCCGTGGTTCGCGAAGGTGATCGTGACCCGCGCTCCGCCCTCGATCGCCTCGACGGTAGTCGTATTCTCCGCATCCTGCAGGGAATAGGTCTGACTCAGCTCGGTGCCGGTCGTGTATTTCAGATGCACCGGCGCCTGCACGAACTTGATGTTGTTGGGAGGTGTCCGCTTATCCATCGGCGGCGCGCCATGCCATTCCCGCCGGGTCTGCTTGTCAACCAGCCGCACGTTCCCGGTCGTCTCATCAACATACAGCTCGAGACGGTCATTCTCCGCCATCTTTGTGCCGACCAGCGCAGCCGTCAGCTCCGGGATCTCCACCGGTTCCGCGGTTCCGTTGCTGGCTGCGCGCACCTCAGAACCTGCTGCAGGCTGGCTGGTCTGGACATCAGGGGACGCAGACGGAGAAGATCTGGACTGCACGGACTTCACCGCACCGCTGCCCGAGGTAGAAGCGCCTGACGCGGCAGGATTCACTGCCTCGCGCGCGGCTTCGCCCTCCATCGCATTCAGGTAGATGCCGCGCGTTCCGAGCAGCAAGGCGATGACCAAGATGCAACCGATCCACTGTTTCGTTCTCTTGCTCATGCTCTCCCCTCCCTACGTCCTGAAGCTAATCTCTTTGAAGAGATTGATGATGAAATTGACGAACTCGTCGATCAAGCCATACAGGATGAAGCAGACGAACCACATGATGAACATCCCGATCAGCGTCAGGATCGTGATCCAGATCATCTTCCCGATCTCGAAGTCATGCAGCACTCTCACCTTGATCAGGAACAGCAGGATCACCCAGAACTGGATGATGCTCATGAACAATCGGTAGGTCGAGGCTTCATCCAGCGAGAGCACATTCGTCAGCAGCGTGACCGGCACGACGAATACGATGTATGGCACAAGCGCATATGCGCTGCCGACCACGATCTCCTTGAACTTGCCCTCGCCGTCGAGGATCGTGCTGACCGCCCAGTTGGAGATCGACCAGCTGATCCACGGCACGACGATCCAGACAAACTCGAACAGGAAGGAGATCTCATACGGCTCCCGGGTCTCGAAGGCGTATCCCGTCACCAGGATCGAGATCATCCGGGCGATGAAGGCCAGGATGATCAGCAGAATCGCATGGGACCATCTGGCTACCCCCGGCGCCTGAAGGTCATAATAAAACTCATTCGGATGCCGCAGCACCTTCCCCATCATGCGCAGCGTATTCATCCCGCTTCACCTTCCTTCACGATCGCCTGGTTGCCCGCATGAGGCCGGGAATTCGTCCCGGATGAACCGATCCTTGCGCGCAGCTTGCGAACAAGCGGCGGCAGCACGTATCGGATCAGGATGAACAGCACCACGACACCGACCAGGATCCATTCGAAATGCTCTCTCATCAGTTCCTTCCGGTACTCCTTGAACGCCTGCGAGTAATCCCCTCTGGTGCGAGCCAGCTTGAAATACTGCATCGCCTCCTCATAACGTTCCGCCTTGTACATCGCCTTGCCGATCGCATGGTAGGCCATGTCGTAGTTGCTGTTATACCGCAGCACCTCGCGCCACAGCTCCTCGGCTTCCTCGTATCGCCCTTCCACGTACAGGGCCGAAGCGCGATGCACAAGCTCGCCGAACGGTGTCGTGCGGAACCGGTCGATCCGGTTGCGCGAGCTGTCCGCGATATACATCGTTCCGTCCGATGTCTGATCGATCGCCGACACCGTCTTCATGAGGCCGTTCTGTTCGCCCGTTCCGCCGAAGATGAATAGCAGATAACCCAGCTTGTTGTATTGGAAGGCCTTGTTCGAGTTCTGATCGATGATCGTGATCAGGCCATTCCGGTCAACGGTCACATCCACGAACGCCGGCAGGCTGAACGGGCCGGAGACATAGTAATCTCCGTACCAGACGTTGCCCTGGTTCAGCGTGTCGACCCCAACCGGCGACAGGCGCTTGACCTGGTTGTATTGGCCGCCCAGCGTCGTCGTATAGATGAAGCCTTCCGTATCCTGATACAGGTTCGAGATTTCCAGCGGCCGTTCCGCCACGATCTGTGCCCGCTGTTCCTCGGAAGCGAACCATCTGAGGAGCAGCCTGGTCCAGTTGAACGAGACGCGGTTGCCGCCGAAGAAGCTCTCGAATTCGCCATTTTGCGAGATCTGCAGGAGGCCGTTGGTCGTCCCGTTGCTGACCACGAACAGATAGCCCCGCTTGTCGACGATCAGCTTGGACGGCGAGTAGACGAAGTTGTCGCCCAGCAGGCTGCTCTTCGGCTCCGGGATCTCCCGCTCGTAGCTTCCGTCTGCGTTGAACACCGCGACGCGCTTGTTGTTGGTATCCGCCACATAGACCGTGCCATCCTCGGTCACGAATACGCCCTTCGGGTTGTTCAGCTTGCCCGGACCATCCGCGTCGCCGTAGATGCGGATCAGCTCGAACTCATCGTCCAGCAGCAGGATCCGGTTGTTGCCCGCATCGGCGACATAGATCCGGTCATTCGCATCGACGAAGATATCCTCCGGCGCATTCAACGGTCCTGCCTCCGTGCCGAATCCGTCCCACGAGTCCAGATACAAATAACCGTTGATCGAATGGACGTCCTCCTCGAGATTGTTATATATGTAACCTTCATAAGGACTGTCAGCGTACACGGCGACCGGCATCAGCACAGCCAGACAGAGCGTCACGATGAATGATCGCCAGGATCGAGTAAACGCATATCTCACCGGTCTCCCCCCTATTCCTTCAGTCCGGAATGCGCCATCGTCGTAAGCACCATGCGTTGGGTGATGATGAATACGAGGATCGTCGGGATGATCATCAGGAGACTGGCCGCAGCGAGCGTCCCGACCCGCGCGATGACGCCGGCTCCGCCGCCGATCGTCTGCACGGCTACAGGCAGCGACTTCATATGCTCCTTCGTCGTATACACCATGGACGGATACGGGTCATTCCAGGCGTTGATGAATGAGAACAGCGCGAAGGTCGCGATCGCCGGCTTGAGCAGCGGCATGATGATGGTCCAGAAGGTCTTCCATTCGGAAGCGCCGTCGATCCGTGCCGCCTCGATCAGCGAATCCGGGATCTGCCGGAGAAACTGCGTCATCAGGAACATGCCGACCGGCGCGGCCAGATACGGCAGGATCATCGCGAAGTAGGTATTCATCAGTCCGACCTTGCTGATCATCAGATATTGCGGAATCTGCAGCACCAGCGACGAGAACATCATCGAAGTGACGATCAGGTTAAAGATCGCCGGGCCGAATCTCATCCTGTGCTTCGCCAGCGGATAGGCAGCCATCGCCGAGATGAGCACGCCGCCGGTCACGATCCCGGCGGTCACCACCACGCTGTTGAAGATGAACCGCGTGAAGGGCACGGTCGAGGTGCTGGTGACGAGCAGCAGGTGATAGAAGTTGACCAGCGTCGGGTTCTCGACGAAGAATCGCGGAGGGAACAGAAACAGCTCGTTGATCGGCTTGAACGCATTGGACACCAGATAGACGAGCGGCGCCAGCATCAGGAGGCCGAGCAGCGTCAGAAACAGATACAGGAACACGTTACCCCAGCTAAACCTGTTGGCAAACATCGGCGATCAATCCCTCCCCAACCAGCGAAAGATGAGACGGTTCAACCCGAGCATCATGAAGAAGAGCACGACCGCAATGGCCGAAGCGTAACCCATCTCAAACTTGATGAACGCGTAGTCATACAGGTGGGTCAGTATCGTGTGGCCTGCATAGAGCGGGCTGGGCAGCCCGACGAGCTGCACGCTGACATCGAACACCTGCAGGGAGAACACGACCTGCATGACCGCGCCGAACAGCAGCTGCGGCTTCACTGCCGGAATGGTGATATAGAAGAGCTCCTGCCAACGATACTTGACGCCGTCGATCGCTCCCGCTTCATACAGATCCTTCGGCACGTTCTGAAGGCCGGCGAGGAAGGCCAGGAAGCCGATCCCCATGCTCATCCAGAGCGAGACGATGATGATGACCGGGACGATCGAATCCACGTTCTGCAGGAACAGATAAGGCTCATCCAGGATTCCGATCTGCATGAGGAAGTAGTTGAGCAACCCCTTGCTGTCCCCCGCGAACAGGTATTGCCATACCACCGCCATCGCCACCGCGCTCGTAATCGACGGCGTATAGAAGCAGAGCGTATAGAAGAAGCGGTACTTGTGCGGGATCTGGCTGATCAGCCAGGCCAGCAGGAAGGACAGGATATACCCGACAGGTCCGGTGATCACCGCGAACTTCAGCGTTGTGCCGATCGCCTTCAGGAAGATATCGTCGTCGACGAACAGCAGCCTGTAGTTGGAGGCCCCGATGAAGCGGGGCGGTTCCAGGATGTTGTAGTAGGTGAAGCTCAGGTAGATCGAGACAATCACGGGCACTACGATGAAGAACGTAAAGAGGATGAGGAAGGGCAACACGAAGAAATAGGAGACTCGCTCCCGCTTGAGATCCGCCCAGAGCTGGGCCAGATACCGGCCGATGCCGGTCCTGGCCTGCTGCCCCCTCACCTTGCCTGTCACCGTTTGGATGTCGCTAGTCAACGGTCCTCACTCCTTCATAACCGGACGCCTGTGCGCTTGGCTCGTCCAGACCGAATTCTTCGCGCTTCTTGCGAAGCTCCTTGTTGATCTCCCTGACGCCTTCCTCGATCGCCTCCCGCGGCAGCTTGCCGTTCAGGACGATCTCATTCCAGATGTTCGCGATATGGCGAGTGGTATAGTAGCCGCCCAGGACGACCTCACGTTCGCGGAACCACTCCCACTGCTCGAGGATGGCATCGATGTCCGACTGCTGCCAGGGCAGTCTGGTCAGCGCCTCGACGTTCGCCGTATTCCAACGCGCCTCAACGCCCAGCAGCGATTCCAGCTCCGTCCCGAACCGCTCCTGCACGTCTGCGCTGGTCCACCACTTCAGGAACTCCCAGGCTTCTTCCTTCATCTCCGTACCCTTGAAGATCACGCCGGTCTGAGCCATGCCGCCAGTCGAGCGGTCGATCGTGCCGTCTTCCTTCCTGACGCCGGGCATCGGCACCATCTTCCACCATCCCGTCAGCTCTGGCGCGGCGGTCGAGAGCAGGACGTACGTGGAGTAATCCGCCACGCCGATCGGCATCTCGCCGGTGCGGAAGCGGTTATAGAAGTCCGCCTGCTTCGCGATCTTGTAGTTCGTGAACAGATCCGTCCACTTCTTGAACGCCTCATAGGCTTCCTGAGAATCGAGGTTCGAGTAGCGTCCTCCGTCGCGATAGAACTCTCCGCCATGCTGGAACAGGAACGGCGAGAATTCGTTGATCGCCTGTTGCACGTTGTTCGGCGCATGCGGATAATAGAAGTCCATCCCGTTCTGATGGAGGATCGGGATAATCTCCATCACTTCATCCCAGGTCTGCGGGATCCGGTCTTCCGTGATGCCGAGCTCCTCCATGATGTCGATGCGGTAGAACAGCATGTAGAAGTTCTGGTTCTCCGGCAGCGCGTAGTCGCCCCCGTTGTACTTGTAAGGTATGAGCGCACCGGGCCGGAACCTTGCCGCAACCTCCTCGTAATCCGGGAACTCGTTCAGGTTCACGAGACCGCCGCGGATCGCGAAGTCGATCGGGTATTCCCCTTCCACGCCCAGCGCCACATCCGGTTCGATATCGGCTGTCTGGGCGAGCAGCAGCACCTGCATCTGGCCTGCGGGCACGGTGTTCACATTCACCTTGATGCCGGTGTTCGGGGTGAAATCCTCATCCACCAGCTGCTTGATGATCTCCACCCAGTCGCGGCCGCGCGCCACCCAAACCTCCAGCGCCTTCTCGTCATCGTACACATTGCCGATGCCGTTATAGTCCTTGGTGAATGACTTGACAAAATCATAGATCATCGTCCCGACGCGATAGATCACCGGAGCTTCCGGCTTCGGCCATTTCATGTCAGGCGACTTCACCACCATATAGTCAAGCAACAGCGCCTGGTTCACCATGCTGTTGATCCAGTTGCCGAGGGCTGCCTGCTGGTCGTTCAGGGCCGTCAGACGCGCAGGGATCGTCTCCGGATCCTCGGCCATGTCCAGCAGCCTGTCTCTCGCCTCATACAGCGGGCTCGCCTGGGCGCTGTTCTTCTCGATGCCGAAGGCGAACAGCTTCTGCAGTGAATCGTCCAGGACCCGAGCCATCGTATGCAGGCGCGGGATCAGATTCGGGATGTTCCGTTCCAGATCCCACTCCCGGTTCGGGTCGGGGTTGGTGCCGGTGATCTTCAGCACCTCCCGGCTGAGCAGCGACATTTCGGAGGAAACATCCGTAACGGCCTCGAACACCTCGCCCAGCGTGCCGATCTGCACTTCCATGCGGATGCGATGCTTGCCCGCCTCGAGATAGAACAGGTAATCCTCGTCCTCCGTGCCGAAGCGCTTGAATTGAAGCGCTTGCCTGTACGGGAAGACGACGTCATTCATCTCCCGGAACGGCAGCTCGCCGTCGATCGTGATGAGCCTTTGCACGGGCGCGCCGTCGAGATACCATTGCCCGAAGCGAACGCCGATATTGTACAGCCCGCTCTCCGGCACCTCGAACTCCCATTCCGCCCATTGCGTGCCCCGCTTCCAGTTCAGGCCGCCGAACGCATTCAGCACGATCGCATCCTTGTCGAACGGTTCGGTAGCCGGTTCACGCTCCTCGATCCGCTTCAGGGTCGGGTCAGAGCGGAGGATCGCCTCCTCCATCTGGAAATGCTGATAGAAGCCCGAGGTAGGCTTGTAGCCGAGCGCTTCGTATTGGGCCTTCACTTCCTCATAAGTGGGCACCAGTCGCGGCGAGAAGACATGGATCGACTTGATGGCAGCCGGCTCGCGGATGGCGTTGATGCGGATCGTGTGCTCTCCCTTCGTCAGATAGAAGCGGAAAGGCTCCGACACCTTGCCTTCCGAATCGCGGAAATCCCGGTATTGCCATCCGAATACCTCTTCACGCCGCGGGTTGAATTCATTGCCCTGGTTGTCCCGCCATGGCGGGCCGCTCTCCCGCCACATGCGGGGAAACTCCACCTTCTTCGCCTGATAGAAGGGGAAGACCCCGTCAACCTGTATGCTCCTGACCACGCTGGAGCGCTTGCCTTCGATCGCATAGTAAGTCATGCCCATCTGGTAGAAGCCGTCCGTGGGCACATTGATCCTGTACTCGACCCAGCTGTTCTCCTCGATGAGTGCCAGGACGGGCCCAGGCTCGCCTCCAAGGTCGCGCTCCATCCGCGTTCCCGCATCGCTTACCGCGGCATAATCCGAGCCGGATATGACGATCTCCACGCCGGTCGTATCAGCGGCTCCCTGTTCCTGCCAGTTGTTGTAATATTTCAGATAGGACGGTTCAAGTCTGCTCCGGATATCCGTCCCGGCGAGCGTCGAACTGAGATCCACACCCTCGTAGGTGGGGATATTGGCCATCGCCTGATCATCGTAGCCCCGCGATGCATTCCACAGCAGGAAGCCGATGATGAGCAGACCGATCACAACAATGGATACCGCGTATTTGCGAAGCAATCGTAACATCACGAATGTCCCCCTATGTACTGCGGGATATAGACAAAGATACATTCCCTGCCGAACAGCAAACCGAAGAGACTGTCCTGATCAATCACACAGATGCCTGACAGACAACAGGACACTCTCTTCGGATAACAGGAAGTGCTGAGTCATCCTGTCAACTGATCGCCCTGGATGATGCGTCGCAAGATGCTCCGGTTCATGATGATGCCCGATCTGAATGATGCCTCATCTGCCAAGTGAAGGCACCCAAACAAGAGGCTGCCGCCGCCTGCGGCTGGGCGGCAGCTGGACCTTTCCCATTACTGAGCCAACTCTTGTTTGAACTTTTCGATGTCCGGACCAAGCACCGTGTAGATATCCTCCTGGATCTGCTGCAGCGCCGCGCGAGGATCGGTATAGTTGTCGAATGCGGCGAGGATGCTCGGCAGCCAGATCTCGTCGTAAGCCCTGCCGTCCAGTCTCGTCAGCTTCTTCGGCAGGATCGTATCAGACAGCGACGAATACAGCTCGATGTCGCGTTGACCGCCGAGGAAGGAGTTCGTGCTGTTCTGATACCATTCCTTCTCCCAGATATGCTTGTAGCCGGACTGGATCGAATATCTCTCGGACGAGAATACCTTCCAGGCTTCTTCAGACAGGTTCATCCATTCGATGAACGCATACGCGGCTTCCTTGTTCTTGCTCTGTGCCGGAATGACGAAGCTCGAACCGCCCTGACCGCCCTTGACGCCGAGCGGAGCGTTGGTGACGCGCCATTTGCCCGCCTGGTCCGGCACCCAGTTCGACAGATCGCGCGCCGCGAAGGAACCGAGCACGATGAGCGGCAGCTTGCCTTGCTCCAGATATTGCTGGCCTTCCTCCCAATAGACGGAGACCTCTGCACTGTGGCCAAGCTGTTGCGTGCGCAGGGAGGTTTCCATCAGACTGATCAGATCTTCCTGATTGCGTTGCCATTCGAGATTCGAGTTGAAGTATCCGTACTGGTTGGCCGCCCATTGCACCGGCAGATCGCGGAACTCGAGCAGATATCTGCCGCTGGCCTTCAGCGCTTCACCCAGCGTGATCCAGTTCTCCGGATCCTTGATGTATTCGCCGAACTCTGCCGGATCGGACGGGAAGCCGAGCTCCTCGATGATGTCCGCGCGATAGTAGGTGACCAGCGGAGTGATATCCCACGGCATGCCGTAGAGATGCTTGCCGTCCACCGATTGCCAACGCGTCCAGTTGTATTCCGGGATCAGATCCTTCAGACGTCCGACGTTATACGGAGCCTGCAGCAGGTCTTCCAGCATGCCGCCGTAGTTGTAGCGGCCGAACTGACCTTCCTCGACCAGCGCGATGTCAGGCGCGCCGCTACCTGCTGCCAGCGCGTTCTGCAGGTTGTCATGCATCTCGCCGAATTCGATCTCGACGATGTTCACCTTGATGTTCGGATAGACCTTGTTGAACTCCGGAAGGAGATCCGCGAATACCGGGTTGCCGATCAGGAAGCTCCACATCGTGATCTCACCGGACAGATTCGTGTCGATCGCCCATTCGAAGGCTGGCGCGTCATCGGCTGGAGCCGGCGTCGTCCCGGCATTGCTTCCACCTCCGGAATTGCTGCTTCCGCCCCCCGAGTTGTTGTTCGTGGTTGTATTGTTGTTGTTTGTATTGCCGCTGTTGTTACCTCCGCCCCCTGTACAAGCCGCCAACAAGGATACACACATCAGGACACTGAGCAATGCGATTAACCATCTTTTCATTTTCTTATACCCTCCTTATCTTCTTCGACCCTTCTTAACATACATGTTAATAAAGAAAAATTGAAAACGCTGTCAATTCGTCGGCTTGACACCCCCCCTCAATTTGTCGAATCATGAAAGTGTGCAAAACAAGCTATGATTCTTCCAATTGATGAGATTCGTAATCGAGTTCTGGAATTAACATTAATAATTATACTAACTAATAATCATTTCTATTAATATGATATAAGTTATGCGAATATTCGTCAAGCATAAAATTAGTAGGATTTAGGGACAAATTGCTTTCATGCCCATCCGCGAAGCCATGAAAATGGCGGAGCCCGGACGATTCACCCTTGCTCCGCCATATGCTTGCTGTCTGCCATGCGTGCCTCTGTGCCAGCTTCCGCCGCTAGCAGCGATCCCGGTTGCTGTCCCGGGCATTGATGATCGCGCGAACCGCATCATCCGCATCATCTTCCGTTGCCGAATCAGCTCGCGGATGTTCATCATTGCGGTCTGTCGCCGCTTTGTCTTCGGCCCATTCGTTCCTGAGTTCCAGATCGTTGTCTGCCATGCATCGCACCTGCCTGTTGGATTGATCTCACGGGTTTAGGATGTCTCACACAGAGCGGAATCATTCGACCGTTTTCCGCCGCATGTTCACCGTTTGTTTGGAGTTTTGTCATTTTCTTTTTGCCCGGTCTTATGTATAATGTGGATATACTATGTATCGGAAGATGACTTTCGTTCGAGGAATTGGGGGTAAGGACTTTGACACCGGTATTCTGGCTTGTGATCTCTACGATCGTTCTGCTCGTCGGCTCCATTCTGACCGCCGGCTTTCTGGACGACAAGACCAAAGGACTGTAAGCTTCCCTTGCGTCTGACCGCATCCGACCATGAGAAAAGCCTGTTCACTTGAAGAAGCGAACAGGCTTTTTTTTGATGCCATATCGTTATTGAATCTGCTGAATCAAGTTTTCCACACATGATTTGCAGATGTAGCGCTCACGGTATTCAATCACCTGATCCGTGGAACTGCACAACACACAATGCGGCTTGTAACGTTCCAGAATAATATGTTCACCTTGAACAAGAATTTCTACTGGATCGCCTTCATTCATATTAAATCTCTTTCTCAACGATTTCGGAAGAACCAGTCTCCCGAGCTGATCAACTTTCCTGACCACGCCTATTGGTCTCATGCTAGTTACCCTCCTGAAGTCAATGTGGATTTTCCCGCTGATCGCAATCGCCAGGCGTCGCTTGCGGCTGCGTCAACAGTTCGGAGATATCTGCCCATCTACAGATTGATACTACAAGGATTATGTATGCAGTGGGAGAGATCCCGTATGTCAATTAGAATTATTTCGCCTTTTCCTTTAAAAATCCTGCCGCCATTCTCCATAAATTCTCAGGGTCGATGACAAAATTCATCTCAGGCCCAGAAAGTCATTCTGCCTCAGCGCCTCATAGACCACAATCGCCGCGGAGTTGGCGAGATTGAGCGAGCGCACATCACCCGTCATCGGAAGCCTCATGCATGTCTCGGGATTCGCCTTGATCAATTCTTCCGGCAACCCCTTCGTTTCCTTGCCGAAGACGAAGAAATCTCCCTCCCGGAACCGGAAGTCCGTATAACGTTTCGCCGCCTTCGTCGTCGCGTAGAAAAAGTTACTTCCCGGATGCTGGTCCAGCACTTCCTGGAAGGAGTCATAATAATGGATCTTCACGGCAAACCAATAATCCAGACCGGCGCGCTTGAGCGTCCGGTCATCGGTTCGAAAGCCCAGCGGCCGCACCAGATGCAGATGCGTCCCCGTAGCCGCACAAGTGCGGGCGATGTTGCCGGTGTTGGCCGGAATCTCCGGTTCAACGAGCACGATGTGAAATGGCATGCGAACACCTCGTTGCATTGGAACTTGAACCTTCAGCCTGCGGGCGTCAGATGCCGGGTCCAGCCTTTCGCCGCCTTCGTGCAGGCCGGCGAAGCGCGGCCGAAGTCCGGCATCTCCGCACACAACAAGACCGTCAGCCGCAGCTCGACGGTCTTATACAAGGCTCGAGATCGATGAAGATCGTCAACAGACGAAAGTTGGAGGTCGATCATCCGTTCTTCTCAAGGAAGTCCAGCATAAATTGCCTCAACGCCGCGCAGCTCTCATACGGAACCGCGTTGTAGGTCGAAGCGCGCAGGCCGCCGACGCTGCGATGGCCCTTGAGACCAACGAAGCCCTGCTCCTGCGACTGCTTGATGAACAGCTTCTCCAGCTCTTCATTCTCCAGGCGGAATGTGATGTTCATCGGCGAACGGTATTCCGGCCTGGCGACGCCGCGGTAGAATCCGCCGCTCTGATCGATCACGTCATAGATGAGCTGCGCCTTCTCCTGGTTGCGCTTCTCCATGGCGGCCAGGCCTCCGTTGTCCTTGATCCAGTTCAGCACCAGGTTCACCATGTAGACCGAATAGACCGGAGGCGTATTGTACAGGGAATCATTGTCCAGATGCGTGCTGTAGCGCAGCATCGTCGGGATATGTTCGTTCGGCTCGACCAGATCTTCGCGAACGATGACCACCGTTACGCCGGAAGGGCCGAGGTTCTTCTGCGCTCCGGCATAGATGAGGCCGAACTTGCTGACATCGATCGGACGCGACAGGATATCGCTGGACATATCGGCGATGAGCGGCACATCCCCGGTATCCGGGAACGTCTTGTACTGGATGCCCCCGATCGTTTCATTGGAGGTGATATGCAGGTAGGCGGCGTTGTCCGGCAACTCCAGGTTGTCCAGCGCAGGAACCGATGCGTACCCGTCGCTCTTCGAGCTGGCCACCACCTGCACCTCTCCGACCAGCCTGGCTTCCGCGATCGCCTTCTTCGCCCAGCTTCCCGTATCCACGTATGCCGCCGTCTTGCCAGGCTTCAGCAGGTTCATCGGGACCATCGCGAATTGCGTGCTCGCGCCGCCTTGCAGGAACAGCACCTTGTAGCCGTCAGGAATGCCGAGCAGTTCCTTTAGCAACACCTGCGTATCATGATTCACCTTCTCGTATTCCTTGCTGCGGTGGGATATTTCCATGATCGACATGCCGATGCCCTCATACTCCACGAGCTGTTCCTGCGCTTTCTGCAGGACCTCAAGCGGCAGAGCTGCAGGACCGGCATTGAAATTATAAGCTCTCTTCATGGTCTCTACACCTTTCTCCTCCATCTAATATGCTTAATCATAGCAGTATTCAAAATCGCGTTCAAGTCTGGAAAACGCTGTCTTGACAAGATGATTGGACAATTTCTTTAATGTACGAACGATGATGGCTTCGCATGAAAAAGCGCCCCGGTCACCGTAGTGACCTGAGGCGCTCCATGGATGAGTCCGATTAGCAATCGTAGTACAGCGCGTATTCGTATGGATGGATGCGGATGTTGACAGCCTTGGCTTCTTCACGCTTGAATGCGATGTAGTTGTTGAGGAACGACTTCGTGAACACGCCGCCTTCAAGCAGGAAGGCATGATCGGCTTCCAGATTGTCCAGCGCTTCATCCAGGGATGCAGGCACGCTGCGGATCTCAGCCTTCTCGGCATCGGACAGTTCATAGATGTTCTTGTCGATCGGACCGTAGCCGAGCTTGCGCGGATCGATCTTGTTCTTGATGCCGTCCAGACCGGCCAGCAGCATCGCGGCGAATGCCAGATACGGGTTGGCCGTGGAGTCCGGCGTACGGAACTCGATGCGAGCACCCTTCGGAGTCACAGCAGCAACCGGGATACGGATGGCTGCAGAACGGTTGCCCTTCGAGAACACGAGGTTAACCGGTGCTTCATAGCCTGGCACGAGGCGCTTGAACGAGTTCGTGCTCGGGTTGGTGAGGGCGATCAGCGCCGGAGCATGATGCAGGATGCCGCCGATGTAGTACATGGCAGTCTCGCTCATGTTGGCGTAGCCATCCTTGTCATAGAACAGCGGAGTATCGCCGTTGAAGATCGATTGGTGCGTATGCATGCCGTTGCCGTTGTCGCCGAACAGAGGCTTCGGCATGAACGTAGCGGTCTTGCCGAACTTGCGAGCCGTGTTGTGAATGATGTACTTGTACTTCATCAGGTTGTCGGCCGTCTTCACCAGCGTATCGAAGCGGAAGTTGATCTCGCCTTGGCCAGCCGTTGCCACCTCGTGGTGATGACGCTCCACCTTGATGCCGGCTTCCGTCAGCAGGCGGCTGATCTCGGAACGGATGTCCTGTTGCGTATCGACAGGTTGAACCGGAACGTATCCGCCCTTGTGCTTCACCTTGAAGCCCAGGTTTCCGCCCTCTTCGCTGCGGCCCGAGTTCCAGTGAGCTTCCACCGAATCAACCGTGGCGATGAAGGAATTCTGCGTGTATTCGTAGCGAACATCGTCGAAGATGAAGAATTCGGACTCAGGCGCGAAGTAGGCTGCCGTTCCGATGCCCGTCGACTTCAGGTATTGCTCGGCTCTCTTGGCGATGCCGCGCGGGTCGCGATCATATGCCTCGCCTTCCGGAGTGAAGATGTCGCAGAGGACGATCAGCGTAGGATGCGCGGTGAACGGGTCGACATATACCGATTCCGAATCTGGCAGCATGACCATGTCGGACTCTTCAATGCCGCGGAAGCCCGGGATCGACGAACCGTCGAAAGCAACCCCATTCTCAAAAGTCTCCTCGCTCACTTGATATGCCGGCAAGGTGATATGATGAGATCTGCCGGACAGGTCGGTGAAGCGAAAATCAACCCACTCGATGTTCTTCTCCTTGATAAGCTCAAGAACGCTCTGAACTGACATGTATGATTCCTCCCTATTTCCGAACATTCGCCTCTCATTGGATGCCGAACGTTCAAGTTTCGATCATTATAGTCGTAATTATAAATCTATAGGAGGTTATCGTCAATAGTCATGTCAGGTATTTTTTATGGCCATGTCAGCTTACATTACATATAGAAGAATTTGGTAAATATTCCGCCCTGAGATACGAAATGTATCTGCAAACGCTTTCTATATGACATGTTGTGTAAGGTTTTTTGTGGGCTTAATGGGCTTTCCGGGGACGGAATGGTTGTACATGCATGTGGATGGATGCCGAAGAAAAAGCGGAAGGTTGAGGAGCGAACGGCCGCTCCTCAACCTTCCGGAATCAAGCATGATTGCTTGGTGCTCAGACCAATACGAACTCGGCATTCCTCTTCGTATCGAACTTCTTGCCGACGATTGGCGCCAGCTTCTCAAAGTCCTTGAGCAGGTTGGCGAATTGATCCGGGAACAGCGATTGCACGCCATCGCCCGTCATCGAGTTGTCCGGGTCGGTATGCATCTCGATGATCAGCCCGTTGGCGCCTGCGGCCACCGCTGCCTTGCTCATCGTCTCGACCAGCTCGCGCCGTCCGGTTCCATGGCTCGGGTCCGCGATCACCGGCAGATGGCTGAGCTGCTGCAGCACCGGAATCGCCGTCAGATCGAGGGTGTTGCGCGTATAGGTCTCAAATGTGCGAATGCCGCGCTCGCACAGCATCACATACGGGTTGCCGCCTGCGAGGATGTATTCCGCCGCGTTAAGCAGCTCATCATAGGTGGCGGCGAAGCCGCGCTTCAGGAGAACCGGCTTGCGCGTCGAACCCACCTTGCGAAGAAGATCGAAATTCTGCATATTGCGAGTGCCGATCTGCAGAATATCCGCATATTCTGCAACGACATCGACGTATTCCGGCGTCATGACCTCCGTGATCGTCAGCAGCCCATGCTTGCGGCCCGCTTCGGCCATCATCTCCAGGCCTTCCACGCCGATGCCCTGGAAGCTGTAAGGACCGGTGCGAGGCTTGAATGCGCCGCCGCGCAGCACCTGACCGCCCGCCGCCTTGACGATGCGCGCGATCTCGTCGATCTGCTGCGGACTCTCGACCGCGCAGGGACCGCCCATGACGATCAGCTCATCTCCGCCGATGCGGATTCCCTTGATCTCGATGATCGTATCATCCGGGTGGAAGTCCCGGCTCGCCAGCTTGTAGGACTTCGAGATGCGCACGACGTTCTCGATGCCCTTCATCTGTCTGAGCTGTTCAGCCAGGGTCGGTTCGAACTTGCCGATGATGCCGATGACCGTCCGATCGATGCCCCGGGACACATGCGCCTGCAGCCCACGTTTCTCGATGAAATGCACGATCTCCTGGATGCGTTCTTCCGTAATGCTGTTCGAGGTAATGGCTATCATTGCAATCTCTCCAATCATATTTTAGCGCTTGTTCGCTTCAACGCTTATACGCTTTTAAGTGTTAAAGTAAATATAGCCGATAATCCTGGCGGCGTCAAGCCCTATTCCCAGATGGATGTACGGAAACTTTGCCACATCGCGGCAAGCCTGCGCCAGCCCCCGGAATCGCCGGAGAGACGGCGAAGCCGTCTCTCACTCCGCTTCAGCCGTCTTCTCACGAATCCTCGGCAGCAGCCTGCTCATGTCGACCGTCCGTCGGATCGGCCAGGTCTCAGGATCTTCCGGATCGTATCGCTCCAGATAATCGATCACTTCCTTGGTGAGCGGCGTCGGCGTCGAGGCTCCGGACGTCACGGAGACGCGCCTTACGCCCTTCAGCCATTCGGGATCGAGCTCCGAGATGTCGGCGATCCGATAGGCCTTGACGCCCGCGATCTCCTCCGCCACCTGCGCCAGGCGATTGGAGTTATTGCTGCGCGGATCGCCCACGACGATGCAGAGATCCGTGCCTTTCGCCTGCTCGGCGACCGCTTCCTGCCGCACCTGGGTGGCCATGCAGATCTCGTTGTGCACCTCGGCATGCGGGTATTTCTCGAGCAACCTGTTCATGATATGGCGAATATCCCATTGACTCATCGTCGTCTGGTTCGTGATCACGATCTTGTCTGCCGCAAGATCGAGCTCTCCGATTTCCTCTTCCTTCTCGATCAGATGGACATGCTTCGGCGCGATGCCGACTGCCCCTTCAGGCTCCGGATGTCCCTTCTTGCCGATGTAGATGATCTCATAGCCGGCCTCCGTCTTCTCGCGGATCAGATCATGGGTCTTGGTCACGTCGGGACAGGTGGCATCCACAACAGTCAGCCCCTTCTCCCTTGCCAGCTTGCGCACCTCCGGCGACACGCCGTGCGCGGTGAAGATCACCGTCCCCTTGTCGACCTTCTTCAGGATCTCGAGACGATTCTCGCCATCAAGCGTGATGATGCCTTCTTTATCAAATGCCTCCGTCACATGACGGTTGTGGACGATCATGCCCAGGATGTATATCGGACGCGGCAGGTTGAAATTCCTGGCGGTCTGCATCGCCAGCATCATCGCATCCACGACGCCGTAGCAGTAACCGCGCGGAGTTATCTTGACGACTTCCATCAGTCCTGTCCTCCCTTCACTTCTTCTAGTGTACTACTCTTCGGGAGAAAAGTCTTGCTTCTCCTCGCGTTTGTCAGGAGTCTCCAGCCTTCCCGATTCCTGCTCCAGCACAGGAAGCCAGATGACAAACGTCGAACCATGCCCCTTGCGCGTATAGACCTCCACGGAACCGCCATGCTCGTCGAGGATCCACTTGGCGATCGACAGCCCGAGTCCGGTACCGCCCACGAGGCCGCGCGACGGATCCGCGCGATAGAAGCGCTCGAAGATCAGCGGCACCTCGTCCTTGTCCAGACCGATGCCCGTGTCGCGCACGCTGATGCCGATCTGCCCCGGCGCCTGGCGCACGCCGAGCACCACCTCGCCCTGCAGCGTATATTTGAAGGCATTTTCGATGAAGATAAACAGCAGTTGCTGCAGATAATCCCGACTGCCGTTCACCACCACGCCGCTCAGCTGCGACAGATCCTCCGTTCGCCAGACCACATCGCCCGATCGCGGGAGGAAATTCGCCCTTCTCGCCACCTCTTCCACGACCGGCAGCAGCTCCACAGGCTCCTTCTCGATCACCTGACCGGCATCGGCTCTTGCCAGCGAGAGCAGGTCATTCACCAGGCGGCTCATGCGTTCCGCCTCAGCCGATATGTCCGCCATCGCCTCGCGCGAGATCGCCAGCACATCCTCGGACAGCTGGCTGTTTCCGGACGAGTCCGACTGATTCCACATCTTGCCCATGAGCTCCACATTGCCGCGAATCGTCGTAAGCGGCGTGCGCAGTTCATGGGACGCGTCGGAGACGAATCTCCGCTGATTGCGGTAGGCTTCCTCCAGACTCGTGTACACGCGCTGGATGCGCTCCAGCATCCCGTTGATCGTCTGCGCCAGCCGCCCGATCTCATCAAGCGGACCCTTGTATGGGATGCGCCTGCTCAGATCTTCCCCGCTCTGGATCTTGTCCGCTTCCTCGATGACGGATCCGATCGGCCGCAGCGCCTTCTTCGCCAGAAACCAGCCAAACGAAGATGACAGGACGATGATGATGATGGAGGATACGATGAGCACGAACCTGAGCTGCTCCAGCAGCTGGAGGATGTTGCCCGAATAGATGGCGGCCTGCAGCACTCCGATCAGGACATTATTGCTGTAGATGCCCCGGTTATAGATGATGAACGGCACGCCGTTCACCTCAGCCGTTGTAAACAGATATCTCGATTCCGTCGTCAGATAGCGCAGCGTCTGCTCATCGATCATCGGCAGCACCACGTTGTCCTGGACGGATTTGCTCGACAGGCTGACCTTGCGGGAGCTGAGGTTGTACAGCTGCAGATAGATATTCTCCGTGAAGAACGTGTCCTGGTCGTCCAGCCGGATGTCGACGTTCCAACCTCGCAGCGACAGGACGACCGAATATTCCAGACGCTTGTATACCTGCTCAGTCTGCTGCTGCAGGCTGCTGCGATATTGATGCTGAATGGAATTATCCATCAGGAAATACAACACTCCCGAAAACACCGCCATGATCACAGCCAGCACGCCGCCATACCACAGAGACAGCTTCAAACGGATCGGCATCAGTCATCCCCTCTAAGCACGTAACCTGCTCCGCGCACCGTATGAATCAATCGTTTCTCCCCTTGTTCCTCCAGCTTCTGGCGAAGCATCGCGATGTAGACCTCCAGCACGTTGGATTCGCCGCTGTAATCGAAGCCCCAGATGCGATCCATGATCATCTCCTTGGACAGCACCTTGCGCGGGTTGGCCATAAACAGATGCAGCAGATCGAACTCCCTCGTCGTCAGATCGATGCGCCGACCTCCCCGGAACACCTCGCGCGTATCGATATCGAGCCGCAGGTCTTCGAAGGACAGCACCGTCGAATGCTCCACGCTGTCCTCGGTGCGGCGAAGCAATGCCCGGACGCGGGCCAGCAGCTCCTCCAGGGCGAACGGCTTGACGAGATAGTCGTCCGCTCCGATATCCAGACCCTTCACCCGATCCTTCACATCATCCTTGGCCGTCAGCATCAGGATCGGCAAGGTGCTGCCCGCCTGACGCAGCCTGCGGCACACTTCCCATCCATCCACATACGGCATCATCACATCCAGGATGAGCAGATCCGGTTCCTTCGCCATCAGTTGCTTCAGCGCGTCCTGCCCATTGCTCGCCTGGATGACCTCATAGCCCTCGAAGGTCAGGCTGCGCCGCAGCATGGACGTAATTCTCTCATCATCATCAACGACCATGATTTGCCGTCTCATCTTATCCTCCTCGCTACTTGCGCTTCACGCGTTCGATGTGTGCCTCAAGCTCGCCAACTTCCTGCTGTGCTCCTGTTCCAGTCAAGCCTATTGTAAATGATCCCAGGCGATCCATAAAGGGATGATCTCGCTCGCCAACCAGGCCGCGCATCCCCGTCCGGACCGACGCTACGCCCGACCCGAATCCCCGGCCTTCCTCGCACACCGAAAAAGCAGGCGCATTAAACGCCTGCTTCTCCGAGCGTGCATGCCTTAGCTGTTGTTGCGGTCTGCGATGATGACGCCGAGCTGGATCTCCTTGCCGTCCCGGATCACCGTGATCGTAGCCCGGTCGCCAACCTTCATCTCCTGAATGTATTTCTTCACATCGTCGGCCTTGGTGACCTTCTTGTCGTTGATCCTGACGATGACGTCCCAGGTCTGAATGCCCGCTCTTGCGGCCGGTCCGCCGCTTACCACCTGGGTGACCAGCGCCCCTTCCGTGCTGCTCAGCTTCAGATCTTCCAGCCAGGCTTCGTCGATGTCCGAGATGCCCACGCCGATGTACGGCTTCGGAATCGTCTGATTGCTCTTCAGCTGATCGATCACTGCCACGAAGGTGGAGGACGGGATCGCGAAGCCGATGCCCTGCGCGTTGGTGCTGACGGCGGTGTTGATGCCGACCACCTCGCCGTTCATGTTCAGCAGCGGACCGCCGGAGTTGCCGGAGTTAATCGACGCGTCCGTCTGCAGCAGATCCGTGTAGTATCTGGTTTTCGAGCCTTCGGGGATCGTGATCTCGCGGCCCTTGGCGCTGACGACGCCAACGCTCACCGTATGGTCATAGCCGAGCGGGTTGCCGATGGCCGTTACCCATTCGCCGACGCGCAGCTGGGTGGAATCGCCGATCGGCAGCGTCGCGAATTCCTTGTCGCCCGTGATCTTGAGCACGGCAAGGTCCAGATCATAGTCCGATCCAAGCAGCTCGGCCTTGAACGGCTCCGTATAGCCTTCAACGGTGACGTAGATCGCATCCGCTCCATTGACCACATGCTCGTTGGTCAGGATGTAGCCGTCCTTGTCGAAGATAAAGCCTGTACCCAGACCGGCGTTGATCATATTGTCGCCGTTGTCCGGCGTAACCTGGATGCGATCGCCGAAGAAGTACTCGAAGAAGTCCATGTTGTTGCGGAATGATCTTCTGTTGGAGTTGACATAGGTCTCGATCAATACGACTGCCGGACTGGACTGTTCCACGATATCCGCGATCGAGCCTGGCAGCACGACATTCGAGGAAGCCGTGCCCGATGCGGAGCCATTGCTGTACGAGGTGGTCATGCCGATGCCCGGCGATGATTGGTTGCCGGTGGCGCTAGCCGCATTCGCGGCCTGCCCGCCCGTAAACCAGTTGTTCACATCGGAAGCGTAGACCAGTCCGGTCATGATCAAGGCGCATGCCAGGAAAGCCGCGACGAAGCTGGTGAACCATCCGAACCTGCGGCGCGGCGGCTGATACTGCCAGTTGCCTTCCTGGACAGAGGATTGACGGGCCGCCTCATACGCCCTGACCAGCTGCTCCGAATCCGGCGCCCGCATGGCATCGTAGCCGCTGCGGCTCTCACGAGCCGGATAAGCTTCCGTCTGCCTCTCTTCGATGCGGCGCACCGCCGATTGTGAGCTGAAAGGCCCGTAGGAATAGTAGTAAGATTGCTCACTGCCTGTTGTCTTGCCTGCTTGCTCCTCGCGTTTATCGACATCCTGATCGTTAGGTTGATGCTGAGATTTGAAGAATCCATCGTAGTGATGGTTGCGGTTGTCTTCCATTCCGTATCCCTCCCTGGTAGGTTGCTTGCATATCATTCTTGTCTTTATGATGAATGATTAACCTTAATCCAACCTTAAAATAATCTAAAAGAGGGGTAAAATCGCACGGAATGGCCGAACCGCCTTCCACCGCCCGCGGATCCTCCAAGCCTCAGGAGATCAGCGCGCTCTCCAGCTCGCTCAGCTGCCGTCTGGCCAGGTCGATCCAGTCATCCGCAACGGCCGCATCCGGATCCGACGGATCCTGAAACTGATCGACCAGGGAACGAAACGGCCCCGCCTGTCCCTCCTCATCGATTCCCTCTTCATAGACATGCTTGAGGACAAACGGAGTTTCAAACCTGATGCGCGTATGCTCGTTCGCTTCCGCCGCTTCCCCGTTCAGGCTGCCGCCTGTTACGCGAAACGGCACGCGCAGCCACACCTGCCTGCGATCATCGAGCGGCCGGTCAAAACAGCCATGATCATAATCCCAATTGCCGCCGAGGGTGAAGCCGCGGCCGTTCATCACCCGGGCCGCTGCGGCATACGTGGTTTCGACATTTTCCAGCCTGGACTCAAGAGGTATCATGCGCATTCTCCTTTTCTCGCGTTGGCTTGTGTAAGCACATATACACTAGTAGGATGAACGGCAGTTCCCTGAAATATTACGGTCCGGGTCAGAAGCGATCGATGCTCGCGTCGCCGACGAACATGTTGATCATAATTTTCAGCTTCTTCGGAGCGTACTGATAGCCTGGCGATTCCTCCTGGCGATTCTTCATCATGCCGCCCTCGCGCTTGCCGAACACATCGGATTCCCCGGCAAATGAGGACAGCGATACGCTCGCTTCTACATCCAGGTCATGGGGCAGCATGATCCGGACGTCGCCGATCAGGGAGCCGATGGTGATCCTCGTGACCCCATAAGGGATATGCGCCCTGCTCAGATCAACGACCGTATCGCCGATGAAGTGCTGGATGTTGAGCGGCTTCAGCTTCCAGTTCGCGGAGCCGATGTGAATGTCGCCGATGAAGCTGAAATGATGCTCCACGTTCGCCTGCTGATCCTGCTCTCCCGTTCCATGATGGGCATCGAAGTTCGGCGGAGCAGTCACCTCCGGTACCGGACGAATCACCTGGTTATCCGGGACAGGATCCGGCTTGCGCTCCGGATGATCCTGATTCGGCTTCATGGAATGATGCAGACCGTCATCCGGATCCTGATGGAGGTTATAGGGCTGACCGCTCATCCCGGCTGACGGGGACGGCTCCGCATCGTCTCTGTCGGAGCGCTTGCCTGGCCGCAGGATGATGATCAGGCCGATGATGATGAGCAGGAAAGGAATGACGAACTGGAAGAAATCCCCCGCCGACATCCTGATATAATCGACATTGCGCCCGAGGAAATAAACGCCGAGCGTGATCAGGATCAGCGGCGACAGATACCTGAAGCCGATGCCCTTCCCCCATCTGAACTGGAAGAACAGCCCCCTGAGACCGAGATAGATCAGGATAAGCGGCCAATAAGTCGAGACGATATAGCCGATGTCGAGTACAATGAGTCCCTGTTGATCCAGGATGAACAGGATGCCTGCGCCGATCAGCACGAGGCCCCAGAAAATGCGGTTATACACGGTATACATCCCTCCGACTGTTACAGCCACTGGCAACATGGCAATCTCTGACGAGCCTATTCAATATGTATAGTGTAATGGAAGAGCGGGTGGGTGAACAGAGCCCCGGATCATATTTTTGCGCCTGTGCAGAAAAAGAAGAGGGAGCACAGGACCTGCTCCCTCTTCCGGACTTGTCGCGGTTATTTCTGCTGTTGATTTTGCTGACGTTGTCCAGCTTTGTTTGCGTTGTTGGCTGCGGTTTCTTCAGCAAACTCCGCATTGTAGTTTTTATTAGCAGCGTTTTGCCCGGCATTCTTGTTCTTGGCCATGCTTGTTGATCACCTCCCGTCTCCGTTCCTGGCATAGTATGAACGGCATTTCGAGTTTTTATGTAACCCGATAGCCGCACATTGCTATAAAGCGGATGGCGGAGACGATTGATTGCGAAACATCCGCTCCAGTTCCGAGAGACGCTGCTCGTCCAGATGACCGTCGCCATCCTTGATGACGATCACCTCGACGGTCCGTTTGCCCCACTGCTTATAGACATCTTCCTTGGTCTGAAAGTAGAGATCGATCACATTCCCCTTGACGGCGCTGCCGATGTCCGCCACAACGCCATAGCCGTAGCCGGGAATGTAGAGCAGGGTGCCCAGCGGGAAAATGCTGAGATCGGCGGCGATCGTCGAGATGATGCCGCGCCTCGCTCTGACTCCCGAGTAGGTGATGCCGTACTGGGGATGCCCCGGGTGTTTGCCGGTCGACTCCACCCCCGCATAATAACCGGTCGCTACGACCGTATATACCTTGCTGGCCCTGGCGATACCGATCGCTTCCGCAGGCGTTTCCGATGCCTGGGCCTCGCTCACCTGCGCCGCTTCCTTCGGCACGTCCGAAGCCTGAACCTCGCTCACCTGCTCGGCATCCTTCGACATCTCCGAAGCCTGAGGCTTCGCTTCTTCCGATCGGTCTGAAGCCTGCTCCCCGGACACCCGCTTCTCTTCCGCCTGCCCGGCGTCTTCGTTAATCGGCGCGCCTGCCGCGTTCGCTGACTGTTTGATGAAATCATATGGCGTGCAGACGCTGCGCGTGTTGGCCTGCATGTACATCGGCTCCCACCATGCTGTGAGCAGGAACAGGACGATGACCAGCCTGACGGATCTTGCAGCGATCTTGCAAGCTGTTCTTGACATCAATTGGATACCTCCAATCAAGGTTCAGGGTATCCCGCCAGGCTGAAGATTATGCAGTCAGAACAGGCTTCCAGAAATTACACCCCTGGGCCAGATCATCGCAGCGTGTATGCAACGTCCGCCATGAGCGGCCAACCTCCCGCCGATGGGTGCAGGTCATCGTCTGCGACTGATGACAGCAAGGACCGCTGCCAGCGCAGACACCATGTCTTAACAGATCGTCGCCTGTGCCCGCAGACGAACAAGACCGCTGCCTGCGCGCAGGCACCGCATCTGAGGGGTTCCGTGCGGTGGTGCCGTTCACGAAGGAGCGGTCTTTCCAGTTTGATCGTTTGCTTGTCCTCTGCAAGGCAGCTGTCCGCTACTTGTAATCCTTGGGCGCGGCCTCATACTTTTGCTCGTTCCACGTGCGGCTGAGCTTCATATAGTCGTCCGAGCGCAGGAAGTAATCCCATTTCGTCATCCCGGCATCCCAGGTCGCGTCCACATGATACAGGGCGCCGTCGATCCGTACCAGATTCCAGGCATGGGCAATTCCTGAACTCGTGCCGGTGATGATCCGGTTCTCCACGCCAGCCATGTTCAGCATGACATTCAGAAGCTCCGAATATCCTTCACAGACGGCGATGTTGTATCTCAGCGCGCCGTAGGCCGTGTAGGAGATCCGAGGAACGTTATGCGCATAGAAGTTCTGGTCATACTTGACCTTCTCGGTGATATACTGATAGATCACCCGCAGCTTGTCATAGTCCGACATCGAATCGTTGACCAGACTTTTCACGATCGCCCGCGCTTCCCGGTAGACATAATCGACCTCCGATTGCTTGTAGGCCCCCGTGTCGAAGCCAAACTCCTCCGGAACGTTGCTGGCCGATTCCACCCACACCGGCTCGATAAACCAGGAGCCGTCAAAGTTGAGATACCCCCAGCTGTAACCGGCTTTGACCGGAGCGATCCCATCGTTGAAATCTCCGGCCCGCTCAAAATTCGGTTGGATCAGCCATGTTCCGTCCTTCTTCAGGTAGCCCCAATCATCGTGGTGCTTATGCCCCATCTCGGTTCTGTTGATCGCCACACAAGCCAGGCCTTCGCTGAAATTGCAGGCTTCCACGAACACACGTTTCCGCCCACTCCAGTCCGTGTAGGCATCGATTATCTTGCCATCCGGCAACAGGTAGGCGTATCTCGTCCGAGGATTGGAGCGATTCAGGCTCTCGGAAGGATCCACGTAATAGGCGATCAGACCCACCCCGTCGCTGACGCTTCTCAATTCTCCGGGAAGCTGGATCACCTTGCCGTCATCCAGCGCGACGTATGTGGTCCGGTCCATGTATTCCCCGGACGCTCCCTCCTTGTACAAGGTGATGAAACCGTCGAACACACCTGGCCTGCCGTCATAGGCGGGCTTGATCTCGACTCCCCTGTTGGTGATCAGCCCGTAACGGCGATTCTCCAGTACTTGGCTCGGGTCGACATCGGTGATCACCGCCAGATACCCATCCACATCACCGGCGCCGGCCAGATAGTACGACGACTTCAGCTTCAGGGCGCCTGTCGTGTCGATCACTCCGGCCTTCTTGCCGATGTCGACGACGGCCAGACCTCCACGGAAATCATAGGCCGCCCGATATTCGGGCTGGATGGCATAGGAACCGTCCGGGCGGATATAGCCCCATCGTCCGGATGGCTCCGCCACCGCGGCCAATCCTTCATGAAACTCCCGGGCATATTCAAATCTCGGCGCGATCAGCCATTTGCCGCTGTCGTCCACATATCCGTATAATCCGGAGGGCACATCCAGCTTCAATGTGATGCCTTGATCCCTTGGCGCCGCCGCCACATCCGTCTGCGCCTGGACAACCCATGCAACCGACAGCGCCAGCGTCAACATCAACGACCACAACATCCTTCGGTGCATCTTCCGCACCCACACCTGTTTCATCGATCGCATCGCTTGTCAGCTCTCCTTACTCCCATTCAATCTTGCCGGTCACCATGACCTTGCCGACCTTGCCGTTCTTATACACATAGCCGACGCCATTCTGGAACGGATTCGCGTGATCATACTCCGGTTTCACCAGCCAGCTTCCGTCCGACTTGATGAAGCCCCAACGGGCATAATACTCGGAGTCAGGCTGATAAGCCTTCACCAGAGCCGCGCCGTCGGCGAATGAAAGTCCCGGATGCCCGCTCGTCGAATCATGGTACACGCCATTCTCGTCCACATAACCGAATTTCCCGTTGCGCCACGCATTGGACACGCCATCCTGGAAGTCGTCGACCATCTCGAAGGAAGGCTCGATCACCCATTTCCCCGTCCGGTCGATATACCCGTACTTCTGGCCGAGACGCACAGGCGCGATCTTCGCCGCGAAACCGAAGGCCATGTCGTATTGATGGGGGATCACCAGCTTGCCGCTGGTATCGATATATCCCCACTTCCCGTTGTTCCCCATCACAGGGGCCAGGCCGCCAGAGAACGGTTTGGCGATGATGAAGCTCAGCTGATTGAAGGCGTGGTTTCCATTTTGGTCGATGAATCTGTATTTCCCGTCGCTGTAGACCAGTCCGTAACCGTCGCTGAAATCGTAGGCCGCATCGTAGGCGCCCGGAAGCAGCTGCCCATCCTTCTTCAGATAGCGGTGCTTCAGGTTGACGCCGACTCTGGCCACCCCGTCACGGAAAGGCTCCGCCCAGTCAAACCGCGTTTGCGCCAGCTCCCTGCCGTTCTTGTCCATATAGACATATTGGTTATCGATGGTGGCAATGCCGTAGTCGCCGTAGAATCTGATCGGCGAGGAATATTTCGGCGGGATGACGGTGCCGTCCTCCAGCACGAGCCCCCAGAGCTCTCCATTTTTCGTATGATAATAGGATTCCGTCAAGTCCTTGTAGCTGCTGTCATAGATCGGCTCCACCAGATAGCTGCCATCCCGCTTCAGGTATCCCACCTTGCCGTTCAGCGTGATGCGGGCAACATCCCCCTCAAACTCCCAGATCTTGTCAAAGTCAACCTGGAAGACCGGGTTGCCGTTCTCGTCGATGATGACTTCCTTCCCGTTCTTCTTCACCTTGCTCGCGCCGGGAATGGAGTTGTAGGGATACATGTACTCATAATCCGCATCAAATCGCGCCTGGCCGCCTCTGTCCAGAATCTTCCTCACGCCGTTCTCGACGACGATAATCTCATTTTCGAGCATGGTTACCTGATCATACTTCGGCTCGACGAGCCAGGTGCCGTCAATCTTCAGCAGGCCCCATCTGCCATCCTTCTTCACGTAGGCGACGCCTCGCACAAACGTGCTGGTCTCCTCAAATTCGATCGCGGTCAGCATCTTGCCGTTCGGCAGGAGAAAGCCGTATCTGCCATTCAGCTGGACGATGCCTGTCCCCCTGTCCATGCCCCTGATCTGGTCGTACTTCAGATCGAGGATGTAGCTGCCGTCGCGGGCGAGCAGACCGAACTTGCCATCCTTCTCCACCATGGCCAGCACGTTGTCCACCCCGGCATAATAATGAATCCAGTCGTAGGTCGGCTCGATCACCTTGCCGTTCGGCAGGATCAGACCGTACAGGGCCTTGCCGCTCTCGCTGCTTCTGAGCTCCACGTAATGCTCCAGGACGGTGACGAAGTCGTATTTCATGTCCGTCATCTTCCCGCTTCCCAGGCTGTATACCGCGAAGCGATCATCGGACCGGACGATGATGTACCCTCGCCGGATGTTGTAATCCGACATCTCGATCATCATGTACCGCGGCTCAATGATGATCTTCCCGGACTTGTCGACCACCCCGAACGCGTATCCATCCCCCGTATGGTTGGCAATCTCCGCATAGCCGTTGTTGAACGGTTTCGCCAGGTCGAACTGAGGTCTGATCAGGTAGGAGCCGGTTCTGGTAATATAGCCGTACTTGATCTTGTCGCCATCCTTCACGCCCACGGCCGCGAACCCGTCGCGGAACTCGCTCGCCGCGCTGAATTGCGGTTCGATCACGACCTTGCCCTTGTCATCGATATATCCGTATTTCCATTCGCCTTCCCAGACTCCGACCGTCCCGAGACCTTCGCTGACAGGCCCGAGATAGTCGAACTCAAATGGGGCCGCGACCTGCTGCCTCGGCTGTCTCGTATCCGCATTGCTTGTGATCAGCACGGTGGAGGTGGCTCCATCCCACTGCACGTCCGAGCCGAGCGACTCGGACACGAAGCGAAGCGGCACCAGGGTGCGCCCGTTCATGGCGATCGCCGCCACGTCCAGCGTCAGCGGCTTGCCGTTCACGTAGGCGGTGGATTGACCGAGCGTGATCCTGATCACGGTGCTGCCCTTGACCGCAGTGACCGTCTTCGTCTCGTTATCCCACTCGATCTCCGCGCCCAGCCGCTCGAAGATCGCTCTCATCGGCACCATCGTTCGGCCGTTGATCGCGATGGCCGGCTGATCGAACGTCTGGAGGACGCCGTCGATCTTGACGCGAACCTCCGGATACCCCTTCTCCGCCGCTGCGACGTCGCTCATGGCCGCCATGCCTGCGAGCACTGACCACGCAGCGCACAGCAGCGCCATCAGGCCCAGTCGCCTCATCAGCATACCGACGATTCCTGTCTTCACTTCGAACATCACCTCATGGTTGTAATGAACACCAGGTAATGGTTTCAACAAGATCGGCTTTTTTCCTTCCATATATTTGATATTCGTTAAGAAGATGAAAAAGGACGCCCCAAGGGGACGTCCTTCTTATACATCCGGTTGTTTCCGTTCAGCCTTTATTCCAGGTCCCAATCCAGCTCGATCTCGCGGCCCAGCTGCGAGGAGCGGTAGATCGCGTCGAGGATCAGGTTGGTCGTGTAACCCGACATCACCGGGATGATCGGCTCCCGGCCATCGCGGATGCACTCGAGGAAGTGCCGGCTCATGCGAAGTCTCGCTCCCTCGTCATCCGCCGGAACTTCGAGCGGGACGTCGATCAGCTGATCGTCCTTCTCGGTGAGCAGCTTGCCCTCCTGGCCGCGGTGACTGACGCCGCCCTCGCTGCCCATCAGATGGATGTACGGCGCGCTGTCCGTCTCCATATGCACCGCCCAGCTGACATCCAGCGTCAGCGTGCTGCCGTCCTCCATGCGGATCATCGCCGTCGCCAGGTCCTCCACATCGAACACGCCGTCCCAGTTCGGCACTCCCCAGCCGCCGATGCCCTTGCGCTTCGGGCCGAACTCCGCATAGGTCGCGCCGGATACGGACACGGGCTTCGGGTTGCCCATCAGATACAGGGACAGATCGAGCATGTGGACGCCGATATCGATGAGCGGACCGCCGCCGGAGATCTCCTTCTGCGTGAACCAGGAGCCCCAGCCGGGTATGCCCTTGCGACGCATCCAACCGGCCTTGGCCGTGTAGATCCTGCCGAGCTCACCGCGCTGGATGCGCTCGCGAATCTGCATCGACAGCGCTTCGAAACGCATCTGATGCGCGATCATCAGGATGCCGTTGGAAGCCCGGCTGGCGCGCAGGATCTCCCGCGCAGCTTCCAGGCTGACGCCCATCGGCTTCTCCAGCAGCACATGCTTGCCCGCACGCAGGGCCTGTACGGCGTACGGAGCGTGATAGCGGTTCGGCACGCAGATGACCACCGCATCGACTTCGGGCGAGGCGATCAGTTCTTCGATCGATCCGTAGACATGCGGGATGCGATACTGCTCAGCCCGGTTCCTGGCCAGCTCGCCGATCACATCCGTGATGGCAACCACAGCGCACAGATCAGGCAAGCGCTGGAACTGTTCGATATGAACCGCCGCGATGCTGCCTGCGCCCACCACACCTATCCTGATTAATCCTTCTCCCATTGATGCTGCTCCTTCCATGCTGCAAGTTCCCATCGCTGCGAGACCTGCGAATCTTACTCCACGACCTTGTTATCGATATCCGAACGAATCTGCGCGATGACCTGTTCCAGCGGCTGCGCCCCGAGATCACCCTGGCCGCGCTTGCGGACAGAGGCCGTCTGCGCCTGACGCTCGTTGTCGCCCACGACGAGCATGTACGGCACGCGCTCCAGCTGGCCCTGACGGATCTTGTAGCCGAGCTTCTCGTTGCGCAGGTCCACCTCGGCGCGAATGCCGGCCGCGATCAGCTGCTCATGCACATGCTTCGCATAGTCGTCGAACAGGTTCGACACTGGGATGACCTTCGCCTGCACCGGCGACAGCCAGACCGGCAGCGCACCTGCGAAATTCTCCAGCAGGAACGCCGTCATCCGCTCCATCGTGCTGATGATGCCGCGATGGATGACGACCGGACGATGCTTCTGCCCGTCTTCCCCGATATACTCCAGCTGGAAGCGTTCTGGCAGCAGGAAGTCAAGCTGCGCCGTGGACAGCGTCTCTTCCTTGCCCAGCGCCGTCTTGATCTGCACGTCCAGCTTCGGTCCGTAGAATGCGGCCTCACCTTCAGCCTCGAAGAACGGCAGATCCAGTTCCTCGACGACCTCGCGCAGCATCCGTTGCGTCATCTCCCACATCTCATCGTCCGGGAAGTATTTCTCCGTATCGTTAGGATCCCGGTAGGACAAGCGGAAGCGGTACTGCTTGATGCCGATGTCCTCGTACACCCTACGGATCAGGTTGACGACGCGCGTGAATTCCTCCTTGATCTGGTCAGGACGGCAGAAGATATGCGCGTCGTTCAGCGTCATCGCGCGCACGCGATGCAGACCCGTCAGCGCGCCGGACATCTCGTAGCGATGCATCGTCCCCAGCTCGGCGATGCGCAGCGGCAGATCGCGGTAGCTGCGCATGTCGCTCTTGTAGACCATCATATGATGCGGACAGTTCATCGGCCTGAGCACGAGCTCTTCATTGTCCAGCTTCATCGGCGGGAACATGTCTTCCTGGTAGTGATCCCAGTGGCCGGAGATCTTGTACAGCTCCACATTGGCGAGCACCGGCGTGTAGACGTGCAGGTAGCCCAGACGCTCCTCCAGATCGACGATATAGCGCTCCAGCGTGCGGCGCAGCTTCGCTCCGTTCGGCAGCCAGAGCGGCAGCCCTTGTCCGACCTCCTGCGAGAACGTGAAGATCTGATGCTCGCGGCCAAGCTTGCGGTGGTCGCGCTTCTTCGCTTCTTCCAGCATGTGCAGGTGCTCATCCAGCTGCGACTTCTTCGGGAACGATGTGCCGTAGATGCGCTGCAGCATCTTGTTCTTCGAGTCGCCGCGCCAGTAAGCCCCGGCTACGCTGAGCAGCTTGAACGCCTTGATCTTCCCGGTCGACGGGATGTGCGGACCGCGGCACAGGTCGAAGAACTCGCCCTGCTCGTAGATCGAGATCACCGCGTCATCCGGCAGGTCATGGATCAGTTCCAGCTTCAGGTTGTCGCCGATGTCCTCGTAGATGCGGATCGCTTCCTCGCGGCTCACCTCATGTCTGACGATCGGCAGATTCTCCTGCACGATGCGCTCCATCTCCTTCTCGATCCTGACGAGATCGTCCGGAGTCAGCGAATGCTCCATGTCGATGTCGTAATAGAAGCCATCCTCGATGACCGGACCGATGCCCAGCTTGACATTCTTGTCATGATACAGCCGCTTGATCGCCTGGGCCATCAGATGGGCCGTGCTGTGACGAAGCACCTCCAGTCCCTCGGCGCTGTCATACGTGACGATCTCCACCTGCGCATCCTCATTCAGCGGGGTATACAGATCCACGACCTTGCCGTTCACCTTGCCGGCCAGCGCGTTTTTCTTCAGCCCGGAGCTGATCGAGCCAGCGACTTCCTCGATCGTGATGCCCTGCTCGTACTCCCTGACTGCTCCATCAGGCAGCGTTACCTTAATCATGGCTACTCTACTCCTTTTTTCTGTGATAAAAAAAACGCCAGTCCCTAGGGACGAGCGTTCTCGTGGTTCCACCCTGATTCGGCATGTCCAGCACGCTGCAGCGTACCGGGCCTATGCCCTCATTGCCATCCGGTATCGGGGATGAGTCGGCGAACGTTTCTCCCGCATAAGGGATCCCCGTTCGCGGCTGGGAAGTGGTAAACGATCCGTGCATGACCGGAGGAAATTTCAGCCTCGTTTCCTCTCTCTGGGCGGCGCTTCGTGACCGTTCATGTCTTCCGTCATCGCCATTGCCATGTGTTCGTATCAAGCCTTACATAAAGCTATGCTACATATTATACGGCTGCGTCGCACAACGGTCAAGAGCGCATTCACCACTTTATCGACCTTATCGATAATATTGATCATGCCGCTTGCAGTCGCCGAGCAGCGGAATGCAGCGGGGGCAGGTCGTGCAGACCGTCGCCCTCTCTTCGAAGATCTGCTTGATCGTCTTGATCACCTGCATCTCCGGGTTGCGCGTGTGAATATAGACGTTCTGCGGAGACACCGTGATGAGCGTGCTGACGATCATGTCCTCATAATTGATTTCCTTGTCGATCATCTCCACGACAAACTGATCCAGCTGCTTCGTCTCGATCGGTTCCATCCTGTCATTGAGCAGGGCAAATTCATGAGCGCCCTTGTGAATCAGATGCGCGACCGGAATCTTCGCGTCCTGGATATAGACGAAATATTTGAGCAGCGAGATGAACTCCTCATATTGCTTGTCGGCCGTGTACTCATCGATCGCATATTCCACAATCTCGCGCAGATGGTCGATGTACCTCTGCAGGCGGAAGCGGATGAAGCCTTCCACATGCAGCAGCCGATGCTGCTCCAGATATCTGGTTACCTCTTCCTGGATGAGGGCCAGCCTTTTCCGCGCCCCGGGGTCCGGCGCCTGTTCGACCGGATCGGGGTTATGCCAGCAATAGGCCTCTATGGCGGCCAGCTCATCCTCTTCATCATAGCCGTAATCATCTGCGATCAGACTGCGGACGAGGTCCTGCTCGTGCGTCTCCATCATATATTGGGCCGTTGCTGCGGCAACGGTCTCCACAAGCGGTTTGCGGTCATTCGCATAGGCGGTTATTTCCGTGACTGGCCCGATGAGCGCAACATTCCACTGGATCATCACAGGTGTATGTAATCGCTCAGCGGCTTCCTTCAAGAGCTGTTCGAAGCGTTCGATCGCCGCGGGAGATCCGCCTGCTCGTACCCGTATAACCTCCATCCCACCTTCACACCCTTCCATTAATTGACCAACGACTGGACTCAGGTTTAAAATCGCTTTTAAATTATATGGCGGGTGAAGATGAGATATACGACGAAACAAATGGAAACGGTTAATCCGGCCGGTTGTCCTCTCCATGCACTTCGTTCAGGCGAATCATCCACTCATCGACCTCGTCGCGTATGACCGGTTCGTTGTCGCGGAACGACCGTTCAAGATAGCGGTCCTTGACGATCTTGATCCATGGCTTGCCGGTGAAGTCTTGCTGCTTGCCCAAGATGATCCCCCCGATTCATGTTGCTGCATGAACTTAGCATGAGTCATCCCGAAGCGCAATTATGCATGAAAAAAGGGACAGAATGACGTCACCTGCACATGACATCATTCCATCCCTGATTATGTTATGGGAGGCCAGCCCTATATGCCGATCTCCGACTGCGCCTCGGCAAAGGCCTGAGCCAGGTCGGCGATCAGATCGTCCGGATGCTCGATGCCAACCGAGTATCGCAGCAGCCGGTCATCGACGCCGATCCGGTTGCGGATCTCAACCGGAATATCCGCATGCGTCTGAACGGCCGGATAGGTCAAGAGCGACTCGACGCCGCCGAGGCTCTCGGCGAACGCGATCAGCTGCAGATGGCGCAGGATCGGCGGGATGAGTCTGGCATCCTTCACACGGAAGGAGAAGATGCCGGTGTTGCCCGACGTTTGCGCGTTCTGAATCGCATATCCCGGATGATCCGGCAGCCCGGGATAGTACACCTCTTCCACGAGCGGATGCTCGCTCAGCCAGCGGCAGATCGCAAGGGCATTGCTCTGGTGGCGCTCCATGCGCAGTGCCAGCGTCTTCATCCCGCGCATCAGCAGCCACGAGTCCTGAGGTCCGAGGACGGCGCCGATCGCATTGTGCAGCATCGCCATCTCTTCGGACAGCTCCTTGCCCTTCGTCACGATGAGTCCGGCGAGCACGTCGTTATGTCCGCCCAGGTACTTCGTCGCGCTGTGGACGACGATGTCCGCCCCCAGCTCGATGGGGCGCTGGAAGTACGGGGTGAGCAGCGTATTGTCCACGATCGTGAGGATGCCCTTGTTTCTCGCCCACGCGCTCACCTTGGCAATGTCGGTGATCATCATCAGCGGATTGGTGGGCGTCTCGATCAGCAGCGCCCTGGTCTGAGGCGTGCAGGCTTGCTCCAGCTGATCGAGGTCATTGGTATCCACGTAGCTGGTGGTGAGGCCGAACTTTGACATGATCCTCTCCAGCAAGCGATATGTGCCGCCGTACAGATCCAGGGAGACGATCAGATGATCCCCTTGCCTGAACAAGGCGAATACCGTCTGCAGGGCGGCCATCCCGGAGCTGCAGGCGAAGCCGGCGTCGCCGCATTCCAGCTCGGCGATCGCCTGCTCCAGCACCGCCCGCGTCGGGCTCCTGGTGCGGGAGTAATCGAAGCCTGTGCTCCTGCCGAGCTCCGGATGGCGGAATGCGGTGGATTGGTAGATCGGATAGCTGACCGCGCCGGTCACCGGGTCAGAGGCTGATCCGATCTGGGCAAGACGCGTATCGATCTTCATATCACGTAATCTCCTTCTCCCCCGAGCGTCCACTCGTAAGGCGTGGTTTGGTACACGTAATAGTTCAGCCAGTTGTAGAACAGCAGATTGGCATGCGCGCGCCACTTGGAACGCGGCTTGAGCTCCGGATTGTCATTCGGATAGTAGTTCTTCGGAGGAGCGATCTTCATGCCCTTGTTGATGTCGCGAACATACTCGAGATGCAGCGTCTCCGGATCATACTCCGAGTGACCGGTCACGAAGATCTGCTTGCCGTCCCTGGTCGCCACGATATAGACGCCGGCTTCCTCAGACTCCGAGAGGATCTCCAGCTCCTCGACCTTCTCGATGTCCTCCCTGCGTACCTCCGTATGCCGGGACTGGGGAACGTAGAACTCCTCATCGAAGCCGCGGAGCAGATTGGTGTTGGCCTTGGTCACCGTATGGGTGAAGACGCCGAACAGCTTCTCATCGAGACGATATTTCGGAATTCCGTAGTGGAAGTACAAACCAGCTTGCGCTGCCCAGCATATATGGAATGTAGACGTCACATGGTCGACGGACCAGGCCATGATTTGCTTGAGCTCTTCCCAATAATCGACCGATTCGAATTCCAGATGCTCCACCGGGGCACCGGTGATGATCATCCCGTCGAACTTGCGACCCTTGATGTCGTCGAACGTCTTGTAGAACGTCTGCAGGTGCTCGATCGACGTGTTCTTGGATTGATGCGACTTGGTATGCAGAAGCACGCATTCCACCTGAAGCGGCGTATTGCCTATGAGGCGCATGAGCTGCGTCTCCGTGGTTTCCTTCGTCGGCATGAGGTTGAGGATGACGATGTGCAGCGGGCGTATATCCTGATGATAAGCCCTGCTCTCGTCCATGACGAAGATGTTCTCGCTTTGCAATATTTCCTTGGCAGGCAACTGATCCGGGATCTTGATAGGCATACAGCTCAACTCCTTTGGCGATAGTGAGATCGATCAGGGGCAGGGATAAAAAAACACCTTTCATGAGAAAGGTGTCCGTTTATGCAGTCCTCTCTCATCTCTCAGAAGCATGCGCTCCTGCAAGAATTAGCACCGTGCGTCCTCCGCCGGTTGCCGGGTTTCATAGGGCTAGTCCCTCCACCTGCTCTTGATAAGAGTGTTGCTTATTCAATTGTTCACAGAAAACCTGCAGGAAACCCCGGGGTTTCCACCCTTATGAAGATACTTTACCCGATAAAGGCACCCTAGTCAAGGTTCCTCAGGCTTTGGACCGCATAATTTCAAACTTGTGCGAAACCGTCGACAAGGTTTATACTTTTTTTGATTCACTTCGAGTGATCATCGATGATTTCCAGGAGGTGGCGTACTTGGACGGGGATCGACCCAAACCCAATAGGATCTGCAGCAGCAGTGTCGGAGTTCGTCAGTCGACCCGTCGGCGCGCAACCTGATGCCAACGATCGAACGTACCTGGCCTGCTCCGTCCCTGCAATGCTGCACAACCTGATATGAAAGGAGTGCGTTGGCATGAAAGTACGTTTGGTGCGGAATGGCATTTTTACCGTTATCGATGATGAGGACCTGACCGTGGTGAAAGAACCGCCTGAGGACGGTTTTTACTGGATCGATCTGCGACTGGAGGAGCTCAGCCTGATGCAGCCGATCTTCGATCTGCACGAGCTGGCGATCGAAGACAGCATGCATGATGAGGAACAGCGGCCGAAGCTGGAGATCTACGGAGACCACTACTTCCTCGTCGTGAACAGCATCCGCTTCGACGATGAGGAGATCTTCCTGCGACCGCTCAACATCTTCCTTGGGAAGCACTGGATCATCACCGCGACGAAGCAGAAGATCAACGAGATCCGGCTCGTCAAGCCCAGGCTGCTCGAGGAGAAGGTCCACTCCCCGGACAGACTCCTCTACCATCTCGTGGACACCGTGGTGGACAGCTATTTCGCCGTCGCCGACCGGGTCGAGGAGAAGATCGAACGGTTGGAGGAAGATATCCTCGTCAGCACGAAGAAATCGCACCTGACCGAGATCATCGGGCTCCGCGGCGAGATCCTGTGGCTGAAGAAGGCGCTTGGTCCGCAGAAGGACCTGCTCGCGAAGCTGAACAAAAAGGAGCTCGACCTGATCAACCCCGAGCTGCGGCAGTATTTCGGGGATATCTATGAGAATGCGGTTAAGATCGTGGAAACCTTCGAGACCTACCGCGACCTCACCGGCAACTTGCGCGAAGCTTACCAATCGAGCCTGACCAGCAGGACGAACGACATCATGCGCGTGTTTACCGCGATGACCGTCATCATGATGCCTCTCACCGTCATCACCGGCATATTCGGCATGAACTTCCGGCATATGCCGGAGCTTGACTGGGAGTACGGCTATTATGCGGTGCTCGGCCTGATGGTGCTGATCGGGATCAGCATCTTCTTCTTCTTCAAGAAAAAAGACTGGCTGTAAACGGGACCGCCCCCGCCTGCCCGGGATGCCCAGGCGGACGGGGGCATCGTTGTGGATCGGGCGATCGGATCCGTACTCGCAGGCTCGGATGCGGGCGGGAGCATTGCCGATTCCTGGCAACTTGCTGATTCGGCCGGAACCGGCTTGCTTGAGCCCGATCCGCGGGAGGCTGCATTCGTGCGGGCTGACCCGCAGGCCCGATCGCACGCTGGCTCCGTATGCGCTCACGCCGGCACACCCGCGTCCAGCAATCTGCGATAATGAATGCGAAGGATGCGCAGCCAGGCGTAGGTCTGATTCAGATCGAGTCCTTCAGGCAGCGCTTCCCCGTAAACGGCCTGGAGGATCGGCTTCAGGTACTGATCACCCAGCCTTGAGAAAGCTTCCAGCGCCGACTCGCGAAGCTTGTCCGGCATCAGGGCGAGCTCCCTGTCCACCAGGCCGCTCAGGTCATACCCTTCTTCATCGAGCATCTCGACCCATTGGACGACTTCACGCAGCGACAGCTGCAGCTGTTCACCGATCACGGCCAGCGTCGCGCCTTGCTCGATTCGCTTGAGCATCTCTTTACGCAGGTCATGCTCATCCAGCTCCTTCTGGAACCGGATGTACTTCTGACGGTAATACCACATGGTGAACTGCTTGCGATCCAGTTTCTCCGATACCCAGCTGAGCGGGAACTCCGTCGTGCGTTCATATCGGGCTGTGATGGCGAGGATCGCATCCCCGTACCGTTCCATGCGATGCGCGCCGAAGCCGGGGATCTGTTTCAACTCCTCCCTCGTCTTGGGTACATAGGCGCTGATCAGCCCCAGGATGCGATTGGTCGCGATGATATAAGCGGCCCTGTTCTCCCTGAATGCCACTCCCTTGCGCCATTCGCGCAGCTCTTCATACAGCTTCTCGTTGCGATTCAGTTCGCCGTAGCAGATGATCATCTGCTGTGCCTCCTCTCTCCCTTTGGGCATGTCGAAATTTTCGGTGATTCCCTCCAGCACCGGCAGGAAGCCTTGACCGAGCTTCTCCGAGATTCTCAGGCGGAAGATGCGCATCATCTCTTCCCAGCCCGTCCCCTCATACCAGTCCTCCTGCAGCGTCTTGCCTGACAGATCCTGCTCGTGCCAGATGACCTGCCATCTGCCATGCTGCTCGCAGATTGAGATCTGCCCGCTGAGCGTCTGGTCGCCTGACATTTTCTCCATGCTGTTGACAAACACCAGATTCATAAGTCCCTGCACCTCCGAAATGGATAAATAAAAACACCTCTCCTACTGTCAGTGATCAGTAGAAGAGGTGCTTCCTCCTTAGGTAATCCAATAATACTATAAAATTACATTTTATGCAATAGTTTATTTGAATCTTAATTTCTTTGCGGATCAACCTGACGGATCACCAGGTAACGTATATGTCGGGTCACTTCAAAGCTTCTGTTTCCGAGTCTTGCGCCCCCTGTATCCGGCACTGTTGGTGGCCGACGGATCCTTGTATCATGTATAATAACGAAACAAGGAGTTGATCTGCCATGAGCATCTGCATCAATGATTTTGATTTTCTGGACGACAGCACGGAGCAAACGACGACCAGATTCGTGACGTTTATCGGGCCAAGCATGAGGCGTTTCGATCTCGCCGTGACCACCAGCAAACGATTCTTCGGCAAGAAGCTGGTGACGGACATGCAGACAGGCGTCACCGCCATCATCGGCCCCGACGACCTGTCCGAAGAAGGCTATCTGGAACATACGTTCAGGCTGAACGAGGAAGAAGGCGAGGAGATGCGCACCTTCCTGCAGCAGGTGGTCGAACCGGTTCAATTTACGGATATCTGAGGAAGTGGTTTGCTCGCTTGTCCTGACTCTTTTGGACGATCATTCATGCCCTGGTGACCCGTTGCGTCTGCTATCGGATGATCTGCCCGTCGATGCCTTGGGGCAAACTTCCATGCCCTCGGTGATAACCGATGACGCAGCCTTTGGACGATCATTCAACCACAGATAAACCGATGCGGCTGTCGTTGGACGATGCGAGTAACCGGGCTTCGCTCTATTCCGCCTTGTCCCCCCGGATGTGAAGCCTGGCTATGAAGCATACTGATGATGAGCAATCTCATCACGAATCGATGCCAGGAGGCTTCAGCATGACGAAATTCCGACAAGAACGCAGAAGCGACTACACAGACTTCGCCACCGTAGAATCTCAGCGCAATGACCTGGCTGCTGAAGAATTCCCGGAAGGGCCATACGGTTCCAGTCTGCAACAGGAGACCCTGGGCAAAAGTGAACCATGGCGCATCGACCAACGTCCGCCGGCCAGATTCACCTATGAAAACCGGCAATTGCACGAAGGCCTTGAGCGGCAAGCTCCCGATGCTCACCCGACCCATGATGAAGCGCGCGATGAGCAACACTTCGCCGATGACCAGTAGTGGTCGGAGCCGTTAATGCCGTTCGACTACGGCACGGTTTATACGATGTTCATCCACATTGGCGGCCCCCTGTTTTGTACGATTCTTCGTACAACTCGACGCACTCTGGTCGCACGCACCGTATTTTTGTACGATCTTTCGTACAACTCATCGCACTCTGGCCGCACGTGCCATGGATTTGTACGATTTTTCGTATAAAACAACGCACGCAGGCCGATCGCACCGTATTTTTGTACGATTCTTCGTACAACTCGCGCACTCTGGCCGCACGCGCCTTCTTTTTGTACGATCTTTCGTACAACTCATCGCGCTCTGGCCGCACGTGCCATGGTTTTGTACGACTTTTCGTACAAAACAACGCACGCAGGCCGATCGCACCGTATTTTTGTACGATTCTTCGTACAACTCGCGCACTCTGGTCGCACGCGCCTTCTTTTTGTACGATCTTTCGTACAACTCATCGCACTCTGGTCGCACGCGCCTTCTTTTTGTACGATGTATCGTACAAAACAACGCATACAGGCGACCCGCGCCTTGGTTTTGTACGATGTTTCGTACAAAACAACGCACGCAGGCCGATCGCACCGTATTTTTGTACGATCTTTCGTACAACTCATCGCACTCTGGCCGCACGTGCCATGGATTTGTACGATTTTTCGTACAAAACAACGCACGCAGGCCGATCGCACCGTATTTTTGTACGATTCTTCGTACAACTCGCGCACTCTGGCCGCACGCGCCTTCTTTTTGTACGATCTTTCGTACAACTCATCGCACTCTGGCCGCACGTGCCATGGTTTTGTACGACTTTTCGTACAAAACAACGCACGCAGGCCGATCGCACCGTATTTTTGTACGATTTTTTCGTTCAATCCCCCGAGCACAGTCCCAGAACACAACTGTTCGTGCGAATCATCGTACACCCCGGCTTGGATCAAGGCCGCCATCCCGGCGGCCTCGCCCTGTCACCGACGCCAGGACCTCGCACGCCCGCCTGGTTCCATCCATATGTCGACGCCCCTCCGCTGCCCTTGTGGCAGCAGCGATCACCGCCGCTACACCGCCTGCAGGCTGCGGATGATCGTGCGGAATTCCAGTTCCTCCAGCACCGGCATCAGCTTGTCCCGGTTCCACCTGTACAGGCAACGTTCCGGCGGACAATCGATCTCCAGGTTCGTCCGTATCGTCGCCAGGTCGCGGGACAGATAGATCTGCTCCTTGTGCTCGATCAGACGTTCCTGAAGCTTGCCCTTGATCTCGCCGATGTGAGCGAAGATCCCGTCAACAGAGCCGTACTCCGCGATCAGCTTCTGCGCGGTCTTCGGTCCGACATTCGGGCAGCCCGGGATATTGTCCGAAGCATCGCCCATGAGCGCCTTCATCTCAATGATCTGATAAGGCTCGCGAACACCGGCAACCTCGAACAGATTGTCCAGACGGATGACCTCATAGTTGCCAAATCCCTTCCGCAGCATGATCACTTCGATATGCTCATCGATCAGCTGATAGGAATCGCCATCGCCGGTCAGGATGCGCACCTTCCTGCCCTCGGCCGCATACTGCTTCGCCAGCGAACCGATCACGTCATCAGCCTCATATCCCTCGATGCCCAGACAAGGGATATCGAACGCATCGACAAGATCGCGCAGCTTGTCAAACTGCGGAACCAGCTCGATCGGCGGTTCAACACGGTTCGCCTTGTAGCCTTCGTACATGTCGTTGCGGAACGTGGATTTGCCCATGTCGAAGGCGCAGGCTACATGGGTCGGCTTGAAGCATTTGATCGCATCCAGCATGTAGCGCGTGAATTGATAGATCCCGTTGGTGTACAGGCCTTTGGAGTTTTGCATCAGATTGCCCTGCAGGGCGGTGGCATAGTAACCGCGAAACAACAATGCGAAGCTGTCGATGATGAGCAAGGATTCTCTTTCGTCCCGATTCATATAAACTCTCTCCCATGATTGATTGATCAGCTGCCGGCGTTGAGCGAATTGCCAGCTTGTCATACCTCGATCATGATTCCCGCATCCAAAAAGACAAGCACGCGCCCGCCAGATTCAGCAAGCGATACCGGCAGAACGCCAAACCATCAAAATTTAGCGACGTTAACCATCCCGCACCGCATCCGATCTGCGTGAACAGGATAAACCTTCTCAATGATTCAGGTGCTCGCCGCTGCCGAGACTCTGTACTCCCAGCAGCAAGGTCATCACGGCCTCACGCATCCGAAGCCTTCAGGGACTTCATAAATTCGCCGATCCTTCGAGCCGCTTCCAGCAGCCTCACCACTTCCTGGACCAGCGCAATCCTCACATACCCTTCTCCCATCTGTCCAAAAGCATCTCCCGGTATCACGGCCACGCCCGTCTGTCGCAACATTTCCCGGGAAATCTGTCGAGAAGTCCAACCCGACGGGATCGGAGCCCAGATAAACATGGTAGCCTTGGGCTTCGGAATCTCCCAGCCATACGAGCGAATCGCTTCAACAAACACATCTCTTCTTCGCTGGTACAGGTCCGCAACGGTACCGCCATGCTCGATATGCTCCTGCATGGCGGCGATGCCCGCCTCCTGCACAGCATGAAACACGCCATAGTCAATGTTCGACTTCAGTTCACCGAGCGCTCCGACCACCTCGGCATTGCCGACCATGTAGGCGAGCCTGCAACCGGCCATATTGAAGCTTTTGGACAGGGAATTGAACTCTACGGCGACCTCCTTCGCCCCTGGCACCTCCAGCACGCTCGGCGGACGGAAGCCGTCGAACGCCATCTCCGAATAGGCGAGATCGTGGACGAGCAGCAGGTCATGCCGTCTGGCGAACCAGACCGCTCGCTCGAAGAAGTCGAGATCGGCCACTGCGGACAGCGGATTGCTGGGATAATTGAATAACATGTATCGCGATTTGCGAATGACCTCTTGCGGGATCGCCTCAAGCTGCGGCAGATATTGATGCTCCGCCTTCAGCGGCACCGGATATGGTATCGCTCCTGCCAGCACGGGAGCCGCCGCGTAGATCGGATACCCAGGGTCCGGGATCAGCGCAACATCTCCCGGATTGGTGACAGCCAGCGCGAGATGCGAGAGTCCGTCCTGCGAGCCCATCAGCGAGATGATCTCGGACTCCGGATCCAGATCCACGCCGAACCGGTATTGATACCATTCGGCCACCTTCCTGCGGAACGGAAGCGTACCTTCCGTCCCGGCATAGCCGTATATGTCTCCTCTCGCCGCGGCATCGCACAGCGCCTGCCTGACTCGCCCGGACGGCGGCTGATCAGGACTGCCGATGCCAAGATCGATGATATCCAGGCCAGCCTGCTTCGCTTCCCGCTTCCATCCAGCCACTTCGCTGAAGATCGCCGAACCAAGGCCGGACAACCGATCCGAGCGAAAGCGGGAGGTTGTTTTCCGAAGACTCATCCTTCACGACCCCACATCTTCCGGTACTCGTCTTCCCTGAAGCCCACCGTCACACGGCTGCCGTCCGTGACGACCGGACGTTTGATCAACATGCCATTGGAAGCGAGCAACTGCAGCTTCTCCTCATCCTCCATCTCCGGCAGCTTGTCCTTGAGAGACATCTCCTTATACAGATTGCCGGATACGTTGAACCACTTCTTCAGCTCGAGGCCGCTGCGCGCTACCAGATCTTTCAGTTCTTCTGCCGTTGGAGGCTGCTCCACGATATGCACCTCATTCAACGTATGACCTTGTTCTTTCAGCCATTTGATCGCTGTGCGGCATGTCCCGCATTTGGGATAACCGTACACTTTCAGTTCCACTGCCAATTCCCTCCTGATGCACATTTCTCATGTATCATTCATGACCTGGCATCCAGGCCTGATCAGCCTGATATCGTAGCGGAACGTCGTTCCCCACCCCGCTATGCTTGCTCCAGATACGCCTGCAAGCCCAGCAGGTCCTTCGCCAATGGAGCCTCGATGCTCACCCGCTGCCCGGTCAAGGGATGGGTGAATTCGATTCGCTCGGCATGCAGCGCCTGCCGATCCATGATGCCGGCATACGGCTTGTTGTCATATTCGGGCAAAGTATACACAGGATCGCCGATGAGCGGGTGTCCAAGCCAGCGCATATGGACGCGAATCTGATGCGTCCGCCCCGTTCCCAGCAGCACCTTCACCTTGCTTGCCTCGCGATAAGTCTGAACGACTTCATAGGAAGTGAGCGCCGGATAACCGGTCTCCGTCACGATGCGCATATGGGGTTGCTCCGGATCCCGATCGATCGGTCCGGTGATGGTCCCGAACGGCTCGGCCACGACGCCGTGGACGAAGGCGACATATTCCTTCACGACCGAGCGTTGCTGGAGCTGGATCGACAATTGCTGATGCGCATAGGCATTTTTCGCGATCAGCACGACGCCGCTCGTCAGCTCGTCCAGCCGGTGCACGGGACGGAAGCGGTACGATTCGCCCTGTTCCTGCCAGTAATACATGACGCCATTGGCCAACGTATCCTTCCAATGGCCCAGGGTAGGATGGACGATCAGCCCGGCTGGCTTATTCACAGCCAGCAGATCCCGATCCTCATACAGAATGTCCAGCTCCATCGGTTGCGGCTCGATCGTCTCCGACGTCTCCGTCGGCAGGCGCAGCTCCACGATATCGCCTGCATGCAGCTTCGCATCCATATACAGCCGCTTGCCGTTGACCGTGATGCCCTGGTCCACCGTCTTCAGCTTCGTCATGAGCCTTCTGGACACATTCAGCCGGCTGCGCAGGATCGTCCTCAGCAGCATGCCTTCATCCTCGGGCCCAAGTTCGTACCTCAGCTTTGCTTCCTGTTCATGATGTTCATCCATGCCAGATTCCTGCCACCGTTCCTGCCAGTCATTGATGGTGCTGCAATCCGCAGCCTATCTTCCATCTTACCATATTGCATGGAAAATGCCGATTCCATTTCCGCTCCGGATCAGGACCATCAAGCAAGGACGAGTGGGAAAGGCAGCTTCAGCAACCATGGGAAACATGCCGGCTGTCACCAACCGAACGCGCCGGGCGAGTGACGGGCCCCCGTCAGCCGGCAAAACAAAGACCCTCCAACATGAGTTGCACGAGGCAACTGCATGTCGAGGGCCATAATGAGACGATGAAACGATGAAACGATCAGTCCTTGGTCAATTCCGGATACAGCATCTTCCGGCTACGGTCCAACTTCATGTATTCATTGATCTTCCTGTCCAGCAAACTGCTGATATGAACGACCATCTCGGAGGTGAAAGATTGTTCGTCCTCAGCAGTCTTCTCCATGAGAGTCCTTAATATGTAGATCTCCTCTTCCAAAATCTCCACGCGATTCATTCTCTTTCGTATATGGTAGGTTGAACCGGAGTCGGGATCAGGCTCGCACTGAAGACTGAATGATGCCGTATGCCGGTATTCCACTGCCATGTTCAACCCTCCTATCGCCATCGGAAACCGAGCACAAACGAATCGGTATCAGTACTATCCTAGTATAACAAATTTTTCTACATTTGAGCAAATATATAATCCTCGACAAAAGACGGGCGGAGTTCAACATCATTCGACAAAATGCCCTTACAACTTGCTGATAAACTTGCCGATTCTTTCGATTGCTTGCTGCAAAAGGTTGACAGATGTCGCATAAGAGCAGCGAATAAATCCTTCTCCGCCCAGGCCAAACACATGCCCCGGAACGACGGCGACTTTCGCTTCGCGGAGCAGACGCTGGGCGAATTCCTCCGAGCTGAGTCCCGTTCCCCTGATGTCCGGGAAAGCATAGAAGGCACCCTGGGGCTCATGGCAAGGCAATCCGATCTGTCTGAAGCCTTCGACGACCAGGCGGCGTCTCCGATTGTACGACTCCACCATCTTCTCCATCTCTTCCAGGCCGTTGCGCAGCGCCTCCAATGCGGCCACCTGTCCCATGATCGGCGCGCACATGACCGTATATTGATGGATCTTCAGCATCGCGCTGACAAGCTCATGATGACCGCACAGGTATCCCATCCGCCAGCCCGTCATCGCGAACGCCTTGGCGAATCCGCTGACCAGGATCGTCCGGTCTCTCATGTTCGGCAACGAGGCGAAACTGACATGCCGGCCTTCGTAAGTCAGTTCGGCATAGATCTCGTCAGAGATGACGATCAGATCATGCTCCTCGACGACCCGTGCGATCGGCAGCCAGTCCTCATAGCTCATGATGCCGCCCGTCGGATTGCTCGGGTAACAGAGGATGAGCACCTTGGAGCGAGGAGTGAGCTTCACCTTGAGATCCTCCGCCTGCAGCTTGAAGCTGTGCTCCGCCCTGGTCTCGACCGGCACGGCCACGCCGCCGCTGAGCAGGGTGATCGGCTCATAGGGCAGGTAGGTCGGCGCGGGGATCAGCACCTCGTCGCCAGGCGCGATCAGCGCGCGCAACGCCAGGTCGATGGCTTCGCTGCCCCCCACCGTCACGATGATCTCGTTTTCCGGATCATATCCGACATGAAAGCGGCTGGACAGATAATCGGCGATCGCTTCGCGCAGCTCGATCATCCCGGCATTGGCCGTGTAGGTCGTCTTGCCGCGTTCCAGGCTGTACACGCAAGCATCACGGATATGCCATGGCGTCACAAAGTCCGGTTCGCCGACGCCGAGCGTGATGATATCCTTGTCCTTGCTGGCATTGGCCATGTCGAAGAAGCGGCGAATGCCGGACGGCGGAATCGCACGAACCTGCGGATTCAGATAATCGGACATCGTTTTGATCGTATTGACTCGCTCATTCATCTTTCTCGCTTCCTTTATCACGGACTGATGACAAGACGATGGTCGCCTTCATGGTCTTCGAAGATGACTCCGTCCTGCTTGTATTTTTTCAGGATGAAGTGGGTTTTCGTCGACAGCACCGAATCGATCGGCGACAGCTTATTCGAGACGAATGCGGCCACCTCCATGAGCGATTTGCCCTCCACTTCCACGAGCAGATCGTAACCGCCCGACATGAGATACACCGTCTTGACCTCAGGGTACAGATAGATGCGTTCCGCGATCGCATCGAATCCGCGCCCGCGCTCCGGAGTAATCTGCACTTCGATCAACGCTGTTACCTTGTTCTCGTCCACCTTGCTCCAGTTGACCACAGCCGAATACTTGACCAGCACACGTTCCTTCTCCAGATCGTCGATCGCCTTTTTTACCGCCTGTTCGTCCACGCCGAGCATCGTCGCGATGACCGCTGGCGTACGCCTGGAGTCTTCACGAAGCAACTCCAGGATTTGACTGTGAAAACGATCCATCATCATAGGTTCCTCCCGTCAGGAAACTTCCTTGTTCAAGTGTCGTTACACATCATATGATATTCTTCCATCTTACAACGGAGTCAAGAATGTGTAAAGAATCCCCGAATGCAGGCAAAGCTGAGAAAAATGAGAAAAAACGCGATACTTCCAGCCAGATCCAACTTGATGCAGACGGTCATCCGAACATCCGCCTGTTGCTCCGATGGAAAATCCGGCGCATCTCATGTATGATAGGACTAATTCGTTCGTGAAAGGATGGACGAGCGCATTGCATAAGAAGCACAAGCCAAGAGTTCCTCGATTGTCTCCCGTACAATTTATCATCCTCGGCTACCTGGCCACCATCCTGATCGCCAGTGCGCTCCTGACCGCGCCATTCAGCATCAGGCCATCCGCCAGCCTCAGCTGGTACGAGGCGCTGTTCACCGCCACAAGCGCCGTCAGCGTCACCGGCCTGACCGTTATCAACATCTATGAGACATTTACGCCCATCGGCAACCTGATCCTGATCATCCTGTTCCAGATCGGCGGCATCGGCATCATGACCCTGGGCACGTTCATCTGGATCCTGCTGGGGCGCAACGTCACGCTGTCCCATCGCAGGCTGATCATGGTTGACCAGAATCGCAACACGCTGGCCGGTCTTGTCAGGCTGATGAAGCTGGTATTTTCCATGGCTCTCATGATCGAACTGGCCGGCGCCTTGATCTTCACCGTGTATTTCCATGCGGCCGGCTACGCCCCCACCTGGAAGAGGGCGTTGTACGAGGGCGTCTACCACTCGATCGCTTCCTTCACCAATGCTGGCTTCGATATATTTGGCAACTCGATGCTGGACTTCTCCCATGATTATTTTGTGCAGCTGGTCACCATCTTGCTCATCGTGCTTGGCGCGATCGGCTTTCCGGTGCTCATCGAGGTGCATGAACATTGGTTCGGCAAGCAGGAGCATTTCCGCTTCTCCCTGTTCACGAAGCTGACCGCCCTAACCTACCTCATCCTGCTCATCCTGGGCGCCGTCAGCCTCTGGGTGATCGAGAAGAACCTCTACTATGCCGACATGTCCTGGCATGAGAAGCTGTTCCAGTCGCTCTTCCACTCGGTAACGGCGCGCAGCGCCGGCTTCACCACGATGGATGTGAACGAGCTCAGCGCCGCGTCGCACTTCCTGTTGTCGGCGCTCATGTTCATCGGCGCCAGCCCATCCAGCGCCGGCGGCGGCATCCGGACGACGACCTTCGTGCTGATCATCCTCACGATCACAACTTATGCCCTGGGGCATCGGGAAGTGCGTGTATTCAGACGCACGATCAAGCAGGACGACATCATCAAGAGCTTCGTCGTCTTCACCGCGGCGATGATCCTGCTCGTCGTGAGCATCATCGTGATCGACAGCATCGAGCTGTCCCGCTTCTCGCTCCATCGGGTCATCTTCGAGGTGTGCTCCGCCTTCGGTACGACCGGCCTGTCTTCCGGACTGTCCGCCGAGCTGTCGCCGCTCAGCCAGTTCATCCTGATGGCGCTCATGTTCCTCGGACGCATCGGGCTGCTCACCGTCATCTTCTACTTCCTGCCGACGCGCCGCAAGGAAGCGTTCCATTATCCGAAGGAAGATATCATCATCGGCTGACGGATCGAAGCAGAGAGCCAAGGAGGGGCACCTGCATGGCCCTCTTCCGGGGCCCTGCACCCGCTGCCTCGGACCGCCGCGTCGTCGCACTGCAGTGACAGCAACGCGACACGCCCTGACGGACCGATCCATAACCTCCCGTCAGTCAAAAATGCCCATGCTCAGATAACGTTCACCGGTATCCGGGGCGATGCAGAGGACGCGTTTGCCAGCGCCCAGCCGACGCGCAACCTGGAGCGCGGCCCATACGGTGGCGCCTGACGACGGCCCGACGAGGATGCCTTCGAGGGCCGCGAGATCGCGGACCGTCTGCAATGCGTCTTCGTCGGCCACCTGGATGATCTCGTCATAGACGGAGGTGTTCAGGATCGGCGGAACGAAGCCCGGCGATGTGCCGACCAGCTTGTGCGGCCCCGGCTGACCGCCGCTCAGAACCGGGGATCCCTTCGGCTCGACGACATAGATGCCGATGCCCGGCAAGCGCTCGCGCAGCACCTCGCCGGTGCCCGTGATCGTGCCGCCCGTTCCGGAGCTGGCGACGAACGCGTCGAGCCTTCCGTCCATCTGCTCGATGATTTCCAGCGCCGTCGTATGCCGGTGGACGTCCGGATTGGCTTCATTCTCAAACTGCTGCGGCATGAAAGAATTCGGGATGCTCTGAAGCAGCTCCTCCGCCTTCCTGATCGCGCCAGGCATCCGTTCGGCCGCAGGCGTGAGCACGACTTCTGCGCCATAGGCCTTCAGGATATTGATCCGCTCCTTCGTCATGTTGTCCGGCATGACCAGGATCGCGCGATAACCCTTGGCCGCGGCGTTCATCGCCAGCCCGATGCCGGTGTTGCCACTCGTCGGCTCGATGATCGTCGCGCCAGGACGGATGAGGCCCCGGCGTTCCGCTTCGGCGATCATGTTCCAGGCCGCCCGGTCTTTCACGCTCCCGCTCGGATTGAACTTCTCCAGCTTCACGTACACCTCGGCATCGCCTTCTCCGACAAGCCGATTCAGCCGTACAGCCGGCGTATCCCCGATCAGCTCCGTCACGTTGTTTACCATCTTTCTCCGACTTGACATGTGAACATCCTCTCCTTCTGCGACGAGATCATGACTGTTTCTCAATTATCCCTGATCCCGTGTTTGCTACTTATGATGAAATGGCGCCGCTTCACCGGCCCTCCTGCCGCCATGCCCGTCCCGGTACTGCTTCAGCACCGTTCGCATGAACAGCCACGAGAAGATCGGCGCGCTGCCGATCACCAGCAGGAACGCATTCAGCCACAGCGGTTCCTCGCTGATCGAGATCACGCTGATGAACAGCAGGGTGCCGGCCATCCTGCCTGCATTCAGCGCCACCTCGCGCAGCACCACATATTCGACGCGATGGGCCGCCGAGTCTTCATCACGCCCGATGTAGTCGAACACCGTCGAGGTGGAAGGAATGTTGTACAGCGGGAAGAACAGCGATACCCCGACGCCGAAGATCAGCAGCGTGACATAATTCACCTTCCAGAAGAAAGGCAGGATCACCAGCGTGATGAGCACCGCCCCCGTCAGCATCGCCGCATACCGGCGTGCTGGCAGCAGCCAGCGACCAACGAGATAAAAGGCGATGAGCGAGATGCCGGACGTAATCAGCGAGTAATTGCCCAGCTTCATCTCGTTGCCGGTGGAGATATATACCAGAAGGCCGATGACGAACATGAACACGCCCTCCCTGACGCCCTGCATCAGGAGAGCCAGCGACAGCTTCCGCCAGGGAGAGTCAGCCTCGCGCAGGCGGCGCAAGCCGTGCAGCCACTCGTAACGGCCGTCCACCTGGCGCTTCTTCAGCAGCAGGCTGATCATCGCGCCGATGAGGAAGATGCCGAGCGACAGCGAGAAGATGAGCGTATACCCGGTCTCATCCTTCATGCGCGTGATCAGGAAGCCCGACAGCCAGGGCGCCAGCATGCCCGCCCCCGAGCCGAGCAGTCCGGCCCAGCCATTGAAGCGGTCGCGATTGTCCGGCTCGGTGATCTCGAAGTATACGACATTATAGGCCAGCCAGAACAGGCCCGCAGCGACCCCTTGCACCACACCGAGCAGATACACGTAACGGATCGCGTCGGGTCCAAGCATCAACACAAGCAAATAAAAAATGGCGGATATGAGTATACCCAGCCGCAAGCTGTGCATCTTGTCGCGTTCCTTCACCCATTTGCCGGCCAGCCAGAAGGTGAGCCCCAGCGCCGCCTGATGGCTGAGCGAGAACCATCCGACCAGCGCAAGCTCCTTGCTCATTTTCCATAAGTACACATTGACGAACGTTCCGGACAAGGCGTTGGCCGTAACGAACAAGCCTTGCACGGCGAGCAGCTGGATCGCCTGGCGATCCAGCTTGCCCTCGCCTCGTGTCGGCTCGTCTCCGCCATTGCCCGAGCGGAACGACAACTTCTGCCTGCCGTAGGGGAACCTGATCTTCGCATGTTGCATATTCTCACCCGAGGTTGAATCGTTGATCGTCAGACCTTAGGTTAAGCTTCCCCAAACGGCATGGCTTATACTGCGGTTTCGCTGCCGAGATCATCCATACATGACGAGGAAGATGATGCCCCCGATCAGGAATAATGCCGCAACGATGAACAGTACGATCCACAGATATTTCATTGAATGCTGGCCCCAATCACATAAGATAACGAAATGGAGATCACCATCGAGAGCAGACCAACCGCCCGATTGTCCTTGCTCAGCTCGTCGTCCACCTTGAAGACCGGTGTCAGAAATTCAAAGATAAAATAAGCGAGGAGCAGCAGGCCGTAACCGTAAAACGCCCAGACCAGCGCCTCATAGAACGAATCGAAGCGAGGGATGATGTAATGAAAAATATTGCATATCCCAAAGATCTTGCCGCCAATCGCCATCGCCACCGCAACATTGCCGCGCTTCACTTCCTGCCAGTCCTTGTAGCGCGTCACCAGCTCGAAGATCGCCAGGAATACCACCAGCAGCAGGATGGTGACAGAAAAATACGCCGCGGTTGAGATATACGGATTGTCCAGCCAGATGTCCACTTCTTCCAACATACGGTCCCCTCCCTATTTTAATTCGGCGATCGTAATGCCGCTTCCACCCTCTCCATATTCCCCCAGGCGGAATGATTTCACGTGGCGGTGCTTCCGCAGGAATTCCTGGATGCCATTCCTCAGCACGCCGGTGCCCTTGCCATGAATAAACGCGACCTGGCCGAGATTGCTCATGATCGCTTCGTCCAGGAAGCGATCGGCCTCGATCAGCGCTTCCTCCAGCGTCGAGCCGCGCAGGTCCAGCTCCGTCCTGACCGGCGTGTCCTTGGACCGCTTCACGTTCGCGCCGGTCTGCACGAGCGGCTTGGCAGGCTCGCGCTTCAGCGGCTGCAGATCATCGCGATGCACCTTCATCTTGATGATGCCAAGCTGCACCATATATTCGTCGCTGCCGATCGCCTCGATCACGTGGCCCTTCTGACCGACGCTGAGCACGGTGACCTCGTCGCCGGGCTCGACCTTGACCCGGCCGGACTGCCCCGGTCTCCTCGTTTTCCTGTCCGGGACAAGCGAAGGCGCCGCATCTTCCAGCCGCTTCTTCATCTCGATGAAACGGTGCTCCTTGAGCGATGCCCGCTCTTCCATCGCCATGCGGCGCAGTTCCGCGATGATCTCATCCGCTTCCTGCTTCGCCTTGCGTACGGCTTCGGCCGCTTCGCGCTCGGCGCGCTCCAGCAGCTTGCCCTTCTGCTCCTCGAACCGCTGGCGTTCGGCCTCAAGCTGCTCCTGCAGCTGCTTCACCTGGCGATGCAGCTTCTCCGCCTCGATGCGCTCGTTCTCGGCGGTGAGGCGATTCTCCTCCAGCGAGGCGATCATCGAATCGACCTGCTGCTCCTCGCTCGTCAGGTGTTGGCGGGAAGCCTCGATGATCGACTTGTCCAGGCCGAGCCGCTCCGCGATCGCCAGCGCATTGGAACGGCCGGGAACGCCGAGCAGCAGGCGATAGGTTGGCCGCAGCGACTTCACGTCAAACTCCATGCTGGCGTTCATGATGCCGGGCGTGTTAAAGGCGTAAGCCTTCAGCTCACTGTAATGGGTCGTCGCCACCGTCCGGGCGCCAGTCCGATGGATATGGTCAAGTATGGCGATGGCCAGTGCGGACCCCTCGGTCGGGTCCGTGCCGGCGCCGACCTCATCGAGCAGGATCAGGCTGCGGCTCGTCATCTGATTCAGGATGCGAATGATGTTCGTCATATGGCTGGAGAACGTCGAGAGGCTCTGTTCGATGCTCTGCTCGTCGCCGATGTCGGCGAATACGGCATCGAACACCGCCAGCTCCGCTCCGTCCTCGGCGGGCACGAACAAGCCGGAGGCGGCCATCAGGCTGAGCAGACCGATCGTCTTCAGCGTGACCGTCTTGCCGCCGGTGTTCGGGCCGGTGATGATGATCGTCCGATAGGAACCGCCCAGCTCCACGTCGATCGGCACGACCTTCTCCGGATCGATGAGCGGGTGACGGCCCTTGCGCAGACGAATGTATCCCCTGTCATTCATCTTCGGGTAGGACGCCTTCATCTCCCTGGCGAGCAGCGCCTTGGCGAAGATGAAGTCCAGTCTCGCGATGGACCGGATGTTGACCGTCAGCTCGTCGACATGCTCCCCGACCAGCCCGGACAGCCTCTGCAGGATCTTCTCGATCTCCCGCTCTTCCTTCAGCCTCAGCTCACGCAGGTCGTTGTTCATATGAACGACGGCTTCCGGCTCGATGAACAGCGTCGCACCGGAAGCCGACTGGTCGTGTACGATGCCGCCGAAGTGGGCACGATATTCCTGTTTCACCGGGAGACAATAGCGATTGTTGCGGAGCGTCACGATCGGATCCTGCAGCTTCTTCTGGATCGATGGGTTCTTCACCATCTGATCGAGCTTCTCCCTGACCCGCGCCTCCAGGGTGCGGATGCTGCTGCGGATGCGCGACAGCTCCGGACTGGCCGAATCCACGACCTCGCCCTGCTCGCCGATGCAGCGCAGGATCTCATCCTCCAGCGGACGCAGATCCTCGATGCTGGAAGCCAGCCCGGCGATGATCGGGAAGCGGTCATGCGCCTCGTCGAGGCTGAGGATGAAGCGCTTCAGCCTTCTGCCGCCCTGGGCGGTGGTGGCAACGTCCAGCAGCTCGCTTGCGGACAGCATGCCGCCGATCCGCGCTCTGGCGAGCGATGGCTGGATCCCCCGGATGCCGCCGAACGGCGGAACGGATTTCAGACGGTCGATATGGGCCGCTTCCTCCGTTTCGCGGAGCAGCTGCTGCACCGATTCGATGTCCTGCTCTGGCCTGAGTCCCTCCGCAAGCTCGCGGCTCAGGCTCGTCTGTGTATGTGCAAGAAGTTTGTCGATGATTTTATGATATTCCAAGGTTTGCAGGATCTTAGTATCCATCCGCTGTCTGACACCCCCACTATATTATAACCAAATGCCGGTACATGCGCGACCCACGCCTTCAACGATGGCGAACAGCCTGGCATGGAGCCATGGCGCGATCAATCGCAGTTGAACACACCACCGGCATATAAGCTAAAGATGGCATGTGCGACCCACGCCTTCAACGAGGCGAACAGTCGGTCGACTTCGCTCACACCAACGGCCTTGCTTGACAGGCATCGCGTTCGTTCCTCGACTTGCTGCCTGCAACTCCCTGTCATACAGGCTTTCAGCTTCGTACACAATAACGATGCATTTCATAAAGGAGGTGGTATGCCACATGAATTGGCTTGGAACAATCGTACGGTTTATCGTTTCTGCACTGGTTCTGATGCTCGTCGGATTCATCGTGCCGGCATTTGAGGTCGGCGGATTCTGGAGCGCTCTGTTCCTCGCGCTGGTCATCGCAATCGTCGGCTGGATCATCGAGGGGATCTTCGGAAGGAAGGTTACACCATTCGGCAGGGGCATCGTCGGGTTCATCGTCAGCGCCGCGATCATCTGGGTGTCCCAGTTCATCGTCGGCGGTGTAGAGGTGTCCCTGATCGGCGCGATCCTGGCTGCGCTCGTCATCGGGATCATCGACCTGTTTATACCGGTGGCTACGCCTTTTGACCTGACCGGTGAGAATAACCGCAACCGCAACAAGTCGTGAAGTCCTGACCCAGACACGGACACAAGAGATGGACCGCTCATCGCCGGCTCAAGAACTGCTGGGCAGGCGCTCATCTCTTCTGTCCGTTTGCTTCTGCCCGCATGCGCGAACAGCCTGCCCAGATGGCAGGCTGTTCGTGCGCCCGTTACTTGATGACGGTCGGCTCCGGGTAATCATAGCCCCTCGTATCGACTTCCACCCGTTGGATGCGCTGATCTACCAGCGGCTTGTTGTTCTGATCGCGATCAACGGCCACGATCGCGTCCACCGTCTCCATCCCCTCGATGACCCGTCCGAAGGCCGCATACAGCCCGTCCAGATGAGGCGCCGCCTCGACCATGATGAAGAATTGCGAGCCGGCTGAGTCCGGATATTGCGTGCGCGCCATGGAGATCACGCCGCGCTCATGCAGCAGATTGTTCTCAAAGCCGTTCTGGGTGAACTCCCCCGCGATCGAATAGCCGGGGCCACCTCTGCCGTTGCCCGACGGATCGCCGCCCTGGATCATGAAGCCCGGGATGACCCGGTGGAAGGTCAGGCCGTCATAGAAGCCCTGCTTCGCCAGCGAGATAAAATTCGCCACCGTATTCGGCGCGATCTTCGGTTCCAGCTCGATCACGATCTGGCCACCGCTCTCCATGGTGATCGTCACCAACGGATTCTCCTTCACATCATTCGGGTAATCCGCCGATTGGCCGCAGCCGGCGGTGATCAGCAATCCTGCCAGAAGCACCAACATCACCGTATTGCGTATCGTGTACCTGTTTATCATGTCATTCATCCTTATTCTCCTTGTATGAATATGGCTTATCCATTATAGAGGATTCAGGGGTTGAGGCCAAGTCCCAAACCGGACACAACATCGTTCAAGATGGCCGTGTTCGGTTGTGGCCGAGCATCGGCGGTTGATATGGGTGAATGGAACGCAGAATGCTGTTTCGCCTGCAAGCTGCTTTTGGCCAGCGCTAACGGAAGGCGGCGGAACCGCTAATGCGTCGAGAGGAGCCGGGAAGGTGTTTCTGTTCACTCAATCACGCACTGACGTTCCGTCAGCCTTGCGGACATGGCCATTCTGGATCCATAGCGGATGACGTTCCGTTACCGCGGGAAACCCGGCTGAAACATTTCACTACAAATCCCTCGTCCAATCTGACATAATGAGAACATATGGAGGTGTTCGATGATGCGACACATTCGCGGGAGGCGCGTGTTGTACCCGATCATCGTGCTGATCTGTTCGATCATCCTGAGTTCCTGCGCCGCTTCCGGCGATGGACGCTCAGGCGGTACAACTCCCGCAACCAATGAGCAATCCGATGCGCCATCGGATGAAAGGTTAGCCCATGAAGAGGTTCCTGTTATCGAAGAGGACCCCCATGAACCTGAAACGAGTTCCGACGCGGGGACCGAAGACCAAGGGGACGATTCTGCCGGCGGAGTTGATCCGGCGGAGCCTGCGAGCAACGGGGAGGAGGAGCAGACGGATTATGATGCGATACGGGCCAGCTACGACATCACCGATCCCGACTCGATCGCCGTGCTGGTGAACAAAACCTACGGGCTGCCTGAAGACTACGAGCCGGACGATCTGGTGAAGGTCGATATCCCGTTCGTGTATCAGGATGAAACCGTCCATTCCATGCGCAAGATCGCAGCGGACGCGCTGATCTTGCTGTTCGAGGGAGCGAAGAAGGACGGGCTGGAGCTGGCCGGCGTATCCGGCTACCGCTCGTATGCCATCCAGAAGATGCTGTATGAGAAATATGTCGCCCGCGACGGCGAAGAAGCTGCCAACAAGTACAGCGCCAGGCCAGGTCACAGCGAGCATTCCACCGGTCTGGCGATGGACGTGGCGGGCATCTCCGGCAAGTGCGCCGCCAACAACTGCTTCGCGGGAACTCCGGAAGCCCTGTGGCTGGCCGATCACGCGCACGAATATGGCTTCATCATTCGCTATCCGCTTGGCAAGGAAGACATCACCGGATACCAGTATGAGCCCTGGCATCTGCGCTATGTCGGGACAGAACTGGCGGCGATCCTGCATGAGAACGATTGGACGATGGAGGAATTTTTCCTTGGCGCCGAGTCCTCGGATGCGGGAGCGCAGGGGGCTGAATGAGGCTCATCTTGTGACGGATGATCCAGGCAGATTGTGCGCCTGGCACCTGATGCTGATGGTGCGGCTGACCTGACAATCATGATCTGATCCCCTGATGCTGATGCAAGACAGAGGCTTGACGGTTCGCCTTCTTGGCGCAACGGCGCCTGGTGGGACGCGTGCTTCGGACCGCGCATGAGGACCTCGCGACATGGAGCATGACTGCTAATGGATGTGACAAAGGCGGGACAGCGGTGCGGATCTTCTCGGCACGTGCTTGTTACCGCTTTTTGTTGTATACTGTCTACGATCAATATTAGTGATAGGAGAGAAGAAGATGGGGAAGAAACTGCAGCTCATTCTGGCCGCACTGGTGTTAGGAGTGATGCTGGCGGCGTGCGGCAACAATTCATCAAGCGGCAATTCATCAGTCGAAGTCATCGACAACCCTTCCGGCGAAGAACGGGAGATCGTTATCCTCGGCAGCAACTTCGAGTTTGACCAGGACGAATACACCGTGGCAGTCGGTGAAGCTGTCAAGCTCGTCTACCGCAATGCGGAAGGCTCGCACGGCATCGCGGTGGAGGATACGGACATCAAGCTGCGCCACAACCAGGAGATCGTGGTCCGATTCACCGAAGCCGGTTCGTTCAAGATCATCTGCAACATCTATTGCGGCGCAGGCCATACAGGCATGACCGCGAAGCTGGTCGTGCAGTGACCATAAAGTGGCATACAGATGTGAACTCGCTGATGCTGCGAAGCAATCACTGATGCGTCCGCAGTCGACCTGCAGTTGCTGAGATCCTGTACAGGCATGTCCGCGGAGCGGTTCGTACAGTGAGGGAGATACTGGATACAGGTTTGATCTCGTTCATCATGCATGATTGACGGGCATGTGTGCTCGGTTGATATTGCACTGACATGGGCATATCTTCAAGGAGCTTCGGCAGACGCGGCAAAAGGTATACGTTCATGACAGGGGACCATCCTCAAGGTCGGTGATAGAGACTGACCGATGGATGTCCCTTTTTTATGTCAGTTGAAGCGGTCGGGCCGAGTCCAGGTGTATGATAATCATACCTGCCGGAGAAACATGGCGCACGAAAATTGAAAAAGATAAAAGTTCATACAAAATCGGTCAGTAAAAGCTTGGGAACGATTTTATATGATTTTTCATACAATACTAACTGAATGGATACAAATATTATCATTTTTGTTTGATATTTCATACAAAATAACCGTTCATCAGGTAATCATCCATTTTTTTGTACGATATTTCATACAAAACGCCTACGGAAGCTGCAAAAACGGGCTGAAGTGTGCGATTTTTCATACAAACCGACTTCCGATGACATGGCAATCCAGACGCCTACTCACGATGCGCTGCGGCCAGCGCCTGGTGGTGCGCCCTATATCGGGCTGGTGTCATCCCGTATTCACGCTTGAACAGGCGCACGAAATAGTTCAGCTCCATGCCCACCATCTCCGCGATCACTCCTACCTGCAGCCCGGCTTCCACTTCCAGCAGCTGCGCCCCCTTGAGCAGTCTGAGACGCTGCAGGTATTGACCTGGCCTCATCCCATAGACCTGCTTGAAGCGCCGCTGAAAATGCTGCCTGGAGTAACCGACCGCAGCGGCGATATTCGCCAGGCTGATATCCTCCATGTAATGCTGCTCCATGAACCGGACCGCTTCCCGGATCGGTTCCTCCGATCCGGCATCTCGACGCGTAGAGGGACTGGCTATCCCTGGATGCGCGATCGATGCGATGCTGATCAGGAGGCTGTAAATCCTGATTGACGCGATCCGATGAGCATCCTCGCCACCGTGCTCATCCACATGCCACAGCTCCTGAAGATCAGCCCCCAACCGCTCAAGCTCATGTTCATTTATTGCTATTGCTTGCAGAAGCGGCAGGCGCAGGGACTCGACCAGCGGCTTGACAAGCGTTCCGTCGATCCCCACATACCCCAGTACCCACGGTTCCTTGCCGCATGGTCCATAATCATGGGCGACTCCGCCCGGGATGAGCAGGATGTCCCCTCTCCCGAGCCTAAGCCCGGGTTGATGCTCGAAGCTGAAAGACCCTTCACCCGAGAAACATATCATGCATTGAAAGGTCGGATAGCCGATCGGTCGATGCAGCGCATGCTGGGGGTGCAGTCCGCAGCTGTACAAGGTGATGGGGAGCTCGGGTTCACGTTTGTGTTGGTACAGTTTAAAAGGGAGCACGGTGATTGCCCTCATGTTTTGATGATTCATCTCCTGTGCAAGATGTTCATTTTCTGCTATTTTATCACACCTATTCTCCTAACGGACAGGGCAGCTTATGAGCTACAATGGCATCAGGAAAAACAGGGGGAGGAAATCGTGCATGTACAGATTCAAGGCCTACCAACCACCGACGATACGGCAGGGTCACCTGAACCTCGGCGGAGCCAATCCGGACGGAGAGACCATCGAGGTCAACAGCCTGTATTTTATGCGCAATGGCAAACCGTGGATCGGCGTGATGGGGGAATTTCATTTCTCGCGATATGACAGGCGATATTGGCATGAAGAGCTGTGCAAGATGAAGGCCGGCGGCATCACGATCGTGCCGACCTACATCTTCTGGATCTACCATGAGGAGATTGAAGGGGAATTTGACTTTACTGGCGACCGCGACCTGCGTGCCTTTATCCTGGAGTGCAAGAGGGTCGGCCTGGATGTGGTGATCCGGATCGGGCCATGGGCGCACGGGGAATGCCGGAACGGAGGATTTCCGGATTGGCTGCTTCGCAAACCGTACAAGCTGCGTGAGAATAATCCGGAGTACCTGGCGAAGGTGCGCATTCTTTATGAGAAAATAGCGGAGCAGGTGCAGGGGCTGTTCTACAAGGACGGAGGCAATATCATCGCTGTCCAGCTGGAGAATGAGCTGACGCATGACGCCGAGCATCTGCGCACGCTGAAGCAGCTGGCCATGGAATGCGGCATGATCGCCCCGATCTATACGGTGACGGGATGGAATGCCGTCAATGGAGCGAGAATCCCCGTCGAAGAGGTGGTGCCCGTCTTCGGAGGGTACTGCGATGCGCCATGGGATCAGCATCTGGAGCAGCTGCCGCCTTCACCGCATTATTTCTTCACCGGCTTGCGCAATGATACGGGCATCGGAGCGGACCTTCTTCCCAGGCAGGCAAGCGATGATAACTGGCAATTGCCGTATGACCGTTATCCCTTTGCGACCTGCGAGCTGGGGGGCGGCATGCAGGTCACGCATCATCGCAGGCCGCTGGTCCGCCCGATGGATATTTATGCGATCTCGCTCGTCAAGCTCGGGGACGGCAACAATCTGATTGGCTATTATATGTATCACGGCGGCACCAACAAGCTGGGCAAGCTGTCGACGCTTCAGGAATCCCGGGCGACAGGGTATCCGAATGATTACCCGATCCTCTCCTACGACTTTCAGGCGCCGCTCTCGGAGTACGGCGAGGTGAGGGAGCATTACCGGCTGTTGAATCTGCTCCACCTGTTCGTCCACGACTTCGGGGATCGGCTGGCGCCGATGGTGCGGGTGGAGGCGGAGCACACGGTGAAGCGCGATGACACGACATCGCTGCGTTATGTGATGCGCACCGATGGGAAGAGCGGCTTCGTATTTATCAACCACTATCAGCGGCATGCGAGTCTGGCTGATCTTCACGGGGTCGTGATCGACACCGGATACGTGATCTTCCCGCCGATCGACGTGTGCGGAGAGATCAGCTTCTTCCTGCCGTTCCGTATGGATCTGTCAGGGGTCTTGCTGGAATATGCGACCGCACAGCCATTGTGTCAGGCTGGCGATATTTATTTCTTCGTTCAGATCCCCGGCATCCCGGCAGAGTACCGCCTGGCCGGCGGTGAGACGTTGCGCGCGGAGCCCGGTCTGGATTCGATCCTCGAGGCCCAGGGCATCCGGATCGTGACGCTCACATGGGACCAGGCTAGATATTTGCGAAGACTGGACGGGGAATTGTATGTCGGTGATGGTTGCGACCTGTATCGGTCAGGAGACACCATCTTCTCCGTGCAGGACGGAGAGCACGGGTATTGGTACTGGAACGGGAACAGCTGCCGGTTCGAGAGGCGTGTCATCCATCAGCCCTGCGAAGAACCTGTCGTCACCTTCCAGCAGGTGGACGAGCCTCCTTTCGTGCCGCGGCATATCGACCATCTCCATCTTGGCGGCAAGCGGGAGATCAGTTGGCTGAAGGTGAACGTCAGCGGATCGCAAGGCTTCATCACCATCGACTATATCGGCGATGCCGCACAGCTCTATGCGGATGGCGAACTGGTCGCCGACGACTTCTATTATGGCAAGCCATGGAGAGTGCCTGCGCGGCTGCTCTGCGGCAAGTCATGCTATCTGGCCGTGTCGGAGCTGCGCGATGATTTCTATCGGGAGTTCTGAGGCGCGGCTGATGGGAAGCGGGGCACAAGACGAATAATCGGGATCGTCCAGGGTGTGAGAGCAGATAAAATCTTCTCTCAGGCGTTCCGAGGCGGCCGAAGCGGCGTGAGAGAAGAAAATATCGTCTCTCAGGCGATTCGATACAACGTAACCATGTTCGATTCGGCAGCAGCAGCAACCTGAAAAAACTCCCTTGTCCGATGATCAACCCTGTTCTGATTGAAGGGGTGATCATGGCAAGGGAGTTTGCGCTTGTTCAAGCCTGTTACAGGTTCCGAAGCTCCTCTTCGGTGAATTCGATCCATTCATTGAATTCTTGCTGCAGCTTCGCGTATTCCTGTTTCAGCTTCTCGTATTCCTCGTAGATCGACTGATCGGAGTTGGATTCCGCTGCAGCGGCCGCCTCGCTCAGGCGGAGCTCAACCTCTCGCAGCTCTGCTTGCAACTGCTCCCGCTCCTGCTTCAAGGCTTCCAGCTCCTGCTGCATGTCCGCATACCGCCTGCTTACTTCATGCAGTTCCTGCTGCGCTTCCTGATGCCGCTGGCTTAATTCAGCAAGTTCACGCCGCACTTCATCGCGTTGTCTTCCAAGCTCGTCGTAATCATGCTGCAGCGCATCATGATGCCTGCTGAGGTCATCATGTTCATGCTGCAATCCGTCATGAAGCTGGCTCAGGTTATCGTGTTCGCGCCGCAGATCGGTATATCGCTCGCTGAGGTCATCATGCTCACGCCGCAGTTCGGCATGTCGCTTGTTGAGACCGTCATGCTCACGCCGCAGTTCGGCATGTCGCTGCGTCAACTCGCCAAGCTCTTGCTGCACTTTGTCATGTTTTCTGCGCAATTCGCCGAGCTCCTGTTGCAGTTCATCGTGCCTGCTGCACATATCGTCAAGCTCCTGTTGCAAGCCACGATGTTGTTGGATGGCCTCGCCGAGTTCGCGTTCCTTGGCCTCATAACGATGGTTCAACGCGTTCAGTTCCTGCTGAAGCTGGCTGTTGCGGTCGCTCAGCTCACCATAGGAACGCTCGATATCCTCATAACGCTGCATCTGTTCAAGCAGCTGCTCCTCGATCTCCTTGTACGAAGCTCGCAGCTCTTGCAGTTCACGCACAGCATCGTTCTTGCTGGCCTCGAGACTGCTGACAGCCTCTTGTGCCTTGACCAGCTCCTGTGCCGTCTGCTCCTGCTTCGCGCGCAGCGCCCGCAGCTCCTGCTGCGCCGCTTCCCGCTGCTGCCGCGCTTCCGCCAGCTCCCGCGCTGTCTGCTCCTGCTTCGCGCGCAGCGCCTGCAGCTCCTGCTGCGCCGCTTCCCGCTGCTGCCGCGCCTCCGCCAGCTCCCGCGCCGTCTGCTCCTGCTTCGAGCGCAGTTCGTCATTCTCGCGAACCGCCCCGTCATACTGACTTCGCAGTTCACCATTCTCGCGAAGCGCCTCATCGTAACGACTCCGCAGTTCGCCAGCCTCGCGAATCGCTTCGTTATATTGATCGCGCAGATCATCCGCTCCGCGTACCGCTTCTTCATACTGACTGCGCAGCTCGCCAGACTCGCGCACGACCTTATCATATTGACTGCGGAGTGCCTGAAGCTCCTGCTGCGCGGCTTCCCGTTGCTGCCTCGCTTCCGCCAGCTCCCGCGCCGTCTGCTCCTGCTTCGCGCGCAGCTCGCCAGCTTCACGAACTGCCTCGTCATATTGACTCCGCAGTTCATCAGCCTCGCGAACCGCCTCATCATAACGACTCCGCAGTTCGCTCAGCTCCTGATTCTTTTTGTCCATCGCTATGGCGTTCGCCCGCTCCAGCTGCTCCTTCATCTTCAGCATCTCATCTGAGATATTGATCGCCGTAAGCACAGCCAGACGGGCGATGTCCAGACGAGGATTCTGGGCGGCGAGTGCATGCATCTGCTCGTTCACGCGAGCTGCGACCATCGTCACGTAGCTGGCTGACGACGCCGAGTCGGCAAGCAATTTATATTTGATGCCGAATATTTCGACCTGAACACTGGTACGATCTTGAGACTTCATGCTTGGCCCCTCCTGCACGCGCCTTTTCCCTTATGAATTCGCTGTTCGCTCCGCAATTTCCTTCCGCTGCAAGGCCTATTTTCGGAGCTGTGCGGAGAATGTCTGTTCCAGATGGTCGATAACCGCCTGATTTCGCTCATTCACTTCATCATCCGTCAAGGTTCGCTCCTCATCGCGATAGACAAGCGATAAAGCGACGCTCTTCTTGTCGCTGCCCAGCCGATCTCCGACATATACGTCGAACACCTCGACGGACTTCAGCCAGTCGCCGCCCGCCTCGCGAACTGCCGCCGTCAGGCTGGCCGCAGGCACGCCCCGATCCACGACGATCGCGATATCGCGCTGGATCGACGGATACTTCGGCAGGGCCTCGTAAGTAATGGAGATATCGGCGGCGTTCGCCAATGCGTCCAGCTCCAGCTCCCACACATACGTGTCATCCAGATCATAACGGCGCTGAAGCTCCGGGTGCAGCTGCCCGATCACGCCGGCGCGGCGTCCGCCGATCCGGATCTCGGCTGCCCGTCCCGGATGCAGGCCGTCCTGGGCCACCGCCCGATATTCCGCATCACGAATCGCCAGATGCGCAAGCAACCCGTCCAACACACCCTTCAGGTCATAGAAATCCACCTTGCGCGCCTTGCCGCTCCAATGATCCGCAGCTGCCCTGCCCGTCCACAGGGCGCTGACGAGGAATTTCTCCTCCGGCTGCCTGGTCAGCACTTCCTCATCCGTCAGGAACACCTTGCCAATCTCAAAGACGGCGACATCGTCGATATTGCGGTTGCGATTGTAGACAGCCGTATCGATCAGATGCGGAATGAGGCTCGTGCGCAGCACGCTTCGCTCCGTGCTCATCGGCATCGCCAGCTGCACCGGCTTCACGTCAGGGTACAGGCCGCGCCACTCGGCGATCCGATCCGGATGCGTGAAGGAGTACAGGATCGCTTCATGCAGCCCTGTCCCGTTCAGATAGCGGCTCACTTCCAGCCGGATGCGCTGACCATAGGTGCGCGAGCCAGGCGTCGTCACTCCGGTGATCGGCGTGCTCGGGATGTGGTCGTAGCCATGCAGGCGCGCGATCTCCTCGATCAGATCGACATCGCGCGTAATGTCTCCGCGACGCAGCGGCACCTCCACGACAAGATCCCCGTCTTGCTCCTCATAAGTGAAATGCAACCGATCGAGTATCCCCCTGATCTCGGACAGGCTCAGCTCCGTGCCGAGGTAGTCGTTGACCCGCTTCACGCCCAGCCGGATCTTCGCCGCCTCGAACGTGCGTGCGACCGCCTGGGTGATCCCCTGCGCGTGCTCGCCGCCAGCGACCTCGACGATCAGCGCGGCTGCGCGATTCAGCGCGGCGATCACCGACTCCGGATTCACTTCCTTCTCGAAGCGCAGGCTCGATTCGGAGCGCAGCCCGAGCTGACGCGACGTCTTGCGCACGGTGCCGCCGTCGAACTTGGCTGACTCGAGCAGGATGCGCGTCGTTCCCGGCGTCACTTCCGAATTGGCGCCGCCCATGACCCCGGCCAGCGCCACCGCCTTCTCCGCGTCAGCGATGACAAGCATGTGCGGCTCCAGCTTGCGCTCCTGATCGTCCAGGGTCGTGAGCACCTCGCCAGACTCCGCATAGCGCACCCGGATGCGGCCACCCGCCAGGCGATCCGCGTCAAATGCGTGCAGCGGCTGCCCATATTCGAGCATCACATAGTTCGTCACGTCGACGACGTTGTTGATCGGCCGGATGCCGGCAGCCATCAGGCGGTTCTGCAACCAGAGCGGGGACGGACCGATCTTCACGCCCTCGATGAGGCGGGCCGTGTACATCGAGCAGGCGTCAGCCGCCTCGATCGAGACGCTGAACTCGTCTGCCGCGCGCTTCGATCCCCTTTCCTCCAGCGAGGCCTCAGGCAGCTTCACCTCACGCCCCAGGATCGCCGCGATCTCATACGCCACCCCGATCATGCTGAGACAATCCGAACGGTTCGGCGTCAGATCCAGCTCCAGCACCTCATCGTTCAGCGCCAGGAGCTCCGTGATATCCGTGCCGATCTCCGCTTGTTCAGGCAGCACGAGAATGCCCTCCTGGATCTCCTTCGGCAACAGCTTGTCGTTCATGCCCAGCTCCTTCGCCGAGCAGATCATGCCCTGCGACTCAACGCCGCGCAGCTTCGCCTTCTTGATCTTGAAATCGCCCGGCAGCACCGCCCCGATCTTCGCCACCGGAACCTTCTGCCCTGCCGCGACATTCGGAGCCCCGCAGACGATCTGCAGCAGCTCGTCCTCCCCCACGTCCACCGTACACAGGCTTAATTTGTCCGCATTGGGATGCTTCTCACGCGTCTTCACATAGCCGACGACTACTCCGCTGACGCCGCGGTTGCGCTTCTCCACGACATCCACCTCGATGCCGCTGCGCGTCAGCTTCTCCGCCAGTTCTTCTCCCGTATATCCGCTCAAGTCCACATATTGGGACAGCCATTGCATGGATACCTTCACTTGTGTTCGCCTCTCCTTTCCTTACAGATGGGCAAATTGCCGCAAGAATCTCAGATCGTTCATATAGAAATGCCGGATGTCATCAATGCCGTACTTCAGCATCGCGATCCGCTCCACACCCATGCCGAAGGCGAAACCACGATACTCCGCCGGATCATAGCCCGCCATCTCCAGCACGCGCGGGTGCACCATGCCGGAGCCAAGAATCTCGAGCCATCCGGTATGCTTGCACACGCGGCAGCCCTCACCGCGGCACATGACGCAGCTGACGTCCACCTCAGCGCTCGGCTCGGTGAACGGGAAGAAGCTCGGCCGCATGCGAATCTTCGTATCACGTCCGAACATCTCCTGCGCGAACTGGAGCAGGGTCCCCTTCAGGTCGCTCATGCGGATGTTCCTGTCGATGACGAGCCCTTCGATCTGCGTAAATACATGCGAGTGCGTCGCATCGTCCTCGTCGCGACGGTAGACGCGTCCCGGGCAGATGATCTTGACCGGCACCTCGCCCTTCATGCGCTCCATCGTGCGCACCTGCACCGGCGACGTATGCGTGCGCATGAGCAGCTCCTCCGTCACATAGAACGAATCCTGCATGTCGCGCGCCGGGTGATTCTTCGGCAGGTTCAGCGCTTCGAAATTGTAATAGTCGTGCTCCAGCTCGGGCCCTTCCGCGATCGAATAGCCCATGCCGAGGAAGATGTCCTCGATCTCGCGAATCACCTTGTTCAGCGGATGCGCCGCGCCTTGCGCGGGCCTCCTGCCCGGCAGCGTCACATCGATCGTCTCCGAGGCGAGGCGGCGCTCCGTCTCCAGGCGTTCGAGCTCGGACAGCTTCTGCTCGAGCACGCGCTCGATCTCCGCTCTTACCTCGTTTGCCAGCTGCCCGATGACGGGTCTCTCTTCCGCTGACAGTGCTCCCATCCCGCGCAATACCTCGGTCAGGGCGCCCTTCTTGCCCATATACTTGACGCGCAGATCGCTGAGCGCTTGCTGCGAGTCCGCCTGCGCAAGCTCGGCCAGGGCAGCTTCCTTCAATGCCTTAAGCTTCTCTTTCATGTGTGAATCGAACCTCCTTTGATTGCTAAGCAACTCAACAAAAAAGACTCCTTCGCCTCATAAGGGACGAAAGAGTCCGTGGTACCACCCTTGTTACAGCCTTCCATCCCGCTTCCCCAGAGACCCGCTTCTCCGGATCCCCGCATGTCGAAGCGCATGACAAGGCTGTCGCTCTATGGAAGTTAACGGTTCCAGCCGGTACCCCCTACTTGCGAATCGCCGGTTGCTCCGATCCGCCGTATCTGCGCGTGATCGAGCCATCGCGAACGTTTCAGGGGACTGCTCCGGAGCGAACTTCAGCAGCCTCGCATCCCGGCGGCGCTCTCAATCTCCGGCGCCTCCTCCCTGTTGGCCAAGCTCTGCCTACTCTTCTCCATCACAGCAATTTCAAGTCCATCATATTCAGATTACCCGTACTATAACATGTTCGATCTGGAAATGCAACGGTCTCTCACCAAGCCTCGAACTCCCGTTCATACTCCGTCACCTTGCCATTCTCATCCGTGACGATCACGCGGGCCGTCCAGGCGCCCGGGCGATCGAGCTGCGCACCCTGCCCCCTGAAACGATGCTCGATGAAGCCGGGGAACGACAGCGTGTATTCATTCTCCACCGGCGCAAGAGCGACCGGTCGAGGCGGCCCATCGCCGCGCTGCAGGGTCAGCGCTACGGATTGCGGTCCGGACTGCTCCTCGGGCAACCATACCTTGACGACGAAGGAATTGATGCCTGGCTGATTCGGTGTGATCTGAAGCGTCATGTGGATGTCGGCGCCCATCACATGCCAGTCCAATGGCTTCTCATGCGGCGTCGGATGCTGCGAGGTCAGCGCTCCGACGACCAGCAGCACCAGGGCAAGCGCCCCCAGCTCCAGCTTCAGCAGGCGGCCAAGCCCTGCCCCGCGCTTCTTCCACGCCCGGCGCACGAAGAAGCCGATGATCAACACCAGAGCCACAGCGCCCAGCTTGATCAGCAGCCATCTGCCCCAAGGCGTGCCGTAAACGTATTCGATGGAAGGCAGGTAAACGACCGCATCGACCGTACCTGTCACAGCCAGCGCGATGACCGAGCCTGTCGCCGCCCGCGACACAACAGGCAGCCAGGCCTGCCGCCTGTCCCCGGCCTTCCTCAGCATATACACCGCGAAGAGGATCCCGCCCAGCCACACGGACACCGCGATCCAGTGGATCACATACGACGGCAACGTCAGCCACCGCATCGGATAGCTGGAGCTGTGGCCGCCGAGACCAGTCGCAGCCGCAAGCAGCACGATCCAGACCAGATCCAGCGTCCTGTTCCTGAACAGGACGAACACGCCGCCCAGCGCGAAGGCGCCAAGGGCGATATACGACCATCCCTGCACGTAGCCGAACAACGCCTCCAGGAAGTCCATGTTGACGCTGAGCTGCAGGTCGTACAGGTACACAAACGCATACCCCAGGCAGGCCAGGAAATACAAACGGACGAGCAGCGCGCCGATGTCCCGAACCCTGGTCTCCTGCGCTCCGAACCGCACCATCGCCTCGCTCCACAGCACCCATCCGGCAAGCGTTGTAAAGGTCAGGTAATAGATGACCTTCAGGATATAGGAAAAGACCACCCAGGACATTCCCGCCTCCTGCAAGGCACCGCCCGGATGATGATCATGAATGGCGGCCATGGCGTTGACCTCTGTTCCCATCAGCAGCCACAGAGTCACCATCGCCAGCGCAGCGACAAGCCTGCCGCTTCCCTTCAAACGCATGCTCTGCATCCTCTCCCGGCACGTTCTGCATATTCGCAGATGATGAGACTTGCGCTCAGGCGCGACCCGACATCCAGCCTCATCATCTGCGTCCGGCCACCGAATGATCTGCAGACAACCGTTCTTCGCCTTGAACGGTCCGACCCGCTTTCAGCAACCCGTCGAAGCCTCGATCGAAGCCTTAATTGATGCGGATGAGCAGTTTGCCCTCCTGATTGCGGCCCAGCAGCGTGCCGCACTTCGGACAGGCTCCGGGCTGCTTGCCCACGACGATCGGCTGTCCGCAGCTTGGACACAGCTCGACGCCGCGCCCCCCGCTGAATCCCGCTCTGCCGAAGCTTCCTCCGGCCGTGTGGATGGAGGTTCCGGGCCTGCTCAGACCGAGGAACCTGAGCACCTTGTTAAACAACCCCAGGATGATCAGGATCCCGATGACGATCACGAGCAAGATCGCAAATCCCAACAATTTGAACAACGCCAGTATCATCGATGTCAGCCGCTCCTCACACGTTTATTCATATGGCTCTGTTTTATCTTCGGTGTTGTGGATGACGGGAGACAGGAACTGCTATCCACGTTGGCATCTCGTCATAATAAAGAATCCGCTTTCCGTTGGCTCCAGGCCATCCGATGGTCAGCAACAACCGTTTGAAACACAGCCTTATTCATCATATAACTGCAGTATAGACGTTTGAAAGGTTCCCGGTCAATTTGGGGTCCGCGATGTTCACAGGACCTTCAAAGCCCGGTTGATGCCACTTAGGCACTTATCCCGCCAGCTTCCTTGCCGATCCGTTGCCGATGAATCCATGGAATCATGTGCGGCACCGACCGAGTCGCCAGGCAGAACCTTCACCTGTCAGCCGTCCAGACCTTGACCGAACTGTTCTTGCGAGCGCCAACCGACTGCTCGGCCTGGTCCCTAACATACAGCCAGCCATGCCTGCCAGCACCGTCATCGCTCATCCGGCTTCCTGCCCTTGCGCCGCACCTGATTGCGCCAGGAGCCGTCCGGAATGCGCGGACACCCCCGCGAATCGTTCCACACATACACCCAGCCGGACAGCCGCGGATCAAAGGCGTCCACGACGAGCACCCGCTCATACTCATTGTCCTGTCCAGGACCATGGTACCCCTCCAGCTCGTCCATCGGGGCCAGCGCTTCCTCCTGCAGCGTCAGCCACTCGCCTTCCACCAGACCTCCATCATCCAGCACCAGCCCCGGGTATGGGCCGTAATCATACAGCGTGCCGCGCAACGTTCCGGGCCTGGCCTCCACCACATACGGCTCCACGACGGGATAGTTGGCTTCTCCCGGCAGCAACGTGCCGTAAACGAATACCTTCAGCAAGCTCTCCCACCTTCGTCTTCAATACATTCCCTGAAGTCTGTACACAGCCTCGGCGTCCTGGCAGAACACAATCTCCGAATACAGGCCCTTCGGCTTGTCCGGAATCACATACCAGTATCTGGCGGCATCGGTCAGCGGGATGATGATCGCCTCGTATACGGCATCGCCCGTTCTCACTTCCACCCGGTTGACCCTGGTATCCCTCACCTCGCCGATAAAGATCGGCCAGCTGTCCGCGATCCGTCTGTAACTGGCGGACACGATGCCGGTGCCCCTCGTTTCACGGGCGCCATCGATCCATCTGCATATGTTCCTGGCGCAATCCAGCCAGCCAAGCTCCAGATGCTGGTCATTCCGATAAAACACCAGCCTGTGATCCTGATCCAGATCCGCCACTTCCAGGATCTTGTCATAGCGGATGCGGGCACTTTGCATCGCCTGTTCGACCGTCACTTCTGCCCTGCCGCATCCGGTCATGGCTGCAGAGATCAGCATCAGGGTGACGACCACTTTCCTCATCACCGATCCCTCACTTACTCATACTCCGCACCCTTCCATATTAGCACTTTTTTATCCGGAAATGACCGTCACCAGGATCGCGCGAACAAAAAAAGGCCAACCAGCAAACACCGGCTGACCTGTTCATACACGAAAGCTGCCTTCCCCATCGCCGGGCGAGGGCAGCTCATCAACCAAGGCGTATCCGGAGCGAACGGTGTCGTGTCAGGGAAAGAGGCGTCACGATCCGGTGACCCTATGACCTGGGCGGCTCCCCGTCATGCCCTATACCGTCAGATGCTGCAGCACATCGGCATCATCCAGCCGGTCGATCGTTCCCTCGGCGACGATCGCGCCCTTCTCCATCATGTAGAAATAATCCGCCGCCTGCCGCACGAACTCCAGATTCTGCTCGACGAGCAGGACGGCCACACCGCTGTCCTTGATCTGGCGGATCGCGGCGCGGATGTCCTCGACGATGTTCGGCTGGATGCCCTCCGTCGGCTCGTCGAGGATGAGCAGCTCCGGCCGCGTGACGAGCGCCCGCGCGATCGCCAGCTGCTGCTGCTGGCCGCCGCTCAGATCGCCGCCGCGCCGCTTCAGGAGCGATGGCAGCGACGGAAACATGGCATAGATGTCCTCCGGTATGGTCCCGCCCTCGGCGCGCCCCGCTTCCAGACCAAGCAGCAGATTCTCCTGTACCGTCAGCTGCGGGAAGATGTCCCGCCCCTGCGGCACGTAGCCCATGCCGGCGCGCGCCCGAACATGCGGCCCCTCCTTCGTCATCCGCCTGCCGGCGAACTCCACCTCGCCAGCGCGCGTCTTCAGGATGCCCATGATCGTCTTGAGCAGCGTCGTCTTGCCGACGCCGTTGCGTCCGAGGACGCAGACGACCTGGCCCTCGCCAACCTCCAGATTCACGCCGCGTATGACGAGGCTCTCGCCATATCCCGACTCAAGCTGTCGAACATGCAGCATGATTCTCACGCCTTCCGCCGAGATACACCTCTGCCACCCGCTTGTCGCGCTGGATCTCTTCCATCGTTCCTTCCTTCAGCAGCCGCCCTTCGTGCATCACCGTCACCTTGCTGGCGAACTGTCGGACGAACTCCATATCATGCTCCACGACGACGATGGAGCGATCCCCGGCGATGCGCCGCAGCAGCTCACCCGTCTTCATCGTTTCCTCATCGCTCATGCCGGCCACCGGTTCATCGAGCAGCACGACATCCGGCTCAAGCATCAGGATCATCCCGATCTCCAGCCACTGCTTCTCCCCATGGGACAGCACGCCGGCGCGCACATGCCGTTTGTCCGCCAGGCCGATCATCTCGAGCCTCTCGTCGATGCGCTGCCGATCCTGTCTGCGCACGCGCAGCAGATAACGCACGCTCTTGTCACGGTGCATCGCCAGCTCCAGATTCTCCTCCACCGTCAGGTCGAGGAATACCGACGGAGCCTGGAATTTGCGGCCGATGCCCAGCCTGGCGATCCGGTGCTCACTCAAGCTCGTCAGCTCGACCTTGCCGCGGAACAGGATCCTCCCCTTGCTTGGACGCACCTTGCCGCACAGGCAGTCGAGCATCGTCGTCTTGCCGGCGCCGTTCGGCCCGATCAGGAACCTCAGCTCTCCTCTCTTCAGCTCAAAATCCATCTCATTCACAGCCTTGAACCCGTCAAAATCAACCGTCACCTTCTCGGATGACAAGATCGTCTCTGCTTGCGCGTTCATCGCTTATCCTCCTTATCAATGTTAATTGCCTGACTCCATCAGCGAAAAGCCACGTGCAACCCACACTCTTCTCCGGCTTCTGCATCTCGACTTCCTGAATCCGTTCCAACCTTTTCAACATCCACCTTCCCGGTTTGAAACACCCGATCCGCCGAGCGGATAAGTGGCTGGTTGCAACCAAACCATGGTCCAGATCAGCCATCTCTTTCCCGAAAGACCGGACCAACGTTCGACATTCACTTTCCCTCCATGATACACGTCGGCCAAGCTGATATGCGGCCGGTTCAGCCGTCGCTTTCCCGGATGACCGGAAGATTGCCGCCTGCGCGCTCCCCGTGCTTCCTCCTCCGGACCGCCAGCTTCCTGAGGCTGTCCGCCAGCCCGACGATCCCTCTGGGCAGCAGGACGACGACGAGGATGAGCATCAGCCCCATGAAATACGGCCACATATCCGGGTACGCCTCGCTGAATAGGCTCTTGCCCCAGTTCAGCGCCAGGGCGCCGATCACCGCGCCGATGAGCGTACCCCGACCGCCGATGGCGACCCACAGCGCCATCTCAATCGATGGCACGATGCCGATCATCGACGGGGCGATGATGCCAACGTGGTAGACGGCCAGCATCCCGGCCATGCCCGCTATGCCCGCGGATACGCTGAATACGAAGATCTTGTAAGCGGCGGGATCATACCCGAGGAACCTGACCCGGTTCTCTCCGTCGCGGATCGCCCTGAGCACCTGACCGAAGCGGCTGGTGACCAGCCAGCGGCAGAGCAGGAAGACGCCGATCAGCGCGAACAGGGTGATGAAATAGAGGGACAGCCGTGTGCCCGGCTCACTGATCGGGTTGCCCAGCACCGTGCTGAAATTGGTGATGCCGTTGGTGCCGCCGGTGTAGCCCTGCTGCCCGATGAGCAGCGTCGTCATGATGATCACGAGCGCCTGCGTCAGGATCGTGAAGTACACCCCTTTGATCCGGTTGCGGAAGGTGAACCACCCGAGCAGCGCCGCGAGCAGCATCGGCAGCAGCACAGCGAGCAGCACCGCCACCCACATGTAATGGAATGGCTGCCACCACCAGGGCAAAGACGTGACGCCGCTCCACTGCATGAAGTCGGGCAGCTTGCCGCCCGTCGCCTCCAGCTTCAGATACATCGCCATGCAGTAGGCGCCGATGCCGAAGAACACGCCTTGCCCCAGGCTCAGGATGCCGGTATAGCCCCAGATCAGATCGAGTCCGACCGCCAGGATCGCATAGGCGAGAAACTTGGCCAGCAGGCTCAGCCGGAAGTCCGACAGATACAGGGGGGCGGCGAGCAAGACGGCGGCCAATGCCAGATAGGCGATGAGCCGCCACCTGCTGTTCATGCTGAGCTTCTCTGATATACGCAAACCTTACCGCCTCCTTAATCCGTTGTGTCAAGCGATCTCGTGCGCAAGGAGACGAAGCCTGTCGGCCTCCATTGCAGGAAGGCGATCACGGCGATAAAGACGAACACCTTGCCGATCGACGCATCGGTAAAAGATTCGAACAGCGTGTTGGCCAGTCCCATGCCCAGGGCGCCAAGAACCGTACCCAGCAGCTTGCCGACACCGCCCAACACCACGACCATAAACGCATCCACGATATAATAGGTGCCCAGCGCCGGACCGATCGGGCCCATGAGCGACAGGGCGCAGCCGGCAACCCCTCCGATGCCCGCCCCGATCGCGAACGTGGCCGCATCGACCTTCCTCGTCGAGATGCCGAGACTTGCGGCCATGTCGCGATTCTGCATGACGGCCCGCATGCGCCTTCCGGCCGCCGAGCGGTAAATGTACAGAAACATGCAGAGGAGACAGACGATGACGAGTCCGATGATGAACAGTCGCTTGTACGTCAAGGTCAGCCCCGGCATGATCATCAGCCCTCCGTTCAGCCAGCTCGGGCTGGTCACCGCCACATTCGGCGCGCCGAATATGCTGCGCGCCAGCTGCTGCAGGATCATGCCGACTCCCCAGGTGGCCAGCAGGCTGTCAAGAGGACGTCCGTACAGGTAGCGGATCATCGTCATTTCCAGCACGAGCCCGAACAGGGCGGCCACGAGGAAAGCGGCGGGAATCGCGACGACGAAGTACCAGTCAAATGCCGACGCGGGCATATAGGAAGCAAACAGACCCTGCACCACATAGGCGGTGTAGGCTCCGATCATGATCAGTTCGCCGTGCGCCATGTTGATGACTTTCATCAAGCCGAAGGTGATCGCGAGTCCGAGCGCGATCAGGAGCAGGATCGAACTGACGCTCAGACCGTTGAAGATTTGCTGAAGCACAAGTGCCATCTGTCTCGCCCCGCTTCACTGTAGTGTGGTCAGGAAAACTTCTGCAACTGCAGCCCGCGTCAAGCAACGCGGGCTGCAGCTCTCCATCTGCTCAGCTTCCGGCGGACAGTCCGGCTGCCCATTCGTAGGTCTCGAGATACGGGTCCGGCTTGACCGGCTCGCCGGAGTTCCACAGCTCGAGGAACTGACCGTCCGATTGGACCTGGCCGATGCGCACCGTCTTGTAGATATGCTGGTTGTCTCCGTCGATCGTCACCTTGCCGCCCGGACCGACGAACTCCAGTCCCTTGGCCGCTTCCCTGACCGCATCCACATCGGTCGTGCCCGCCTTCTCCACGGCAGCCGCCCAGAGGTAGACGGCGATGTAGCCGGCCTCGATCGGGTCCGCGGTGACGCGGTTCTCACCGTACTTCGCCTTGTAATTCGCCACGAACGTCTTGTTCTCCGGCGTATCCGTCGTCTGATAATAGTTCCATGCGGCCAGATGGCCTTCCAGCACATCCGCGCCGATGCCGCGGATCTCTTCCTCCGCCACGCTGACCGAGAGCACCGTGATGTCATCGGCGGTGATGCCGGCATCCTTCAGCTGCTTGAAGAACGCCACGTTGCTGTCGCCGTTCAGCGTGTTATAGATGACATCCGGATCTGCCGCGATGATCTTGCTGATGACCGTGCTGTAATCCGTGTGACCGAGCGCCGTGTACTCCTCGCCTGCGACTTCGCCTCCTTCGGCTGCCAGCTGCGCCTTGATGATCATGTTCGCCGTGCGCGGGAACACGTAGTCGGAGCCGAGCAGGAAGAACTTCGTTCCCCGGTTCTCCAGCAGCCAGGTGACGGACGGCACGATCTGCTGGTTCGTCGTGGCTCCCGTGTAGAAGATGTTCGGGGAAGCCTCGAGGCCTTCGTACTGCACCGGATACCAGAGCAGTCCGTTCAGCTCCTCGAACACCGGCAGCATCGCCTTGCGGCTCGCCGAGGTCCAGCCGCCGAAGACCGTCGCCACGCCATCCTGCTGGATGAGCTTCCGCGCCTTCTCGGCGAACACCGCCGGCTCGGATGCGCCGTCCTCGATGATCGGCACGAGCTTCTTGCCCAGCACGCCGCCTGCGGCATTGATCTCCTCGATCGCCATCAGCTCCGCATCATGCACCGACACCTCGCTGATCGCCATCGTACCGCTCAGGCTGTGCAGGATGCCCACCTTGATCTCTCCGTTGTCATCGCCGCTCCCCGAACTGCTCCCTGAGCCGCTGCCCGTGCTGCTCTCTCCGCTCGAACTGCCCCCGCTGGTTGTCTGGTTGCCCCCGCTCGCCGGTGTGCCTGACGTACCGCCGCAGCCTGTCACTGCGATCATCAGACCGACGATAAGCAATAGAACCCATTTTCTGTTTTTTCTCTTCATAGGCTTCTCTCCCTTTTTCATCCTCTTTTTCTCATTCACGAACATTTCATTCATATTTTTCCTGATTGTTCGCAGTTCCGATTATAGCTTCGGTTTCAAATCAATGTCAATATAAATAACACTCTAAGGGTGATAAGCTTTCACTTTCACCTGCAACTGCCAATTTTATGTCAGGTATTCTCATTTCTATCCAGTCTGTTTATCGATATGATCAGATTTTTTTCGTTGTCACCTCAAATTGGTGTAAGTTATTATTACACTGAATAATCATTTTCACAGGTTCATTCGGAAAGGCAGTGAGTCGGTATGTACCTGACACAACATGAGAAAGAGAAGCTGATGATCACCGTGGCCGCCGATCTGGCCCGCAGAAGAAAAGAACGAGGGGTGAAGCTGAACTATCCCGAAGCGATGGCGCTGATCACCAGCGAGATCCTGGAGGGAGCGCGCGACGGTCTGTCGGTTGCCGAGCTCATGCAGCGCGGAACCCGGATCCTGAGCGTGGATGATGTGATGGAAGGCGTAGCCGGCCTGATCCGCGAGGTGCAGGTGGAAGCGACCTTCCCGGATGGCACGAAGCTGGTCACGGTGCACGAACCGATACGAGGATGACGGTCCCTGGAGCATGGAGCAGGATGATCACCCATCCAGCCTGGTCCGGAGCGCCATGGGCGCACCCAGGCACCATTTCCTTGTATGCGGATCGACGTTCTGCGCATGGCAGCCTGACCAGGACAGCCAGACCATACCAGGCCAGGAAGTGCACCACCATTTGTCAATGTAAAAGGAGAGGACATGATGAACCCTGGTGAGATTCGCACCGCAGCCGGCGAGATCGAGCTCAATGCCGGCCGCAATACGGTAACGCTCATCGTCACCCATACGGGCGACCGACCGGTCCAGGTCGGATCTCATTTTCATTTCTTCGAGGTGAACAGGGCGTTGAAGTTCGACCGCGCCGCCGCCTGGGGCATGCGGCTCGATATCCCTTCCGGCACGGCCGTTCGCTTCGAGCCCGGCGAGGAGAAGCCGGTGACGCTCGTCAGCCTGGGCGGCACCAGGGAAGTATACGGGTTGAACGGGCTGACGAACGGACCTGTCGACCGGACGCCGGACAACGCCAGGCTGGAGCAGGTCATCTCTCAATGGAAGGGAGGGGAGAGACGTGGCTAGAATCTCCCGCGAATCCTACGCCTCCATGTACGGCCCGACGACCGGCGACGCGATCCGGCTCGCCGACACCGAGCTGTGGGCGGTGATCGAGCACGACTATACGGTCTACGGCGATGAGAGCAAGTTCGGCGGAGGCAAGGTCATCCGCGACGGCATGGGCCAATCCTCCCGCGTCACCAGAGCGGAAGGAGCCCTGGATCTGGTCATCACCAATGCCGTCATCATCGACCACTGGGGCATCGTCAAGGGGGATATCGGCATCCGGGATGGCCGCATCGTCGCCATCGGCAAGTCGGGCAATCCCGATACGATGGACGGCGTCCATCCCGATCTGATCATCGGCGCCGCCACCGAGGTGGTTGCGGGCGAGGGCAAGATCGTCACCGCAGGCGGCATCGATGCGCATATCCACTTCATCTGCCCGCAGCAGATCGAGGAGGCGCTGGCTTCCGGCATCACGACGATGATCGGCGGCGGAACGGGGCCCGCGACCGGGACGAACGCCACCACCTGCACGCCGGGGGCATGGTACATGCACCGGATGCTGCAGGCGGCCGAGGCGTTTCCCGTCAATCTCGGCTTCCTCGGCAAGGGCAACAGCGCCTTCCCGGAGCCGCTGATCGAGCAGATCCAGGCCGGCGCCATCGGGCTCAAGCTGCATGAGGACTGGGGGACGACGCCCGCCGCCATCGACAATTGCCTGAGCGTGGCCGACCAGTATGACGTGCAGGTGGCGATTCACACCGACACCCTGAACGAGGCCGGCTTCGTCGAGGACACGCTGCGGGCCATAGGCGGCCGGACGATCCATACGTACCATACCGAAGGCGCTGGCGGAGGGCATGCGCCGGACATCATCAAGGCAGCCGCCGAGCTGAACGTGCTGCCGTCCTCCACCAATCCGACGCGCCCCTTCACGGTCAACACGATCGAGGAGCATCTGGATATGCTGATGGTCTGCCACCATCTCGACTCCAGCATCCCGGAGGACGTGGCGTTCGCCGATTCCCGCATCCGGCCGGAGACGATCGCCGCCGAGGACGTCCTTCACGACCTTGGCGTATTCAGCATGATCAGCTCCGATTCGCAGGCGATGGGCCGCGTCGGCGAAGTCATCATCCGCACCTGGCAGACCGCCGACAAGATGAAGAAGCAGCGGGGGCCATTGCCTGAGGATGCCGGGACGAATGGCGACAACTTCCGCATCAAGCGGTACGTGGCCAAGTATACGATCAATCCGGCGATCACCCACGGCATCTCCCATCTCGTCGGCAGCGTCGAACCCGGCAAGCTGGCCGATCTGGTGCTGTGGGACCCGATGTTCTTCGGCGTCAAGCCGGACCTCATCATCAAGGGCGGGATGATCAATTACGCGCAGATGGGTGATCCCAACGCATCGATCCCGACGCCCCAGCCGGTCTTCGGCAGACCGATGTTCGGCGCATACGGCGCTGCGCCGGCCGCCACATGCGTCACCTTCGTCTCCCAGGCCGCCTGTGAGGCCGGGGTGCAACGGCAGCTCGGCCTGAAGAAATGGGTCGAGCCGGTCAAGAATTGTCGAAATATCACCAAGCGGGACATGATCCACAACAGTGCGACGCCCAGGATCGAAGTGAATCCGGAAACATACGAGGTGACCGTCGACGGCCAGCTCGTGACCTGCGAGCCCGCACAGACGCTGCCGATGGCGCAGCGATACTTCCTGTTCTAGGAAGCAGCCTTCAGGAATCGTCCATCAAGAACCATCAGGAGGGGTGGCATACAGCCATGGAGAAGGGAACACGTCTGCTCGCCTATGTGCAGCTCCTGGATTCCGCGTTGCCGATCGGCAGCTTCTCACATTCATTTGGACTGGAAACCTATGTGCAGGAAGGGCGAATCACGAACCGCCCGCAGCTGGCCGCCTTCATCGAAAGCCAGCTGCACAGCAATCTGACGCGCGTCGAAGGATTGGCCATCAAAGGCTGCTACCTCGCTCTCCGGGAGGGGAATCTCGACAAGGTCGCCAGGCTGGACAGCATCGTCCAGGCGCAGCGGCTCGCGAGGGAATCGCGGGAAGGCCTGCAGAAGATGGGACGGCGCCTGTTCAAGCTGGCGACGACCCTGCACCCGTGGATGGACTTCGACAAGCTCAAGGATGCGCTGGAGCGCCATCACAGCAGCGGCACCCTGCCGATCATCCACGCGTACATCAACTATCACCTGGAGATCGATCTGAACGATGCGGTGACCGGATATCTGTACAGCAGCGTCAACATGATGGTGGGCAGCGCGCTTCGCCTCATGTCGCTCGGCCAGACCGAAGGCCAGGCGATCCTGACGAGCATGTTCCCGGTGATCGAGCGGGAGTGGAACGCGGTATCCCATATGGATCCGGAACAGATGCACAGCTTCAGCTTCGCGCAGGAGATAGCGGCGATGAACCATGAGACGCTGTACTCCAGACTGTTCATGAGCTGAGTCATGTGCTGCGCAGTCGTTGTGGGAGCAGCGGCATGCATGGTTGACCATTTTGTCCATGTATACCAAGGAGGAATCGATATGTGCCAAGGAACTGGCCATCACCATCACCACCATGAGTGGAACACCCCGGTCGGGGTGCTGAACCGGCCGATACGCATCGGCATCGGCGGACCGGTAGGCTCGGGCAAGACCGCGCTGGTCGAGAAGCTGAGCAAGATGATGCGCGATCATTACAGCCTGGCCGTCATCACCAATGACATCTATACCAGGGAAGACGCGGAGATCCTCCTGCGCCAGGATGCGCTGCCGGCTGACCGGATCATCGGCATCGAGACCGGCGGATGCCCGCATACCGCCATCCGCGAGGATGCTTCGATGAACTTTGAAGCCGTTGAGCAACTGGAGGAGAGGTTCCCGGATCTCGAGATCATCTTCATCGAGAGCGGCGGAGACAATCTGGCTGCTGCCTTCAGCCCGGAGCTGGTCGACCGTTTCATCTATATCATCGACGTCGCCCAGGGAGAGAAGATCCCGCGCAAGGGCGGCCCCGGCATCATTCGCTCGGACCTGCTCATCATCAACAAGATCGATCTGGCTCCTTATGTCGGCGCCAGCCTGCAGGTGATGAAGGAAGACACGGAGCGCATGCGCGGCAACCGACCGTATGTATTCAGCAACCTGATGAGCGGCGAAGGGCTGTCCGAGATCGTTCACTGGATCGAGCACCAGCTGGCGGACAGCGGCATCCATGCGCACCGCATCGTCCATCATTCCTGACGGGACGGCGCGCGTCACCTCCAGACTGTCCGCCCGCTTCGCGCAGCGGCGCGGCAGAACGGTCCTGATCGATCAGTATCACACCGCTCCGCTCAAGATCGCCAAGACTTTCCGCTTGCCGGAGGAGCCGAATGCGCTGTACGTGCATTTGATGGACGCTTCGCCGGGGATCCTGGACGGCGACCATTATGATCTGGACTTTCGACTGGAGCCAGACAGCCATGTCTATCTGACCAATCAGTCCTGTACGAAGATTCACCCGACGCCGCTCGGAGCAGGACGGCTCACCCAGCGGTTCAGCGTGGGAAGCGGCGCCGTGCTGGAATATTTCCCGGAGCCGACCATTCCCTATCGGGACAGCCGATTCATCTCCGAGACGCGCTTCGACCTGGCGCAGGATGCGATCGTCTTCTATGGTGAGGTAACGACGCCGGGCCGCACGCATCATGGAGAGCGATTTGCCTTCACCTCGCATGATTCGTTGACGGCGGCTTGCAGAGAGGGTGTGCTCGTAAACTGGGACCACTTCCTGCTTGAGCCGGGCCACCATCGCCTGGAGGAGATCGGGGCCCTGGAAGGGTATACCCATCATGCGACGCTGTGGATCTGGGCGCCCGGATGCAACGAGGACATCGTCAGGCGCATCCGCCTGTCCGTCGGCTCGCCGCCGGACGTGTACTGGGGAGTCAGCCTGTCCGGGCCGTCCGCCATCGCCCTTAGGCTGCTGGCCAGGAACGTATGGCAAGCCCAATCCGTCATCACCCTCGCCTGGAGCACCGCCCGCGCCGAGCTGCTGGGAAGGGCTGCTCCGGTCATTCGCAGATGAAGTTCAAATCCAACATCAGGAATACCCGGCCATGGCGAGTCCTGGAGACGCCGTCGGCGGCCGGGTATCATGATGGTCTGGAAAAGTCAATCAGGTCAGTGGTCTGGATGCAATGGTCTGAACGAGGATCTATTCTTTCAGCTGCCTTCCTGCATCGCCAGGATCAGAGTGAGATGATCAGGGCAGCATGAGGGGTTGCGGGGCAAGTCGTGACAGGTATCTATACCAGGAACGTGTCAGGCGCATATGATGCACTATCCCAGATCAGGAAGGAGTCGATATCATGAGCGCTGTAGGACAGGGATTTTACACATCCGTCGGTTCGATCCTCGTACTTTTCATCCTGTTGGTGATCATCTCTCGCACGTTCGCTTTATAAGCGGCGGCAACAGATCCTCCCCGATCATCCCAACGGTCGCCAGGCCTGACGGGGTCTGGATGACAACCCTCTCTAATGAAGAACAGGTGCAGGGACATCCCTGGCACCTGTTTTTACTTTCCGATGACGGCGCAGGCCAGACGCTTCCCCGCTCCGCCCGACGGGTCCGTGCGGTAATCATCCGGACCCTCATGGATGATGAGCGCCGTCCCGCCTTGTTTCAGGAGCGAATGCTCCTGATCCGGCAGCAGTGTCACCCGGTCGGTGAACAGCTCCACCGCAAGCGAGCCGCTCTGGTCGACATGGATATTCGTCAGGTCTCCCGCGTGGTAACCTTGCGGATGGTCATAGCCATGCTTCCGCTTGCCCGGGTTGAAATGGCTCCCGGCGGATTCAAACGTCGGCGCCTCGCAGGCGCCGTATTCGTGAATATGCAGCGCATGCCAGCCCGGCGGCAACCCTTGCGCTTCCACGTGCACAAGAACTCCAGCCGCGGTCTCCATCAGCACGGCCTGACCGATCGTCTGTCCTTCGCTGTTCACCAGCGGGGTTTGCAGCTTCATGGGCTCGGAGGCAACCGTCAACGCCAGATTGCCGTCTCCCGCCAGATGATGCAGGCCGGTGCCGATCAAGAGCAGCGCCGTCAGCGCGATTGCCAGTCTCATCGAGATGCTCCTTTCCATGGTGATCCACAGGTCTTCCTCCACATCCTGACCGCTTCCTTTAACCCGGCAGCCCCTTCAAGTAACCCGGCAGCCCCTTCAAGGATGCCCGCCCCGGCCGGATATGTCCCTGCTGATGTTACCAGTATTCGTGCGAGACAGGAAATCTATACGCAAATCGTGTATCATAGAACATGTATCCATTCCGCAGGCCAGGCCGCAGCTACGTGATCATGGGCCAGACGCAAGATCCACAGAAAGGAATACCGAACATGAGCAATTATCAACTGGAACGTTTCAAGGCACTCAAGAACGAAATCACCCGTTTCATCATGATGTACAAGTTCGCGCTGGATGAGATGGAGACGAAGGTCGAGATTCTGAAGGAAGAATTTCAGCTGCTGCACGAATACAACCCGATCGAACATACGAAGTCGCGCGTCAAGTCGCTGGAGAGCATCCTGAACAAGATCGTCCGCAAGGGCTGCGGAACCTCGCTTCAGGAGATTCGCGAGAACATCAAGGATATCGCGGGCCTCAGGATCACCTGCTCCTTCCTCTCGGACATTTATACCGTCAGCGAGATGCTGCAGAAGCAGGACGACGTGACGGTCGTGGCGATCAAGGATTATATCAAGAATCCGAAGCCCAACGGCTACCAAAGCCTGCACATGCAGGTCAAGGTGCCCGTGTTCATGTCGGACAGGACGGAGCTGGTCGATGTGGAGATCCAGATCCGCACGATCGCGATGGATTTCTGGGCGAGCCTGGAGCACAAGATTTTCTACAAGTATGACAAATCCGTTCCGCCACATCTGCTGCAAGAATTGAAGGAAGCGGCGGATATGGCGAGCGAGCTGGATCGGAAGATGCAGCGTCTGCATGAGGAGATCAAGCAGATCAAGTCCCTTCAGCCATCGGACGAGCCGAGTCTGATCTTCGGCCTCGGCAATCAGAAGTTCGAGCTACCGCCTGCGCTCATGGATATGCTCCAGAAGGAGTAAAAGCCTGGGCGGCTCACAGCCCCCGCGCCACAAAGAAGGGGAGTCCGACCGTCATCACTGACAGTGCGGACTCCCCTTGTCCTGCGGATATGAAACTGTGCTGGCCCGAAGCCACATCCCTGGCATCCTCAGGTAGAGACCCGATCGCGGAACAGGAAAGAGATCCCGTACAGGCCAGCCAAGCCTACAATTCCGTATATGATCCTGCTGAGCATCGAGGAATCCCGAACGACTTCTCCACCGAAGATGGCTGTCACCAGGTCCCATTCAAACAAGCCGATGAGGAGCCAGTTCAAAGCCCCGATGATCATGAGTATCTGGGCAAGTTTTGCCACAACTATCACCTGACCTTTACTTTACTGGGATGTTACTTGCGACTGATAGGCTTATTGTGTTCAGTAAAGGCAGGATTATGCATCCGGATCTCAGGTCCGGCATCCTCATGTCGGTTGCCCGTTGATTACGGACGGAAGGTGGCGAGCTGTTCGTTCAGCGACTTCGTCTGCCCATAGACCTGCTTGTAAATGTCAAACAGCTTCGCATACGTGCGGACGCGCTCCGCATCCGGCTTGTACGTCTTCGCGTGGCGTATGAACTTCGCCGCGCACTCCTCCAGCGATGCGAACCAACCGCAGCCGAGCGCCGCAAGCATCGCAGCTCCCATACCGGGTCCTTGCTCGTTGGCCAGCTGCACGATCTCCGCGTTGAAAATATCCGCCTGCATATGCAGCCAGTCCTCGTTCTTCGCCCCGCCCCCGATGGAGACGATGCGGTCGATCTTGATGCCGGCCTGGCGGAACAGCTCGATCGACTCGTTCAGCGAGAAAGTGATGCCTTCCATCACCGCTCTACCCATATCGTCGAGCGTATGTGAGCCGTCCAGCCCGATGAAGCTGGCCCGGATGACCGCATCCGCATGCGGCGTCCGTTCACCGACCAGATACGGCGTGAAGATCAGCCCGTTCGATCCGGGCGGCACCTCGCTCACCCGCGCCAGAAGCTCGGAGAAGCTCTTGCCCGGGGCGAAGGTGTTCCTGAACCAGCTCATGCTGTAACCGGCGGCCAGCGTGACGCCCATCGCGTAGTAAGCGTCCTGCTTGCCATGGTTGAAGAAGTGCACCTTGCCGCCGAAGTCCTGGTTCTTGTTGTCTTCATACGACAGCACGACGCCCGACGTGCCGATGCTGGCCATCGTCAGTCCGGCCTGCAGGATGCCCGAGCCGATGGCACCGCAGGCATTGTCCGCTCCGCCGGCGAACACCCGGGTCGCAGGCGTCAGTCCCGTTGCCTGCGCGATCTCCGGCAACAGGTTGCCGACATACCCGTGCGATTCCACGAGCGGCGGGCACAGCGATGCCGGCAGGTCGAATGCCGCCAGCACCCGATCGCTCCATACCTTGTTCGCCACATCCAGCAGCAGCGTGCCTGCGGCATCCGAATAGTCCATATGGATCTGCCCGGTCAGGCGGTAGCGCAGGTAGTCCTTCGGCAGCACGAAGACCTTCGCCCTGGCGAACAGCTCCGGCTCATGCTGCTTCACCCACAGGATCTTCGGCAGCGTGAAGCCCTCGAGCGCCGGATTCTTCGTGATGCGCAGCAGATCGTCGCCCAGCGTGTGCTCGATCTGGCGGCATTGCTCGGTCGTGCGCGTGTCATTCCAGAGGATGGCTTGGCGCAGCGGCTTCAGCTCCTGATCCAGCAGCACCAGCCCGTGCATCTGGCCGGAGAAGCTGATCCCTTCGATCAGCTCGGGATTCACGCCGGATTGCTTCACCACCGAGTTCAGCGCAGCGATCGTGCCGCGCACCCAATCCTCCGGATCCTGCTCACTGTAGCCGGATCTCGGCTGATGGAGCGGATACTCCTCGGAAGCTTCCATCGCCACCTCACCCTCGCTGCTTACCAGCAGGACCTTCACCGCGCTTGTGCCGAGGTCGACACCAATGACATATTTCATCTGCAACATTCGCTCCTTTCACAACCAACCACATCTTTATACCTTTCCACACCTTCACAGGATAACTGGCCTGATGGCTGACAGACATCGCGGACAAATATCCGCCCACAGCCGCTTGCCATCCTATTGCGATCGAGCTTCACCTGCTCATCAGATGATACGAGATCGCATCGCCTGATGCGAAAAAAGAGGATATCCCATCGCCCCTGTGGATGACACGGATATCCTCCTGTTCGCTGACGCGGCGGATCACTCCACGTTAAGCAGATATTGGTTCAGCGTATTGCGGATGACCTCGAGACGGCCGGACTGCAGCTTGATCTCGCCCAGACCAAGCGCGTATTGCTCCAGCGTCTTGAAGTTCGCCTTGCCGGATACGATGTCCGCTCCGATGCCTGTCCTGAAGGATGCATAGCGCTCTTCGATGAATCTGTCGAGCACTTTGTCCTCGATCAGCTTCGCCGCTACCTTCAGGCCGATCGCGAAGCTGTCCATACCTGCGATATGGGCGTAGAACAGGTCTTCCGGCTCGAAGGACTGACGGCGCACCTTCGCGTCGAAGTTCACGCCGCCCGGTGCGAGTCCTCCGTTCTTCAGGATCTCGTACATCGCGAGCGTCACCGAGTACAGGTCCGTCGGGAATTCGTCCGTATCCCAGCCGAGCAGCAGGTCGCCCTGGTTCGCATCGATCGATCCGAGCATGCCGTTGATGCGCGCGACGCGCAGCTCATGCTCGAACGTATGGCCGGCGAGCGTAGCATGGTTGGCTTCCAGATTCAGCTTGAAGTGATCCTTCAGGCCGTATTTCTGGAGGAATGCGATGGTGGTCGCCGCGTCGAAGTCGTATTGATGCTTGGTCGGCTCCTTCGGCTTCGGCTCGATCAGGAACTGACCCTTGAATCCGATCTCCTTCGCATAGTCGACGGCCATATGGAAGAAGCGCGCCAGATTGTCCAGCTCGAACTCCATGTCCGTGTTCAGCAGCGACTCATAGCCTTCGCGGCCGCCCCAGAATACATAGTTCTCAGCGCCGAGCTCCACCGCGTGCTCCAGAGCCTTCTTCACCTGCGCTGCGGCGTATGCGTATACATCCGCGTTGGAGGTCGTCGCTGCGCCGAATACGAAGCGAGGGTTGGTGAACATGTTGGCCGTGTTCCAGAGCAGCTTGACGTTGCTGGATTTCATGTGATCCTTGATCAGGGCCACGATCTCGTCGAGGTTCGCGTTGGTTTCCTTCAGCGTGCTGCCTTCCGGAGCGATGTCGCGGTCATGGAAGCAGAAGTACGGCGCACCCAGCTTCTCATAGAATTCGAACGAAGCCTCCACGCGCGCCTTCGCCAGGTCCATCGCGGTGTAACGATCCCACGGACGGATCATCGTGCCTGCGCCAAACGGGTCGGAGCCGTTGGCGGTAAACGTATGCCAATAGGCGACAGCAAATCTCAGATGCTCTTCCATCGTCTTGCCGAGCACAACCTGTTGCGGATTGTAGTGCTTGAATGCGAGCGGGTTGTCACTGTTTCTGCCTTCGTACTGAATCTTGCCGACGCTTTCAAAATAAGCCATCTAACTATCCCTCCAATGTGCTTTCTCAAAGACCGCATCCGATCCACGATGATCCACGCGGCCTTCTTAAACTTTAATAGTCTATCCAGAATTCATCTTACCACTCTTGACTTAGTTTGTCGATACGATAAACTAAGTTTAAGTCTGTATTTTGCGATGAACTTTGGATAGTATGGGAATAGCGGCTTGTCTTCATCTTCAACCGTTGGCAACCGCGGCTCCATGAAGCAGGCAGGCTGGCAACAGACAGATAAAATCCAGGGATAGCGAAGACATGGGGTGGAGACGTGTGAAAGTAACCGGAGATCTGCATTTGATGAAAAAGTTGAATAAATCCATTATTCTGGAGACGATCATCGCCGAATCGCCGGTCTCCAGAGCCGCGATCTCGGAGAAGACGGGGCTGAACAAGGCGACGGTCTCCAATCTCGTAACGGAGCTTATCGAGAGCCAGCTCGTCTATGAGACGGGTCCGGGAGCCTCGAGCGGCGGGCGCAAGCCGGTCATGCTGCTGTTTAACAACGAGGCGGGTTATGCCATCGGCGTGGATCTGGGCGTCAACTATATCCTAACCGTCCTGACCGATCTGAAGGGACAGATCGTCAAAGAGCGCAGGGTGCCGCTGCTTGATCTGCAATATGAGCGGGCCCTGTCCCAGCTGACCGACTCGATACGCTGGGCGTTGGACAGCGCGCCGGACAGCCCGTACGGCGTGGTCGGCATCGGCATCGGCGTGCCCGGGCTTGTCGATGCCGAGGGGCGGATCCTGTCCGCTCCGAACCTGAAGTGGCGGAAGGTGGATCTCAGGGCGGCGATCGAGCAGGAGTTCCGGCTGCCTGTGACGATCGACAACGAAGCGAATGTCGGCGCGCTGGGTGAGAAATCCTACGGCGACTATCGCGCCGCCAGGGATATGATCTACGTCAGCGCCGGCATCGGCATCGGCGTCGGCATCGTCGTGAACAACGCGCTGTACCGGGGATTCTCCGGATTCTCCGGCGAGATGGGGCACATGACCATCCATATGGATGGGCTGCCATGCTCATGCGGCAATCGCGGGTGCTGGGAGCTCTACGCCTCGGAGAACGCGCTTCTGCTGCGGGCAGCGCGATACCTGCAAGAGCGCAGGGCGGCATCCGGCCAGCAGGAAGCCGGGCAAGAGCTTACGCTGGATGCGCTTGTGTCGATGGCCGAGAAAGGGGACGAGGGCATCATCCGGCTGTTCGAGGAGGTTGGATACTATCTCGGCATCGGCATCGCCAATGTGATCAACACATTCAACCCCGAGCTCGTGGTCATCGGCAATCGGCTGTCGCTGATCAAGCCGTGGATCGAGGCTTCGATGCTGGCGTGCGTCGAACAGCGAAGCCTGCAATATCATCACAGGCGCGTGCACATCGTCTTCTCCAAGCTCGCGATGAAATCCGCCGCCGTCGGCGCGGCGGAGCTGGCGATCAAGGCCTTCTTCGCCCAGACCAAGGCGACGGTGGAGGAAGGCTGATCGCCCTCATCCTCCCCGACCTGGCCTGCCAACGGTTCGCGCCCGCTGCCGCGCAACGGTCCAGCTGGCGCCGAACACGCGCTTGCCCCATATCGCCATCATCAGGACAAGCACCAGACCGATCGACAGCGTCATCCCATACAGCTGCAGCTTCGTCGACATCGTGGCCAGCCAGTCGAACAGAACGCCGCCTGCCGTCGAGCCCGCGAAGGTCGTCAGACCGGTCAGCGCGGTGAATACCCCGATATACATCGGCCTGTCCGCCTTGGGCGTATCGCCGATGACAAATGTAAAGTTCAGCAGATTGTAGCCGCCAAGTCCGATGCCGAGCAGGATATGGATCAGCATCATGAGCGGCAGGACAGGCACCCAGCCGATCAGTCCCCAGGCCAGACTGGACAGCCCGATGAACGGCAGGGCCCACAACAGCAGCTGTCTGGTGGAATAGCGATCATTCAGCCTTCCCCAGACATAATACGCGATGATCATCGCCACATAATGGATGATCGTGATGACCGAGACCCAGGAATAACGGATCATCAACACATCCAGCATCAGATAGTTATAGAACGGCACCACGGCGCCATAGAAGAACAGGAAGATCGCGATAAACAGCGAGGTCCGGAAAAATGCCGCGTCGCGCATAGGCTTCATGAATCGTTTGCCAGGATCGGCTTCCTGCGATTTCACAAACTCCACATTCGGATGCAGGCTGAGCAGGGTGATGTCCACCACCATCGCGACCGCACAGATGATGTAGATGATGCTGTATCCGATCGATTCCCCATACCCGTCGAGCAAGAGCCCGCTGACGAACAACGCTGCGCTTCCGACGGTATACATCACCGCATTGCGCAATCCGAAGTATCGCCCGGTCAGCCTGGGAGGCACATAGTCGGCGACGAGCGATGACCAGAAGACACCGGCGATCCCGTTGCTGATGTAGGCCACCAGCATCATGAGCAGATAGGCGGTCACCCGCACGTCCTCAGGGAACAGAAACGGAACGAGTCCGGTCGACACCCACATCACCCTGTGTATGCTGCCGAACAACACCATGACCAGCTTGCGGTTCGTAAAATATTGCATGGCCAGGGCGGCCAGCAGCTGCATCACATTGGTCAGGGCAGGGATCGCAGAGGCGATGCCGACCTCCAGGGAAGAGGCTCCCAGATAGAGCAGATATCCGGTCAGGTAAGGCCCTCCCAGGGTCATGAAGATGATCTGGGACGGCATGCTCTCGATGAAGCAGATACGCATGGGTTTCCGGTAAGACGATGGTTTCTTCGCAGCTGTGGTCATTGCCGCACTCTCCTCTTGTGTTGATCCGCGCAAAGAAAAAAACCAATCGCCTGACCGGGCCGGATTGGTTTTCATTTTGTTCAAAGGAATTCCTTTGTGGGAAATGACAGGTCCATTTGATTCATATGGATGTTTTTTCAGTTTAACATGTTCTGCACGCACACTCAATCGCTCCGGACAAGCTGTTGCAAAAAATTCAAAATCATCATTCACTCCGTCAGCCGCCGTATCTGATTCCAGTCCCCCCAAGGACATCCGGAAGAGTAGCCACCCTCTTGCCAGGCCCGCATCGTAAGCGCCCGCATCCATTCGTGCCCACTTACGATCGCCGGAGCAATCGCTTGTGTGACCGCTGCCTTGGCACCAGCCAGCTCGCGCCGAACACCCGGCTTCCCCAGATGGCCATCATGAGGATGAGCACCAGTCCGATCGAGAGGGTCATGCTGTACAATTGCGTGCTCCTCGGCATCCCGGCCAGCCAGTCGAAGACCACGCCGCCCAAGGTGGAGCCCGCGAAGGTCGTCAGTCCCGTCAATGCCGTGAACACCCCGATATACACCGGTCTGTCCGCCTTGGGCGTATCGCCGATGACAAAGGTAAAGTTCAGCAGGTTGTACCCGCCGAGCCCTGCGCCGAGCAGGATATGGATCAGCATCAGGACGGGCAGCGCGGGCAACCATCCGACAAGCCCCCAGGCCAGACAGGACAGCCCGATGATCGGAAGCGCCCAGAGCAGCAGCTGCCTGGCCGAGAAACGGCTGTTCAGCCTTCCCCAGAAATAGTACGCGAAGATCATCGCCACGTAATGAATGATCGTGATGATCGATACCCAGGAATAGCTGATCATCAGCACATCCAGCATCAGATAATTGAAGAAAGGCACCACGCATCCGTAGAAGAACAGGAAGATGGCGATAAACATCGAGGTTTTGAAAAAGGCCTGATCGCGAAGCGGCAGCATGAATCGCTTGACGATGTCCGTTTCCCGGGATTTCTCGAAATCGACGTTCGGATATTGGAACAGCGCGTAGATGTTGATGACCGCGGCGATTCCGCACACGATGTAGATAAAGGCATATCCGATCTCCTCTCCGTAATGGTCCAGCATAAGCCCGCTGGCGAAGAGCGATATGCTCCCTGCGGTGTTGAGCAGCGCATTGCGAATGCCGAAGTACGAGCCCCTTACCTTCGCCGGGACGATGTCGGCGATCAGCGAGGACCAGACGACGCCGCCAGCCGCGTTGCAGAGATGGGCGACCAGCATCAACACGAGGTAGGCGGTCACCCGGATGTCCTCAGGCAAGATAAACGGAATAAGGCCCGTTGCCACCCACAGGATGCGATGCAGGCTGGCGAAGATGAAGAGAACGAGTTTGCGGTTGGTCAGGTATTGCATCGCCAGCGCGGATACCAGCTGCATCACATTGGACAGGGCAGGAATCGCCGAAGCAATCCCGACCTCCACCGAGGATGCCCCCAGATAGAGCAGGTAACCGGTGAGATAGGGTCCGCCCAGGGTCATGAAGATGATCATCGCCGGGATGCCCTCTATGATTCCCGTACGCATATGCTTGCGGTATGGAGAACTCTTCTTCGCCGCTTTCCACATGTCACGCTCTCTCCTCTTGCTGTCCGTAAGGTTGGGAACATAAGAAAAAACCAAACGCCTTGCAGACAAGGCAGAATGGTTTTCCTCTATTCGTCAATCAGGTGCATCCCTTTTGTGCGCGATCTGAAGTTGTCGAAAAGTTGAGATTACTCAACATTGTAGCATCGCGATGATCGGTTCTCAATCAGCAATATCGCGCTTTCATTGCCATGGACATGATATAATCGACTCCTGGCGCTTCCGGGCAGCTCGGCGCTCCCTGAGACGCGTTTTTATCGTCTCACTGTCTGCTCCGTCCGCCTCGGCATGCCTGAGAGAAGATTTATTGAAGGCTGTGAATGAAACACGGCGAAAAAGCAAAGCGCCTCAAGTGAGGCGCCAGTCCATATCATTCGGTTATCTCAATCCGCCCAGTTTATTCTTGTTGGTCAGCTTGTGGTACCGCTGTCCGAG
>Ga0207747_1000101_pt1 | contig 97915 bp, 93 predicted proteins | sample HigsolmetaGSP11D_FD_184839 | JGI IMG/M metagenome (GOLD analysis project Ga0207747, IMG submission 184839) | High solid enriched microbial communities from the Joint BioEnergy Institute, USA - SP1-1-D (SPAdes) | ecosystem: Engineered > Bioreactor > SSF (Solid state fermentation) > Aerobic >...
ACCGCCGGCGACGCTGCACCCCCGTGACCACCTCGACTCGTTCCACCGTAGACACTCCTTTGCACTAGGCTTATGCCTAGGCTTTGCTCACGCAACAAAGTGTCCGGTCGAAAACGGGGCTACAACAGAGGCTGCGCCAAGGGAAAAAAGGAAGCCGCGCTTGCTGATGGAAGTGGTGACAGCGTTCTTCTTACCGGCGACACCGAATCTGCCCACATGGAAGAGGACCGCGCGCCTGCCGCAACCGAGAACCGGCGACTTAGCCTCGCCGGATTCCGCGCGGCCGGTCCCGGCAACACGCTCCTGCGCGCTCGCTTGTTCATGAAAAGCGCGCCAAGGGGCTACTACGCACCCTGGCGGCTCCACGCCGTTGGCGGCGGTGTCGGTAGCAGGACTCATAACAGCCCCTCCCCTGAGAAAAGTAATCTCACCACCACGTACCAAGGCTACGGCTACGGGTAATGGGCAAACCTTTCAGTTAGCGGACAAAGGGGCACGTCCATATGCGCATCGCATACCGCTAGAGCTGAACAACGGCGGAAGAATTTGCCGTAGGACGGCGCGAGGATAGCCTTCGCGCCATGGCTATCCATATGAAGATTTCACGTTTTGACGTTATGCCGTGACCTAGCTCACAGTGTCAAGCGGGTCAGGAGCAAAAAAGAAGGAAACACAACAACTTATATACCCCTAGCGGTATACTGCCCCGAGCAAGCAGCTCCCTCACGGCCAAGCGCGCGGGACCTTCAGCGCCGTGGCACACGCCTGTCGTGACGCAGTGGGCAATGGCGGCCAGCCTTGTCGATCGGTACAGCAGTGTACCACCACTCGATGGATGGCGCTGCTCTAGTCCCAGAGTGCCGCCCATACGCTCTTGCCTCTCCCAGCAGTGAAACCGGAGGAAAGCAAGAGGGCTGGGTAGAAAGCTTGCCGTCGACTCTACCCTGGGCCGTGGCTGTATCAGCGCCCAGCCGATGATCGGTGCAACCCAAGCCTCTGAGGTGTAGAGCTAGCCCTTCTCAAGAAAGGACCGGCTGTGGCGCAACCGCGCCGCTGTACTGCAGCTCGACCCAATCTCGGTAGCTGCCATCCATCACCGCCCGCCACCACGACTCGTTGGCCAGGTACCAGCGCAGGGTCTTGCGGATGCCGGTTTCGAAGCTCTCACACGGGTAGAAGCCGAGGTCCCGCTGGATCTTGCTCGGGTCGATGGCGTAGCGGCGGTCGTGGCCGGGGCGGTCGCTGACGAAGCGGATCAGGCTCTCGCTGCGCTGGCCGGCGGCCGCGGGCGCATGCGGGAAGCGCTCACGCAACGACGGCTCGGCGGCGAAGGCTTCGTCCAACAACCGGCAGAGATGGCGAACGATGTCGATGTTGGTCCATTCGTTGTTGCCGCCGACGTTGTAGGTCTCGCCGACCCGGCCGCGGGAGAGAATCAGGTCGATCGCCCGGCAGTGATCCTCGACGTACAGCCAGTCGCGAATGTTGAGGCCGTCGCCGTACACCGGCACCGGCTTGCCGTCGAGCAGGTTGACGATGGTCAGCGGGATGAGCTTCTCCGGGAAGTGATAGGGCCCGTAGTTGTTGGAGCAATTGCTGACCGTGGTGTTGAGGCCATAGGTGTGGTGGTAGGCCCGCACCAGGTGATCGCTAGCGGCCTTGCTGGCGGAGTACGGTGAGTTGGGCGCGTAGGGCGTGGTTTCGGTGAATGCCGGATCGTTCGGGCCGAGCGAGCCGTAGACTTCGTCGGTGGACACATGATGAAAACGGTGCGGCCGCCAGCTTCCGTCCCGCTGCCAGACCGCCTTGGCGGCCTTGAGCAGGGTGTGCGTGCCGTTGACGTTGGTGTCGATGAAGGCGTCGGGACCGTGGATGGAGCGATCGACGTGCGACTCGGCGGCGAAGTGAACGATAGTATCCAGCGCTTCGTCGGCCAGCAGCGCCGCGACTAGCTCGTAGTCACGGATGTCACCGTGCACGAAGCGAAAGTTGGGGTTGTCCGCCAGCGCCTGAAGGCTGGCCCGGTTGCCGGCGTAGGTAAGCGCGTCGAGCACCACCACCCGATCGCCCGGATACCGGCCGAGCCAGTAGTGGACGAAATTGGCGCCGATGAAGCCGGCACCGCCGGTGATCAGAAGTCTACGCATCGTGGCGCTCCGTTAGTTTTACCGGCCTGGCCCAGGCGTTCGAGAACGCCGCCCGCCATTGTCCTTTTCCCTGTTGACTTATCCCCGCTCCAACGCCGCCAGCTCCCGCAGCATCCCCCGCAACCCTTCGCGCCAGTGCAGCACCGGCAGCTCCAGCGCTGCCCAGGTCGCGGTCTTGTCGAGCACGCTGTATGCGGGTCGGACGGCGGGAGTGGGATAATCCTCCGTGCGGATAGGCCGGATCGGCACATCGCGATCGACCAAACCGAGCGCGCGCGCCTCTTCGGCGATCGCCACGGCGAAGTCGTACCAGCTGGCGGCGCCGGCATCGGTCCAGTGGTGGGTGCCACCGACCTCGCGCTCGAGCGCGCGCCAGACGGCGGTGGCCAGCCCTTTGGCCCAAGTGGGGCTGCCAATCTGGTCGGCCACCACGCGCAGCTCGTCACGCTCACGCAGCAAGCGCAGTATGGTCTTGACGAAGTTGGCGCCGTGCGCGGAGTACACCCAGGCGGTGCGCAGGATCAGCGCCCGCTCGCCCAGCTGCTCGCGCACCCGCCGCTCGCCTTCGAGCTTGCTGGCGCCGTAGACGCCGAGCGGCGCCGGCGCTGCATCCGGCGCATACGGGCGGCCGGCGTTGCCGTCGAAGATGAAATCGGTGGAGATATGCACCAGGTGCGCCGTCACGTCGCGAGCCGCCCGCGCCAGATAGCCGGGGCCCTCGGCGTTGACGGCATACGCCAGCCCCGGCTCACTTTCGGCGCGGTCGACGGCGGTATAGGCGGCGGCGTTGACGATGGCGCTCGGCCGCAGCTCGCCGATCAGCCGCTCCACGGCGACGGCGTCGCCGATATCCAGCTCGCCGCGCCCGAGCGCGATCACTTCCACGCCGGCCGGAGCGCTGCGCCGCAGCTCCCAACCCAGCTGCCCCTGGCAGCCGGTGATGAGCACCCTCACGGATAGACCTCGATTTCGCGCAGCGACCGTCCCTGCGCGTCCTTGGCCGACAGCCGGGGCGGCTGGTTGTCTATCAGCGGCCAGTCGATGCCGACATCGGCGTCGTTCCAGAGCAGGCAGCGCTCGTACTCGGGCGCGTAGTAATCGGTGCACTTGTAGACGAAATCGGCGCTGTCGCTGAGCACGTAGAAACCGTGCGCGAAACCGGGCGGCACCCACAGCATGCGATGGTTGTCGGCCGACAGCACTTCGCCGACCCAGCGGCCGAAGGTGGGCGAGCTGCGGCGCAGGTCGACCGCGACGTCGAACACCGCACCGGAGGTGACTCTCACCAGCTTGCCCTGCGGCTGCTTGATCTGAAAGTGCAGGCCGCGCAGGATGCCGCGGCTGGAGCGGCTGTGGTTGTCCTGCACGAACGTGCCGTCGATGCCCAGCTCCTCGGCCCAGGACTGACGCCAGGTTTCCATGAAGAAGCCGCGCTCGTCGCCGAACACCTTCGGCGTGATCAGCACCACGTCGGGAATGGCCAGGCGAGTGAACTGCATCAGGGTGCGACCTGCTTGAGAATGCCCAACAGGTACTGGCCGTAGCCGCTCTTCTGCAGCGGCAGCGCCAGCCGCTCCAGCTGCTCGGCGTCGATGAACCCCATGCGGAAGGCGATCTCCTCCGGACAGCAGACCTTCAAGCCCTGGCGCTGTTCGATCACCCGCACATAGGTGGCGGCATCCAGCAGCGAGTCGTGGGTGCCGGTATCGAGCCAGGCGGTGCCGCGGCTGAACAGCTCGACGCTGAGCTCGCCGTACCGCAGATAGGCCCGGTTGACGTCGGTGATTTCCAGCTCGCCCCGCGCGGAGGGACGGATGCTCTTGGCGATGTCGATCACCCGGTTGTCGTAGAAATACAGCCCGGTGACCGCGTAGTTCGACTTCGGCTGAGCCGGTTTTTCCTCGATGTCGATGACCTTGCCGTCCCGATCGAACACCACCACGCCGTAGCGCTGCGGATCGTTGACGTAGTAGCCGAACACCGTGGCGCCGCGCTCGCGCCCGGCGGCGGCCTGCAGCTTCTTCGACAAACCCTCGGAGTAGAAGATGTTGTCGCCGAGAATGAGGCAGACGTTATCGTTGCCGATGAAGCGTTCGCCGATCAGGAAGGCCTGGGCCAGACCGTCAGGGCTGGGTTGAACGGCGTACTGCAGCGAGATCCCCCACTGGCTGCCGTCCTGCAGCAAGGCTTGGAACAGCGGCTGATCCTGCGGGGTGGTGATCACCAGTATCTCACGGATGCCAGCCAGCATCAGCGCGGATAGCGGGTAGTAGATCATCGGCTTGTCGTACACCGGCATCAGTTGCTTGCTGACGCAGTAAGTCAACGGATGCAGGCGCGTGCCGGAACCGCCGGCGAGAATGATACCCTTCCTGGAACTCACGATTATTCCTTTTTCCGATACGCCCCGCGCCGCCGGTGGCTGCCGGCGCGAAGGGTTGATGCGGTTGCGGAAAGTCTATTGGCACAAGCTACGGACGGTCAACGACCGGCAAATATCATCGCTACCGCGGCCATCACCACGGAAGGTAGGCAGATAAGGAAAACCTAGCATGAGCATGGCGACAGTTAAGGCCGCCCACGTCACGATCCCTGATTCGACGCTGCCGCACATTCGGCATCACGGCGCCGTGCGCGGCGTCACCGGCTCCTGTCACGAGCTGAACGTCGGCGACGCCGGCATCCTGATCGACTGCGGGCTGTTCCAGGGCGAGGAAACCTCCGCCGATCGTTCGGCCCACGCCGAGCGGCCGGAGATCGAGTTTCCGATCGACCATATCCGGGCGCTGGTGCTGACCCACGTCCACCTCGACCACGTCGGGCGCATTCCCTACCTGCTGGCGGCCGGCTACCGGGGCCCGATCCTGTGCAGCGAACCGTCGGCGCAGCTGTTGCCGCTGGTACTGGAGGACGCCGTCAAGATCGGTTTCACCCGCCAGCCCTGGATGATCGAACGGTTTCTGGAAATCCTGCAGCAACGCATCGTCGCCCTGCCCTATGGCCGCTGGCACGACATCGACCTGGGCCGCGACAACGCCACGCTGGCCATCAAGCTCAAGCCGAGCGGCCACGTCCTGGGCTCGGCGTACGTCGAGTGCCGGATCAGGCGGGACGGACCAGAACAGCGGGTGGTATTCTCGGGCGACCTGGGCGCGCCGCACGCGCCGTTGCTGGCAGCCCCCAAGCCGCCGTACACCGCCGACGTGGTGGTGCTGGAGAGCACTTACGGCGACCGCGACCATGGCGATCGCGCCGGCCGCCGCCGACAGCTTCAGCACACCATCGAGCGCGCCCTGGCCAACCGCGGCACGGTGCTGGTGCCGGCTTTCAGCATCGGTCGCACCCAGGAACTGCTCTACGAGCTGGAAGGGATCATCTTCAGCGAGTCGCGACGGCGCAAACGCCCCGGCGAGCTGCGCTGGGAAGATCTGGAGATCATCGTCGACTCGCCACTGGCCAGCCGCTTCACCGCCGCCTATCGCGCCATGAAGCCGTGGTGGGACGCCGAGGCGCGCCGGCGGGTCGCGCAAGGCCGCCATCCGCTCGACTTCGAGCAGCTCACCACCATCGACGACCATGACGACCACTTGCGCGCGGTGGACTATCTGGCACGCACCGGACGCCCCACGGTAGTGATCGCCGCCAGCGGCATGTGCACCGGCGGACGCATCGTCGATTACCTCAAAGCCATGCTGGGCGATCCGCGCCACGACGTGCTGTTCGTCGGCTACCAGGCCCGCGGCACGCCGGGGCACGCCATCCTCGAGCACGGACCGCGCGGCGGCTGGGTCGAGCTGGACGGCCAGCGCTTCGAGATCCGCGCCGGCATTCACCGCCTCGACGGTTACTCGGCGCACGCCGGACAGAAGGATTTGGTGAACTTCATCCGCCGCATGCGCCACCCGCCGCGGCAAGTACGGCTGGTGCACGGCGAGGATGCGGCGAAGCGGGCATTGAAAGCCAAGCTGGAAGAACTGGGGCTGGGCATCGAGGTCGTGGTGCCTTAGCGGCCCTGCCCGCGCAATACCGATCGGCGGTCGGAGAACGGCCGCTGCCTCACGCCGGCGGCGCGCGCAGATAGGCGATTTTGTCGTCCGCCTTGAGCGTCGCCGTCTGCAGACGGATCTCCCGCCATAGCAGATCCTGGCTCGGGCCGCTGCTGACGAAGCCGCTGACCGCCTCGGTGAGCACGTTGTGCACCTCGGCGCAATCGAACCGCTCGAAGGCATCGCTCAGACGGGCGAGCAGCCGCTCCACCTCGCGCCATGGCAGCGAGAACTCGATGGCGCGCATGATCATCGGGTGCTGGGTGCCGGTGACGTTGTCGCCGATCAACAGCTCCTCGTAGAGCTTCTCGCCTGGCCGCAGGCCGGTGTAGCGGATCTCGATGTCGCCGCCGGGATTGCGCTCGTCGCGCACGGTGTGGCCGGCCAGGTGGATCATCTTGCGCGCCAGGTCGACGATCTTCACCGGCGCGCCCATGTCGAGCACGAACACATCGCCGCCCTCCGCCATCGCGCCCGCCTGGATCACCAGCGCCGCCGCCTCGGGGATAGTCATGAAATAGCGGGTGATCTCGGGATGCGTGACCGTCACCGGCCCGCCCATGCGGATCTGCTCCCGAAACAGGGGCACCACCGATCCCGAGGAACCCAACACATTGCCGAAGCGCACCATGCAAAAGCGGGTGCGCACACCGTTGAGCTGCGCCAAGCCTTGCAACGCCAGCTCGGCCAGGCGCTTGCTGGCGCCCATGACATTGGTGGGGCGCACCGCCTTGTCGGTGGAGATCAACACGAAGGTCTCCACCCCCGACTCCTGCGCCGCTTGCGCGGCGTAAACGGTGCCGAACACGTTGTTGTACGCGCCTTCCAGAATGTTCTGCTCGACGATGGGCACGTGCTTGTACGCGGCGGCGTGATACACCGTCTGCACCTGGAAGCGGCGCATGATCTCGCGCAGATGCCGGCGGTTGAGGGTGTTGCCCAGCAGCGGCACCAGCTCGACCGTGCCGTCCAGCATCGGCCGCAGCTCCCGCTCGATGCGGTACAGGCCGTATTCGGACAGATCCAGCAACACCAGGCGTCGCGGCCGCAGGCGCACGATCTGCCGACACAGCTCCGAGCCGATCGAGCCACCGGCGCCGGTCACCAGCACCGACTTGTCGCGCACGCAGCGCTCCAGCAGAGCCGGGTCGGGCACCACCGGTTCGCGCTCCAGCAAGTCTTCCAGGTCCAGCTCGCGCAAATGATCGAGCTGGGCGCGGCCGCTCAGCAGCTCGTTCAGCCCGGGGATGGTCTTCACGTGCACCGGATAGGCCTCCAGGCGCTGGAGGATGCGCCGGCGCCGACTCTGGTCGATCGACGGCAGCGCCAGCAACACGTGCGAGACGCCGAACTCGGCGATCAGCCGGTCCAGCTCGTCGGGACTGTAGACACGGACGCCGCTGACCACATTGCCGTGCAGCGCGGGGTTGTCGTCGACCAGGGCCACCGGGCGGTAATCGTGCCCCGCCGCCAGCGCGGCCACCAACCGCGCCCCGGCATCGCCAGCGCCGTAGACGATCACCGCGCGCTTGTCGCTAGCCTTGCGCGACAGCCACTGCAGACCAAGCCACCCCAGATAGCGGCTACCGCCGACCGAGGCCAGCGCCAGCAGCCAGTACAACGGCAGCACCGAGCGGGGGAAGCCGTCGCGACTGATCAACAGCGTGGCCGCCGCCATGATCAGGGTGGAGAGGGTCACGCCCTTGACCAGCATCAGCAGCGCATGAGGCGCCATGTAGCGGATCACGATCCGATAGCAGCCGAGCAGCGCGAACACCGGCACGGTGAACGCCGGCAACAGCACGAACAGCCACCAGAACTGGCGCAGATCGGGTGTGAACTGCCCTAATCGCAGCGCGAAAGCCGCCCATAGAGCGAGTGGGACGAGAGCCAGGTCACTGGCCATGATCAGCAGCCTTTTCAGGCCGCGGGGGAGACGTTCTAATTGCTTGTACATCGCCACTTCCTGTGGAAACCGGAATCCGGTCCTCCTCGATCCGTGAGGAGTCGGAGCAGCCTTAGTCTACGCCGCGCACGTTGGATTCGGCCGACGCGATTGTCCTTAAATAGCTGGGGTGTGCACGGAAAAAAATCATCTGCCGGCGAGCGTTTACCCTGTCGCAAGCAAGCGACGGACCGTTCGGATTTTCCCTGAGCCGGCGCCGCTGAACGCCCGCCCCAGAGCCACGTTCCGCCTTGTTCGCTGCCGCGCGGAGTGCGACCCTGCGCGCCCGCGAGCAACGACGCCCGCTAACGGTCATGGCGGCCAAGGGGCAAGCATGCTCCCAGCCCTCCTTATGGACTCTTGTCCCCGTTCCGGGAGAGCGGCCAACGGTCGCGTCAGGCGGATGCGCCGACGACCTCGTCGCGCTCGCCAGCGCCCAAGGCGATCGCCAAGCCCACCAGCGGCGCCCAGGCCGTCAGCGTCAGCAACGGACCTAGCTCCGGGTGACGGAGCGCGATCCAAGCCAGCGGCCATAGCCAGCACAGGTTGATCGCCGCCACCGCCACCGTGACCGGCCGATGCGCCCCCAGGCGCCGGCTGGCGCGCTGATAGGCGTGGCTGCGATGGGCTTGGTGGATGGCCTCGCCCCGCAACAGACGCCGCAGCAGCGTGTAGCTGGCATCGACCAGGAACACCCCGAGCAGGATCGGCCATACCCACGGGTTCAACGGTCCCTCGCCGCCGAGCGCGAACGCCGCCAGTACGAAACCGATGAAGGCGCTGCCGACATCGCCCATGAAGATCTTCGCCGGCGGCCAATTCCAAAGCAGGAAACCGGCCGCGGCCGCGGCCAGCAGCAATAACGGTAGAGCGGCCGCCCCATCCCCCGCCAGCATCGCTAAGACGGCAGCGCCACCCGCCACCGTCACGGTTTCGACACCAGCGATACCGTCGATACCGTCCATGAAGTTGTACAAGTTCAGCAACCAAACGATCAGCAACAGAGCGAGCGGATAGCCGAGCAGCTCTAGCCGCCACTCGCCGCCGGGCAACGGCAGCGCCGGCGGCGGGCCCAGCCACCACAAGGCCCAAGCGGCGGCAGCGACATGCACCGCCAGCCGCCAGCGCACCGGCACGCCGCGGCGATCGTCGATGTAACCGACCGCCGCGATCGCCAGCCCACCACCGAGCAGGGCGGCCAGCAAGTCGTCCGACACCGCACCCAGCCAGCGGCAGGCGAGCAGTCCCAGCACGAAACCGGCCACGATCGCCATGCCGCCGCCGCGCGGCGTCGGCCGGCTGTGCGAGCTGCGGGCATTGGGCATATCCAACAGGCGGGTTCGCAGGGCATAGCCGCGCAGCCAGCCGGTCAGCACGATCGACAGCACCCACACACCAAGAACCAGCAGAGGTATGCGCATGGGTCACCTCGGCAGCGATTCCGCGGTTTCGGCGGCCGCCCGCCCCTCCTCACTGCGCAGGAAATGGTGGGCGGTCCTGGCCAGCGCCTCATCGACGCCAACTGGAGGCGACCAAGCCAGCGCCGCCTGGGTGGCGGCGATATCCACCTGCAGCGAACCGCACAGGCGCTGACCGATGCCCGGACGTCCGACCGCCGCAGCCGCAGCCTTCAGCAGCCAGCTCGGCACCGGTAGCAAGCGGGCGGGCTTGCCCAACGCCTGCCCCAGCCGCCGCAGCAGCTCGGTGGTGGACAGATCCTCGCCATCCGCTACCAGGAAGGTCCGGCTGGCGGCCGCTGGATGGCGGCAGCAAACGGCGATCAGATCCACCAGGTTATCCAGTGCGACCAAACTGCGGCGGTTGTGGATCGCGCCCAGCGGCAACGGCAGCCCGCGGCTCAGCCAGCGCATCAGACTCAGGAAATTGCCTTTCACGCCGGGCCCGTACACCAGCGGCGGCCGGATGATCGTCACCTCCAACCCGGTTTCCACCGCCAGGCGGCGCAACCCATTCTCCGCTTCCGCCTTGGATAGGCCGTACGGATCGCGCGGCGCCGGCGCATCCTGCGCGGTGAACGGCCGGCCGGGCGCGGTGACTTCGCCGTTGACCTTGATCGAACTAATGAACACGAACCGGCGCACGCCCGCTTCGGCCGCCTGCCGCGCCAGCGCCAGCGTCCCCTGAACGTTGACCCGGCGATACTCCGCCAGCGGATCGGCGGCGGCGTCGCGCATGACGTGCACGCGGGCGGCGGCATGGACCACCACGTCGACGTCCGTCAACGCGGCGCGCCAATCGGTATCGGCGCCCAGCTCGCCGACCCGGCAGGTTTCCACGCCCGGCGGCGGCTCCCATGGCCGCCGCAGCGCCGCCCGTACCGGCAGATCCTGCCGGCGCAGCCGGGCTAGCAACGCCTGCCCGACGAAACCGCTCGCCCCCGTCACCAGAACTCGGTCGCTCATGTTCCAACGTCTCCTTGTCGGCTCGCGCGCCGGCGGGCGCGCTCAGGCGGCCAAACCCAGGGCCTCGATGATGGTCCGGTTGATCTTGCGTGCGTCGAACATCTCCTCGGCCATACGGTGGCTGATCCAGCCCATCGACTCGATCAGCGCCGGCTCGAGCACGAACCGCTCCATGGCGGCAGCCAGCGCGTCAACATCCCGAACCGGCACGAGAAAGCCATTGCGGCCGTTCACCACCGTCTCGCGACAGCCCGGCGCATCGGTGGTGATCACCGGCAGGCCGCTCGCCATGGCCTCCTGGGTGCTGCGCGGCAAACCCTCGCGATAGGACGGCAGCACGAACACGCTCGCCTGCCGCAGCCAGGGCCGGACGTCGGGCACGTGCCCCGGCCACTCGATCACTCCCTCCGCCACCCAACGCCGCACCTCGGCGAGGGGAATGGCGCCGGGATTGGGGTCGGTGCCGCCCACCAGCAGAAAGCGGGTATGCGGGTGCTTGGCCTTGATCCGCCGCGCCGCCGCCACGTACTCGCGGATGCCCTTCTCGGCCAGCAACCGCGCCACCAGGATGAACGTGACCGGCTCGGTCGTCGCGGCCACCATTGGGAACTCGTTCAGCTCCACGCCGATGCCGGTCAGACGCACCACTTTGTCGGCCGCCACCATCCCGTGCCCAGTGAACAGTGCCACATCGTCGTCGTTGAGGAAGAAGGCGCGGTCGACCCGCGACAGCCCCAACCGGTAGAGGCGGACGATCGCCGCCCGCAGCAGCCGTCGCTTGATGCCGAGCGAGCCGTCGTCGGTGAACGCGTAGCCGGCCCCCTCGATCAGCGCATAGCGAGTCGGCACGCCCGCGGCGGCCGCCGCCAGCGTTCCGTAGATGACCGGCTTGATGAAATAGCCCAGCGTCAGATCCGGCTTGAGCCGGCGCAGCAACCGCGTCAGCCGCACCATGTCGACGGCATCGCGCAGCGGGTTCATGCCGACGCGTGACAGCGAGCAGTCGATCGGCTCGGCCCCCAAGGCCATGACCGCCGCGCGGATCTCGGCGTCGTAGTCGGGCGCCAGCGCGTACACCCGCACCCCGCGGCCGACCAGATCGCGCACCAGGGATGCGCGAAAGTTGCAGATCGATTGGGCGTAACTGGTAATCAGCGCTAGTCGCACGGTCATCCTTTACCTGTGATCGTCCCCACGGATCGCTCGGTCGCGCGCATCTCGACCAGCTGCCGATACAGCGCCTGGTAGGCGGCGGTGACGGTTTCCAGGCTGTAGCGGCTCAGCACCCGCCGGCGCGCGGCCTCTCCCAACCGCCGCCGTTCCGCCTCGTCGAGCCCGGCGATGCGAGCCGCGGCCGTCGCCAAGGCCGCCGCATCGGACGGCGGCACCACCGCGCCGGTGTCGCCGACCATGTCCGCCGAGTCGCCGACGTCGGTGGCCACGCACGGCACGGCGCAAGCCATGGCCTCGCCCAGCGCCAGAGGGAAGGCCTCGCTGCGGGACGACGACACGTACACATCCAGCGCGTTCAGCAATTGCGGCACGTCCTGGCGCTCGCCCAGCAAACGCAGCGACGAGGTCAGGCCCAGCCGCTCCGCTTCGGTCCGCAGCGCCGAATTGGTCCAATCGATCCCGGCGCCGGCCATGACGAAGCGCGCTCGCGGCACGGTCCGCCGCAGCAACGCCGCGGCCCGCAGGAAATTCGCCTGGTCCTTCAGCGGGTGATAGCGGCCGACGTTGCCAACCAGGAAGTGCTCCGGCCCGAACCCGAGCGCCTTGCGCAACCGCGCACGGGCTTCGGCATCGGGACGAAAGCGCGCGCAGTCGAAACCGTTCGGAATCACCAGCGCGTTGGCCGAGCGGTAACCGTAGCGCTCGTGCTGCTGCCGACTCACCGCCGAGCAGTAGACCAGCCGCGCGGCCCCCGCCGACACACGGCGCAGAGCGCCGATCACCAGGCGCGTGCCGGCTTTCTCGTCCTCGAGCCGGTGCAGCGCGTGATGAATACCGACCACCACCGGCCGGTCGCGCGCCGCCAGCAGCGCCGCCAGCGCACCGTGATACATCCAGCCGTGCACCAAGTCGGGCGCGCACTGGCGCACCAGGCGGCGCAGCCGCGGCAGCGCCCAGGGCGACGGCAGTCCACGCCGCATGCCCAGCGTATGCAGCGGCACGCCCAGCGTCCGCACCGTCGCGCCCAAGGCGTCGGCGCCCATGAGCGAGACCACTTCCGGCTGGAATCGGCTCCGATCGGTCGCCTCCAACAGCGCCACCAGCATGCGCTCGGCGCCGCCGGTGCCTAGCCCGGTGATGATGTGCAGCACCTTGATCCTGCGCGGCGCGCCGGCGTCGGACACGGCATTCATGACGCGGCGCCTCCGGCGGGGTCCATTCTTGGCGGCGGCAGCGCATCGTGACGGCGGCGGCACCATCCAGCAGCGTCCCTCGCACCCCCTCGCCCGAGATCGAGAGAGAGGCTGGGACGACGATCCGCGAAAACGGCGCGGCCGCGAATGCTTCCGCCACCGGGCGCCCCCTCCCCCGAGTCGCCCTCGCGCCGCTCGGCGTCCCGGGCGAACACGAAGGCGATCAGCAGCCACAAGCCCGGAATGTAGTAATGGTTCATCGACACCATCTGCCCGGCGGTGGCCAGGACCGCGAAGGAAGTCCAAGGCACCTGCGCCCGCAGCCCCACCACCAGCGTTACAGCCAGCATCGCCAGCAGGCTAGCCACCGCCGGTATGCCAGCCTCCACGGCCACCTGCAGGTACCAGCTGAACACGCCGGTGGGCGCGATCGGGTAGTAGCCGGCCGGGCCATGCCCCAGCAGCGGGGCCAACGCGATCGCCCGCAGCGACTCCTGCCAAGCGCTCCAGCGGGTGGGATCGACCGACGCGACATCGGTGGTCTTGTCGATGAACGCCTCCAGCAGCGGCGCCCCCGCCGTAGCTAGCCCCACCAGCGCCAACGGCGCCAGCAGCAGCGCGGCGGCCGCCAGCCGCGTCGGCAGACGCGGCCGGCGCAGCAGCCGGACGGCTTGCACCGGAGCTAGCACCGCGGCGGCCACCAGCGCCCCGGCGAACGCGGATACCGACAACGTGCCGATCCAGCCGATGACCGCCAGCGCCAGCGCCAACGGCCGACGCGCCCAGATCAGCATCGGCAGCACCGGCAGCAGGAACAGGGCGAAATGGCTCGGCTCGTCGAAGGTGGAGCGTATCCGCGGCAAGCCCGCGAAAGTGCCGACGGCGGCGCCGTGGGACAGGAAATCCCGATAGGCCTCGAAGCCGTGGCGGTAGAACAGCGAGACCTCGTAGCACCCGATCAGCACGCAAACGGCCGCGCTCAACGCCAGCGGCCGCGCGAACCGGCGAGTGCCGAAGGCGCGCATCAGCCAGTACGGCACCAGTGCGTAGGCGACGAAGGTATAGAGATAAAAACCGATATGGTTCAGCGCTTTGGGATGAAGCTCGGGCGCGTTGGCGAGCGCCGCGGCCAGATAGAGGGCAAAGAACATCGCGAACGGCAGCAGCATGGCCGCGGGCGGCACCAGGCTCGCGCCGCCGATCAGACCGCGCGCGACGAACAGCGGCGCCAGCAGCAGCGTGGCGATGAGGCCGGAAACCGCCAGACCTTCGCGCAGCGGCTGGGGAACGTCGTAGAACGGCAGCAGAACGACGTAGGCCATCCCGAGCCAGCCGATGATCGCGGTCAGCGGCAAACCGTAGGCAGCGGCGCTGCGGTGGAACTCGGCGGATCTCACGTCACCACCCCCTGAGTCCGAACCTCGGCGGCGGCCGTTGGCGCCAGCAGCTTGAGGTAGGCCGTCACCGCCGCGTCCACGCTGAAATCCAGCGCCCGGCGGCGGGCCTCGCCACGGCGCGGCGCGTCGAGCGCCCGCGCCAGCGCCTCGGCCAGCGCCGCCTCGTCGTCGACCGGTACCAGCCGCCCCCAGCGGCCGCCCTGCAACACCTCCGCCGGCCCCCCGCCCGGGCAATCCGTGCTGACCACCGGTACGCCGCAAGCCATGGCCTCGACCAGCACCAGCGAAAACCCCTCGCTGCGCGAAGTCACCGCGAACACCGCCGCGCGCCGCATGTACGGATAGGGATTGTCGACGAAGCCGGGCAACTGCACGTCCCGCTCCAGGCCATATTTCCGGACCAACGCCTCCAGTTCGCGGCGCTGCTCGCCCTCGCCGAGGATCAGCAGCCGCGCCGGACGCCGCGCGCGCAGGCGGGCGAACGCGCGGATCAGCAAACCGAAGTTCTTATGCGGGTTGAGACGGCCGACGGCCAGCACCACCGGCGGCTGATCCGGCTGGAACCAAGGATGCGACAACGGCGCAGCGCTGCGCTCGAACAGCGCCGGCGTCACCACGGGGTTATGGATGACCTCCAACCGCGCGCGCGGCAGGCCGAGCACGGCCGCCAGATCGGCTGCCACCCCCGCGGACACCGCCACCACCCCATCGGCGCGGCGATAAGTACGGCGCATCAACCCGATCAGCAGCCGCTGGCGACGGTCGATCGCGCATGCGGAGGACAGATCGTTGTGCTCGCTGAGCACCAGTCGGATCGGCACGCCGGCCAAGCCGCGGGCCAGCACGGCCACCACATTGGCGTGGCTGAGCGCCGATAGCATCGCCCGCGGCCGCTCTCGGCGCAGATAACGCACCAGCGCGGGCAGCGCGGCGATGACCCGGGAAGCGCGCAGATCGACCACCCGAACGTCGGCGTCCAGCCTGGCCAGATTGGGCCCTCGCGCCTGCGCCAGCACCAGATCAACCGCCGCGCCCCGCGCCACCAGACCGTTGGCCAGCAGGACCATCACCCGCTCGGCGCCACCGCCTTCCAGCGACGGCACGAACAACGCCAGTCGTCCGTTCAAGGCGCGTCGACTCCCGCCGGCACGGCGAGTACGTTCTGGAATTCCTCACGCCGTTCGGGCACGAACCGATGCAATCGCCCCTTTCGGCCGATGGTGAACAGGGTGTAGCCGCGCGCCAGCAGCCAGAAGATCAGCTCCTGCACCGTGTAGCCGGCGTTGTCGGCGGTCTGCTCCTGCACCTCGACGATGATGAACGGCCGATAACGCTCGATGGTCTTCGCGCCGCCCCTCAGCACCGCCAGCTCGGCGCCTTCGACATCGATCTTCAGCAGGTCCAGGCGCTCGATTCCGGCTTGCGCGCAGTAGTCGTCGAGCGTGGTCAGCTCGATCTCCCCGGCGGCGCTGGAACGCTGCCCGTCGGCAAACAGCGAGCCCAACCCCTCGTTGACGGTGCCATCGGCGTAAGGCGTGTCGCGCCGATAGATCACCGCCCTCCCGCCGCGGTCCGCCAGCCCCATTGGGACGGCCGTCACCTGCTGGATACCGTTCAGGCTCAGGTGCTCGCACAGACGCGCGTACAGCGCGGGCATGGGCTCGAAGGCGTATACTCGACCGCCGGCGCCGACCCGGCGCGCGGCGGCGAGCGTGATCTCGCCGATGTTGGCGCCGACGTCGCATACCACCATACCGGGCCGCAGCAGGCGATCCAGCAGCAGGACGATGTCGCGGGAGTAGTAGCCGTACCAGAAGATCTGGCTTTGCATGTGCTCGTCGAGCCGCAACCGCAGCCGCAGGTGGCCGTCGAAATCGGACACCCACACCGGGCGGCCCGCGCGCGCGAACATTTTCCTGACGAGCTCGAGGATCAGGATCGCCCCGGTTACGCGCCGCAACGGCAAGGTAATCCGGCGCAATTGCATCAGCGCTGCATCCTGCATAGGCCCTATCCCTTATATCGTTGTACTGAGGACAGCCACGCCTGCCACCGCGAGCCGAGCTCCACCCGCGCGTTGGCGATGTTGACCCACAGAGAGGCGATTCCCCCCGACAGCACGGCCAACGTGACACCGGCGACCAAGCCGGCGGCTCCCGCGTCGAGCGAGCGGGCCAGCGCGGCCCCTCCCGCCGCCGCGAGCGCGACACAGCCGGCTCGCGCCAATATGGGGGCGACCGGTGGCATGTCAAACACCCTGCGCCCCAAGCGGGCGCTCAGGACCAAGCCGAGCGCGTACGCGAGAATGCTGGCCACCGCCGCGCCCTGCAGGCCGAAGCCCGGCACCAGCAGGCAGGTCAGGGCTACGTTGGCGACGGCCGCGGCGGCGACGCCGAGCAGCAAGCCGCGACTGTTGCACCCCATGTGGAACGCGACGTCGAAATGAAAGGCCTTGATGCCCCAAAGCGCGGCCGCCAGCGCGATGAAGGGCAACAGGCTTGCGGTGGTGCCCCGGAACTCCGAGCCGACCACCACCGCAGCGATCTGCGGCGCCAGCACAGCAAGACTCGCCGCGCCGGCGAGCGCCAACGTGAAGATGAGCTCGCCGTTATGGCGCAACTGCTCGCGCGCCGCGGCCGGCCCCTGGTCCTCCAGCGCCCGTACCGCCAAGGGATAGGAGGCGATCTGCACGATGGTGAGCGCCACCCCCAGACTGTGCTGCGCCAGGTCATAGCCGACCGCGTATTGTCCGGCGGATTGCACGTCGCGCAGCCAGCCGATGATGAGCCGATCGGAGCCGGCGATCACCCAGCCGAGCATGAACGTGGCGACCAGGGGCAAGCCGTAATGCAGCTGTTCCCGCAACGTGCGCCGCTCCGGCAGCCTTAGCCTGAGCCGCGACCAGGTGCCACCTCCGGCGAGCGGCACGGCCAGCAGGCAACCCGCCAGCAGCCCCAACAGCGGGCTGTAGGCACCCAGCCCCGACCATGCCAACCCGGCCCCCAGTCCGAGCGCCAGCAGCGACTTGGCGGCCAGGAGACGACCGTAGCGCATGGGCGCGAGCTGGGCCGAGGCCAGCGCCAGATTGAGTTCGAGCCAACCTTGGGCGACGAATAACGCGACCGCCAGCAGTAGCAGACGCCGCCAGACCGGATCCGGCCAAGCCAGGGCCAGCAACAGGCCGACCGCCACAGCCACCGCCGCGATCGCCGCGAACAACCCCAACATCTCGCCGAGAAAACGCTGAGGATCGGCCCGACGCATTGGCCACCAGCGCGCCAGAACCAGCCGCTGCCACTGAAAGACCGCCACCTCGACCATGGACACGCCGGCGATGACCAGCGCGTAGCGGCCGTAATCCTGAGGGCTCAGCAGCCGGGTGTAGAGCAGCAGCGCGGCGAAATTCACCAGGCCCGGCAAGCCGCGAGCGAGGATGTAAGCGAAGCTGTGACGAATGAGCATGGCATCCCTTCCGCTCCTGGCGTTTCGCGAGTATCACCGGAGCATCCACCGCACCCAGCGGGAGCGGTGTTGCCGCGAAATGCCTTAATTATTCAGACCGTTGCGCCCCCCGAATCCGGAAGGAGCCGGGAGTGGGCGCGATTACTTCGCGGCAAGGCCGCCCTCACCGAGAAAGGCTCGACGCTGTAAGCTTCGCCCACAAGCTTCTTCGCCTTCCCGCTCAAACCCCGTAATAGCTCCGATACCACTCGACGAAACGGGCCACGCCCACCTCCACCGGCGTGTTCGGCCGGTAGCCGACCTCCGCCACTAGGGCGCTGCAATCGGCGTAGGTATCGGGCACATCGCCAGCCTGCATCGGCAGCAGCTTGCGCTTGGCCTTGCGCCCAAGGCATTCCTCCAGCACCTCGATATAGCGCAGCAGCGGTACCGGCCGATTGTTGCCGATGTTGTAGATACGGTATGGCGCGCTGCTGGTGGCCGGATTGGGCGCATTGGAATCCCAGTTCGGATCGGGTCGCGCCGGCTTGTCGCAGGCGTGAATCACCCCCTGGGCGATATCGTCGATGTAGGTGAAGTCGCGCGTATGCTGGCCGTAGTTGAACACCTCGATCGGCTCACCGGCGAGAATCTTCCGGGTGAACAGGAACAGCGCCATGTCCGGCCGTCCCCACGGCCCGTAGACGGTGAAGAACCGCAGCCCGGTGGTCGGCAGGCCGAACAAATGCGAATAGCTGTGCGCCATCAGCTCGTTCGCCTTCTTGGTGGCGGCGTAGATCGCGAGCGGGTGGTCGACGTTCTGACTTTCCGTGAATGGCAGGCGGGTATTGGCGCCGTAGACGGAACTGGTCGAGGCGTAGACGAGATGCTCCACCTGGCTGTGCCGGCATCCCTCCAGCACGTTCATGAAACCGACCACGTTGGAATCGATATAGGAATGGGGATCCTTCAGCGAATACCGCACGCCGGCCTGGGCAGCGAGGTGGATCACCCGCTCGAAGCCCTCGCGCGCGAACAGCTCGGCCATGCCCTGCCTATCCGCCACGTCCAGCCGCACGAAGCGAAACCCCGGACGTGTGGTCAAGCGGGCCAGGCGGGCTTCCTTGAGGCTGACGTCGTAGTAATCGTTGAGATTATCGAGGCCGACCACCTCGTCGCCACGGTCGAGAAGCCGATGGGCGACGTGTGAACCAATAAAACCGGCCGCGCCGGTAACTAGGATTTTCATGGCTATCAGAGGTGCCGTAGCATGTTGGGCGTGCCGCCGACGCTATCACAACCAATCGCCGACAGGCCTTGCGCCAAGCCTCACCCCAGGGCTCAGCCGGTCTCCACATACACACAGACCGGCACGTGAGCGGGGACCACACCTGTCAGTCACAGCCGACCATCGACGGCCGGCGCCGGGAACAAATACTTGCAATCGAACAGCACGCCACCGGGCTTGAGCAGGCTGCGGATGCGCTCGACGCCCATTTCCTGGAATTGCCGGTGGGCAACCGCCACCACCACCGCGTCGTACTGCCGGCCATCGAGCTCGGCGAGCACTTCGAGGCCGTATTCGTGCATGGCGTCCTTGGGGTTGATCCACGGATCGTAGACATCGACCTCGGCGTGATAGCTCCGCAGCTCGTTGACGATGTCGATCACCCGAGTGTTGCGCAGATCCGGGCAGTTCTCCTTGAAGGTCAGCCCCATCACCAGGATCTTGGCGCCGACCACGTGCAGCATGCGCTGGGTCATCAGCTTCGCTACCCGTCCGGCGACGTACCCGCCCATGCGGTCATTGATGCGCCGGCCAGCCAGGATGATCTCCGGGTGATAGCCGACCTGCTGGGCCTTATGGGTCAGGTAGTAGGGATCGACGCCGATGCAGTGGCCGCCCACCAGGCCGGGCCGGAAGTTGAGGAAGTTCCACTTGGTGCCGGCCGCCGCCAGCACTTCGTCGGTGGGTATGCCCATGCGGTTGAACAGCAGTGCTAGCTCGTTCACCAAGGCGATGTTGACGTCACGCTGGGTGTTCTCGATCACCTTGGCCGCCTCGGCCACGCGGATGCTGCTGGTCTTGTGGGTGCCGGCCTTGATGATCCGGCTGTAGAGCGCGTCGATGAAATCGGCCGCGGCGGGCGTGGAGCCAGACGTGACCTTGACGATGTTGACGACCCGGTGCTCCTTGTCGCCCGGGTTGATGCGCTCGGGGCTGTAGCCGACGAAGAAATCGCGATTGAACACCAACCCCGACACCCGTTCCAGGATGGGCACGCACACTTCCTCGGTGGCGCCGGGGTATACCGTCGATTCGTAGATGACGACGTCGTCGGGCTTGAGCACCGTGCCGACGGTTTCGCTCGCCCTCTCCAGCGGCCGCAGATCCGGCCGCTTCGCCTCGTCGATCGGCGTCGGCACCGTCACCACGTAGACGTTGCACTCTCGCAGCGCGTCTACGTCGGAGGAATAGCTCAAACGCTCGGCTCGCCGCAGCTCCTCGGGTTCCACCTCCAAGGTGCTATCCCGACCGGCCTTCAATTCGGCAATCCGCTCAGCTTTTATGTCGAACCCGATAGTCGGAAAGTGCTTGCCGAACTCCACGGCCAGCGGCAATCCCACATAGCCCAGACCGATGACAGCGATCCTCGCCTTGTCCACGTCGAACATAGCCTTAGCGAGCCTCCTGGTTTCTAGTGTTAGCGTCCTTCCCTGACGCCGCTGCGCGTTCGGTGGCTAGAAGCTGGTCGGATAGGCGGCGGCTATGCGCCGCCCTTAGCCATCAGAAAGGAATATCGTCGTCGAAATCGGTCGGCGCGGCACGGCCGACAGGCTCGTAGCCGCCGTAATCCTGACCGCGCTCCGAACTCTGCATCCCGCGGCCGCCCCCCCCCTGGCTCGGGCCGCTGCCGCGGCTGTCCAGCATCTGCATATCGGTGGCCACGATCTCCGTGGTGTAGCGGTCCTGGCCGTTCTTGTCCTGCCACTTGCGCGTGCGCAGGCTGCCTTCGACGTAAATTTTCGAGCCCTTCTTCAGGTACTCGCCGGCGATCTCGGCCAAGCGGTTGAAGAACACGACGTTATGCCACTCGGTCCGCTCCTGGGTCTCGCCGGTCTGCTTGTCGCGCCAAGTCTCGCTGGTCGCCAGCGTGACGTTCGCCACGGCACCACCGGAGGGCATGTAACGCACTTCGGGATCTTTACCCAGATTACCGATCAGAATGACCTTATTGACGCCCCTAGCCATGGTTGTTGCCTCCTTGGTGGTCGTTGTCCGGCGGCGACCGCCGCCGCGTTTGCGCGCCACTCTAACGAGTCCGGGTGGGAAAGACCACACCACAGAGGGGCTCGCTCCCATATGGTAGCAGCGCCCCGGCAACGCAAGCACGGACCTCATGGCCCCAGCCGGGCACGCACGCGCACCGCGAACTCGGCGGCGAACACCGACACCAGCGCCAACAGCGCCGCCAGCACGACCGCCAGCGCCAGGATCAACGGCGCGGAGACGCCTTGCCGCGCCGCCGATCGTTGCGGGGCTTCGCTCATGCGGATCGGCTCGACCCGGCTGATGTCGGCCTGCAACCGCGCCAACTCCCGCCGCGCCGTCCGCTGCGCGTCCTGCAGCCGCCCGAGTCGGGTCACCAGCAGTACCCGCGTCTGCTCGCCGGCCGTGGCGAGCTGCGCCTCCAGCCGTTCGATGTCGCCGGCGAGCACGGCGATTTCCGCCTCCAGCGCGCGCGCCTCCGCCTGCAACGGTCCAACTACGCGTTCCACGCGACGCGCCAAAACCGCGTCCAGCTGCTCACGGACGGCGGCGAACAGCTGGCGGATCTGCGGTTCACTGGCGGCGGGTGCCACCACATGCACCAACACGCCACTCCCCTGCAAAGCGTCCACCCGCAGCTTGCGCGCCAGCTCCCGGACGCCTTCGTCGGACGCGCCGGCAGCGACCATCGGCACCAGCACATTGCCGATCAACGCTTGCACGGCCTCGGAGGACTCCAGCGGCGCGTCGTTCAGACCGCGCCCGACATCGACCACCGCGCTGTAGGTATAGCGCGGACCGCTCAACCCGGCGACGACGCCGCCGAGCGCCACCACCAGCAGGAACACGCCGAGCCCCAGCCGCCAACGGCGCACCAGAACGACCGCCAGGTCAACCAGATCGACTTCGGCGGCGACCGGCTCGGGGCGAGCGGGATCGGGCACGACAGTAAGCGCAGCCTTGGGTTTGTCCATGACACCAATTCTTCCTCGATGGCGGGAATGCAGTCCGCCCAATGGGCGTGAGGAATTCAGAGTAAGCGGCCTGCGCTTGCCGCCGCAAGCCGGCCGGCCCCAAGGAATCTCCCAGCGTTACTTGGCGGGCGGAGGCACTTTCAACCCCAACGCCGACGCCAGCCACAACCCGGCCAGCAGCGCGCAGCCGAGGAACACGCCTTGCACGCCGAACCGGCCGAACAGCGCACCGCCCACGGCGCCGCCGAGAAAAGCGCCTAGGAACTGGGTGGTGGCGTAAACGCCGAGCGCTGCGCCCTTGACCCGGGCCGGCGCCACCTTGGACACCAGCGACGGCAGGCTGGCCTCGAGCACGTTGAAGGCCGTGAAATAGAGCCACAGCGCCGCCAGCATCAGCGGCGGCCAACCGCCGGCGACCGCCAGCGCCAGCTCGACCAGCACCAGCGTCAGCACCGCACCCGCCAGGACTTGCGGCATTCGCTTGCGACGCTCGCCGAGCATGATCACCGGCACCATGCCAAGCACCGACAGCAGCAGGATCGGCACGTAAAACTGCCAATGCGCCTCGCGGCCCAGACCGAGCTCGTCCTGCAGCAGGACCGGCAGAGCCACGAAGCCGGCGGTGAGGATGGCGTGCAGGGCGAAAATGCCGAAATTGAGCCGCAGCATGCGCGGGTCGCGCAGCACCTGCGCGATCTGCGGCATCAGCGGCCCGGCCGTCGGCGCCGCGGCCCGCGTCGGCTTCGGCACCAGCACCAACAACAGCGCGATGGCGGCGACGGCCAGCAACGCCATGCTCCAGAACACGCCGCTCAAGCCGATCCAGCCGGCCAGCAGAGGTCCGAGCACCATGGCCAGCATGAACGAGCCGCCGATGCTGACGCCCAGGCTGGCCATGATCTTGGTGCGCTGGCTTTCGCGGGTGAGATCGGCGGCCAGGGCCATGACCGCCGCGGAGATGGCGCCGGCGCCTTGCAGCAGCCGGCCGGCGATCACGCCGTAAATATGCTCGCTGAGCGCCGCCACTGCGCTGCCGGCCACGAACAGCAACAGCCCCGCCACGATCACCGGCTGCCGCCCCCAGCGGTCGGAAGCCGCACCCATCGGGATCTGCAACAGCGCCTGCGACAGGCCGTACGCGCCGATCGCCAATCCGATCAGGGTTGGGGTGGCACCGGACAATTCCGGCGCGTACAGGGCGAAAATGGGCAGGATCAGGAACAGGCCCAGCATGCGCGAGGCCATGATGGCCGCCAAACCGGCGGCGGCGCGACGCTCGACCGATGTCATAGCGTCGGCGCGGCGGGTCGCCCCCGTGTCGTTCATCCGCTTCGCCAAATCTCGTCCGTCCCGTTCTGCAAAACTACGATCCGCCCCCGTCGCGGGTCCGCTGCGTGGGTTTCGGTACGCGGGAGCGCGGACGATTGCCGGCGATTGCGCGGCACGCGAGGCGAGACCTCGGCCCTTGGGCTACCGTGCGCATGGGAGGGCGTATAGTAGCAGGTTCGCTGAGCACACGGGACACGGCATGGAATTCATTCGCATTCAGGGCGCGCGTACGCACAACCTGAAGAACATCGATCTGGAGCTGCCGCGCAACCGGCTGGTAGTGATCACCGGTCTGTCCGGGTCGGGCAAGTCGTCGCTGGCGTTCGACACCATCTATGCCGAGGGCCAGCGCCGTTACGTCGAATCGCTGTCGGCCTACGCGCGGCAGTTCCTGTCGATGATGGACAAGCCGGACGTCGACCACATCGAGGGCCTGTCGCCGGCGATTTCCATCGAGCAGAAATCGACCTCGCACAACCCGCGCTCCACGGTCGGCACCGTCACCGAGATCTACGACTACTTGCGTCTGCTGTTCGCGCGGGCCGGCACGCCGCGCTGTCCCGACCACGGCATCGACCTGAACGCTCAGACCGTCAGTCAGATGGTGGATCAGATCCTGGCCCTGCCCGAGGGCAGCAGACTCATGCTGCTCGCACCGGTGGTCGAGCAGCGCAAGGGCGAGCACGTGCACGCCATCGAGGCGCTAAAGGCGCAAGGCTTCATCCGCGCCCGCATCGACGGCCACGTGGTGGAGCTGGATACGGCGCCGGCGCTCGACCCCAAGCGGACGCACAGCATCGAAGCGGTGGTGGACCGGATCAAGGTCCGCGCCGATCTGCACACGCGCTTGGCCGATTCGATCGAAACCGCGCTGCGCCTGTCCAACGGGTTGCTGCGGGTGGCGTTCATGGACGAGCCGCAGCGCGACGAGCTGGTGTTCTCCTCGCGCTTCGCCTGCCCGATATGCGGCTACAGCCTCCCGGAGCTGGAGCCGAGGCTGTTTTCCTTCAACAACCCCAGCGGCGCCTGCGGTGGCTGCGACGGCCTGGGCGTGAAGCAATTCTTCGACCCCGCGCGGGTGGTCTCGCAACCGCAGCTGAGCCTGGCGGCCGGCGCGGTGCGCGGCTGGGACCGGCGCAATCAGCACTACTTTCAGCTCATCAGCAGCCTGGCGGAGCATTACGGCTTCGATCTGGACACGCCTTGGGAGCAGCTGCCGGAGACGGTGCGGCAGGTGCTGCTGTACGGCAGTAACGGCGAGGAGATCGAGTTCCGCTACCTGGACAATCGGGGTGAAATTCAGCGCCGCCGCCATCCGTTCGAGGGCCTGCTGCCCAATATGGAGCGCCGCTACCGCGAAACCGAGTCGGAGCTGGTTCGGGACGAGCTGGCGCGCTACCTCAGCGAACAGCCCTGCCCGGACTGCCACGGCACCCGCCTCAACCGCAGCGCCCGGCATGTGTTCGTGGCCGAGCGCAATTTGCCGGACCTGGTCAACCTGCCGGTAACCCAGAGTCTGGCTTTCTTCGAAACCCTGGAACTGCCGGGCAACAAGGGCGAGATCGCGGCCAAGATCGTCAAGGAGATCAGCGCCCGCCTGCGCTTCCTGGTCAACGTCGGGCTCGGCTATCTGACCCTGAGCCGCAGCGCCGAGACGCTGTCCGGCGGCGAGGCGCAGCGCATCCGTCTGGCCAGCCAGATCGGCGCCGGCCTGGTGGGCGTGATGTACGTGCTGGACGAACCGTCGATCGGCCTGCATCAGCGCGACAACGAGCGTTTGCTGCAAACCCTGGCGCACCTGCGCGATCTCGGCAACACGGTGCTGGTGGTGGAGCACGACGAGGACACTATCCGCGCCGCCGACTATGTGGTGGACATGGGGCCCGGCGCCGGCGTGCATGGCGGCCAGGTGGTGGCCTGCGGGCCAGTGGCCGACATCGAGCGCTGCCCCGAGTCGCTCACCGGGCAATACCTGAGCGGTAAGCGCCGCATCCCGGTGCCGCACCAGCGGCGGGCGCCCGATCCGGAGCGGACCGCTTGGATCCGCAACGCCCGCGGCAACAACCTCGCCGGCCTCGACGTGGCCATTCCGGCCGGCCTCATGATTTGCGTCACGGGCGTGTCCGGCTCCGGCAAATCGACCCTGATCAACGATACCCTCTACCGCTACGCCGCCCGCGAGCTCAACGGTGCCAGCGTCGTCCCCGCGCCGTGCGACGGCATCGACAAGCTCGACCTGTTCGACAAGGTGGTGGACATCGACCAGAGCCCGATCGGCCGGACGCCGCGCTCCAATCCGGCCACCTACACCGGGCTGTTCACCCACATCCGCGAGCTGTTCGCCGGAACCCAGGAAGCGCGGGCCCGCGGCTACAATCCCGGGCGCTTCAGCTTCAACGTCAAGGGCGGGCGCTGCGAAGCCTGCCAGGGTGACGGCGTCATCCGAGTGGAGATGCACTTCCTACCGGACGTCTATGTCGCCTGCGACGTCTGCAAGGGCATGCGCTACAACCGCGAGACGCTGGAAGTGCGCTACAAGGGCAAGAACATCTACGAGGTGCTGGAGCTGACCGTAGAGGATGCGCTGGAGTTCTTCAGCGCCGTGCCGGTCATCAAGCACAAGCTGCAGACGCTCATGGATGTCGGCTTGTCCTACGTGAAGCTGGGCCAGAACGCCACCACCCTGTCCGGCGGCGAGGCGCAGCGCGTCAAGCTGGCGCGCGAGCTATCGCGGCGCGGTACCGGCCGCACCCTCTACATCCTCGACGAGCCGACCACCGGGCTGCATTTCTACGACGTCGAGCAGCTGCTGGCCGTACTGCACCGACTGCGCGACGAAGGCAATACCGTGGTGGTGATCGAACACAACCTGGATGTGATCAAGACCGCCGATTGGATCATCGACCTCGGCCCCGAGGGCGGCGACGGCGGCGGACGCGTCATCGCCACCGGCACACCGGAGCAGATCGCGGCGGTGGAGGAATCGTATACCGGGCGCTTTCTCAAACCATTGCTGGCGCGAGGGTAACCCCCTCATTCATCCAGACACAAAAAAAGGGCGCTCGAAAGCGCCCTTTTCTTTATGCGGACGAGGCTGTCGCTTACGGCAGCAGGTGCTTGACCGCGTCGCGCTCTTCCATCAGCTCCTTCTCGGTGATCTGCATGCGCTGACGGCTGAAGTCGTTGATCTCCAGACCCTGGACGATCTCGTACTTGCCATCCTTGCAAACGCAGGGGAAGGAGTAGATCAGGCCCTTCTCAACGCCGTAGCTACCGTCGGAGTAGATGCCCATGCTGACCCAGTCGCCCTCTTCGGTGCCGAGCGCCCAGGAACGCATGTGGTCGATCGCGGCGGAAGCGGCGGAAGCGGCCGACGACAGACCACGCGCCTTGATGATGGCGGCGCCGCGCTGCTGCACGGTCGGGATGAAGTCGTTCTCCAGCCAGGCCTGATCCACCAGATCCTTCGCCGGCTTGCCCTTGACCGTGGCGTGGAACAGGTCCGGGTACTGGGTGGCGCTGTGGTTGCCCCAGATGGTCATGCGCTTGATGTCGGTGGTGTGGCTGCCGGTCTTGTTGGCCAGCTGAGCCAGCGCACGATTGTGGTCAAGGCGGGTCATCGCGGTGAAGCAACGCGGATCGAGATCGGGCGCGTTGCGCTGCGCGATCAGCGCGTTGGTGTTGGCGGGGTTGCCGACCACCAGCACCTTGACATTGCGGCTGGCGGCCGCGTTCAGAGCCTTGCCCTGCACCGAGAAGATCGCCGCGTTGGCCTCGAGCAGATCCTTGCGCTCCATGCCGGGACCGCGCGGACGGGCACCGACCAGCAGCGCGTAATCCGCATCGGCGAAGGCTTCCTCGGCCTTATCGCTGATCTTGATGCCGGCGAGCAGCGGGAAGGCGCAGTCCTCGAGCTCCATCACCACGCCCTTGAGCGCTTCCAGCGCCGGGGTGATCTCCAGGAGCTGCAGGATCACGGGCTGATCCTTGCCGAGCATGTCGCCAGAGGCGATCCGGAACAAAAGGCTGTAGCCGATCTGGCCGGCGGCACCGGTCACCGCAACGCGTACGGGCGCTTTCATGGACGAACTCCTATCGGTAATGCCCACTCACAGACATGAATCCCGGCGCCAGCCTGCCGGCCTACATGGCCAAGAACGGCGTCGGGTGCGAAAGTCGCGCGGCATTGTAACAGAACTGTGCGCCGCGCCTTACTTCCCCGGCGCGCGGCCGGCGGCACCGGCCTTCGCCAGGTCGAAGCCCTGCCGCATCGTCTCCCAGAACACCTTCTGGATCGCCTCCAGCGACTGCGCGCCTTGCGGCAACAGCGCGCTCATCAGTGCCAGCGGGTCGTAACCCTCCGTGCCGGCGCTCATGCGCTCGGTCAGCAAGCGCACCAGCTCCTCGTGGAATGGCTGCAGATCCGGCAAGCCGAAAAAGGTGCGCAGCTCCTGAGGAGTGGCGTCGATATCCACGGTGATCTTCATGCTCGCATCCTCCAGACCAGCTCCATGGCGCGGCGCCTGCGACGCCTCGGCGCGCGGCCGCCCGTGCGCCTAACCTAGGCTCGCCTCGCCCCCGGTGCAACCGCCGAGCGGAGAGCTTGCCGCGGACGAAAAAAAAGCCGGGATGACCCCGGCTTTTCTCTTCGGTGTTGAGCTTAGGCCTGCTCGGCGGCTTCGCTGGCGGGGGCCGGCTCGCTCACCTCGGGACGATCGACCAGCTCGACGAACGCCATCGGCGCGGCGTCGCCCGGACGCAGACCACACTTCAGAATGCGCAGGTAGCCACCCGGGCGATTCTTGTAGCGCGGCCCCAGCTCCTCGAACAGCTTCTTGACCACGACCTTGTCGCGCAGGCGCGCGAACGCCAGCCGACGACGCGCCACGGTGTCTTCCTTCGCCAGCGTAATCAGCGGCTCGGCGACACGACGCAGCTCCTTGGCCTTGGGCAGCGTGGTCTTGATAGCTTCGTGATTGAGCAGGGACGCCGCCATGTTGCGCAACATGGCCTTGCGATGACTGCTGTTGCGGCTCAGCTGCCGCCCAGTATTGCGGTGACGCATTGTTTAAGTCCTTCTCAGCTCGTTCCGGCCAGTGCCCTATCAGCCGGCCGCCTGATCTTTATCGCCCAAGCCGCTCGGCGGCCAGTTCTCCAGCCGCATACCCAGGGACAGCCCGTGGGACGCGAGCACTTCTTTGATCTCGGTGAGAGACTTCTTGCCCAAGTTCGGCGTCTTCAGCAGCTCCACCTCCGTGCGCTGCACCAGGTCGCCGACGTAATGGATGCTCTCCGCCTTGAGGCAATTCGCCGAACGGACGGTGAGCTCCAGGTCATCGATCGGCCGCAGCAGGATCGGATCGACCTCCGGCTCCCGCCGCTCGGGCTCCTGCTCCAGCTCACCGCCCTGCAGATCGACGAACACGCTCAGCTGGTCGCGCAGCAGGCCGGCGGCGAAGCGAACCGCCTCTTCGGGCGTCAGCACGCCGTTGGTCTCGATATCCAGCACCAGACGGTCGAGGTCGGTCCGCTGCTCCACACGGGCACTCTCGACGTTGTAGGCCACGCGCCGCACCGGGCTGAAGGTGGCGTCGAGCTGAAGACGCCCGATCGGCCGATCCTCCTCGGTGGTCCGGGCGGTGGCGGGCTGATAGCCCCGGCCCTTGACCACACGCAGCTTCATGTTCAGCTCGCCGGCCTTGGTCAGATGCGCGATCACCAGATCCGGATTCTTGATCTCGGCATCGTGCCCAACCTGGATATCAGCGGCGGTAACCACACCCGGCCCCTTCTTCGACAGGGTCAGGGTGGCTTCGTCCTTCGCGTGCAGCCGCACCGCGAGGTTCTTCAGGTTGAGCAAGATGTCGACCACATCCTCCTGAACACCCTCGATCGCGGTGTACTCGTGCAGCACGCCCTCGATCTCGACCTCGACGACGGCGTAGCCCGGCATAGAGGACAGCAGCACGCGCCGCAACGCGTTACCCAGGGTGTGGCCGAACCCACGCTCCAGCGGCTCCAAGTTGACCTTGGCATGCCGATCGTTGAACGCCTGGATATCGACGATGCGCGGCTTTAGGTAATCCTTGAACCCCTGCATGGGTACTCCTCTCTCCGATCCTACGGCCAGGCCCGAGCGTTACTTCGAGTAAAGCTCGACGATGAGGTGCTCGTTGATCTCCGCCGACATCTCAGAACGCTCCGGCCGGGCCTTGAACGTGCCCTCGAGCTTCTTGGTGTCGACCTCGATCCACGGCGCAAAACCACGCTGCTGCGCGAGCTCCACCGCGGCCTGGATGCGGACCTGGTTCTTGGCCTTCTCGGCGATGGAAATCACATCGCCCGGCTGCACCTGGTAGGACGGAATGTTGACGCGGCGGCCGTTGACCAGCACGGCGCCGTGGCTTACCAGCTGCCGAGCCTCGGCGCGGGTGGAGCCGAAGCCCATGCGGAACACGACGTTGTCGAGCCGGCTCTCCAGCAGCTGCAGCAGCACTTCACCGGTCGCGCCCTTCTGACGGGTCGCCTCGGCGTAGTAATTGCGGAACTGCCGCTCGAGCACGCCATAGATACGGCGCACCTTCTGCTTCTCGCGCAGCTGGGTACCGTAGTCGGACAGACGCCCGCGCCGCGCACCGTGCTGCCCCGGCGGGGTATCCAGCTTGCACTTGCTGTCGAGCGCACGAACACCGCTCTTCAGGAAGAGATCCGTGCCCTCGCGACGGGCCAACTTGCACTTCGGGCCGATGTAACGAGCCATGTTTCTCTCCCCGGTTTACACGCGACGCTTCTTGGGCGGACGGCAGCCGTTGTGCGGGATCGGCGTGACATCACTGATGTTGGTGATGCGGTAACCGACCGCATTCAGCGCACGCACAGCGGACTCACGGCCGGGACCGGGGCCCTTGACGCGCACCTCGAGGTTCTTCAAGCCGTAATCAAGCGCAGCGCGCCCGGCACGCTCGGCCGCCACCTGCGCCGCGAACGGCGTGCTCTTGCGGGAGCCGCGGAATCCGCTACCGCCCGCGCTGGCCCAAGCCAAGGTGTTGCCCTGCCGATCCGTGATGCTGATGATGGTGTTGTTAAAAGAAGCGTGGATGTGGGCCACGCCATCAACCACCGTACGCTTAACGCGCTTACGCACGCGGCTTGCGGTCGTGCTGCTGCTCGCTTTAGCCATCGCCTAGTTCCTAATGTTTCAGTTCACCGCCAGCGCTTACTTGGCGCCGACGCCGCGCCGCGGACCCTTGCGGGTGCGGGCATTGGTCCGAGTACGCTGCCCACGCACGGGCAGACCGCGACGATGCCGGATACCACGGTAGCAACCGAGGTCCATCAGGCGCTTGATATCCATCGCCACGCTACGGCGGAGGTCGCCCTCCACCACGAACTTACCGACCTCGGCGCGCAGAGCTTCGAGCTCCTGCTCGGCGAGATCCTTCACCTTGCGCTCCGGCGCAACCCCAGCGGCGGCGCAGATCTGCGCGGCGCGCGTGCGGCCGATACCGTAGATCGCCGTCAGCGCAATCACCGTGTGCTTATTGTCGGGGATGTTGACGCCAGCAATACGGGCCATAAACCCAGTCTCCCAAACCGGTCGCGGAAAAGCGGCAATACTATCGGAGCAGTTGCCTCAGAATCAAGCGGTTAGGCTTAACCCTGGCGCTGCTTGTGGCGGGGGTCCGTGCAGATGACACGAACGGCCCGGTTACGCCGGATGATCTTGCAGTTCCGGCAAACTTTCTTGACAGACGCACGTACCTTCATGGGTCGTCTCCAAACGATCTTCGGCCCTACCCGCGAGAAAGGCGCGTAGGATAACAAAAACCCGGACCGCGCGCGCACTTTGTGCGCGCGGCCGTTTGCTTCCCAGTCAGCGCAGCAGACCCGCTCCGCCCTGGCCCTTCAAATTCGCCTTCTTCAACAGCGGCTCGTACTGGTGCGAGATCAGGTGCGCCTGAATCTGCGCGATGAAGTCCATGATCACCACCACGATGATCAACAGCGACGTCCCACCGAAGTAGAAAGGCACGTTCAGCCACAGAATCAGGAATTCCGGCAGCAGGCACACCAGGGTGATGTAAATCGCGCCCCAGAAGGTCAAACGCGTCATCACGCCATCGATGTACTTCGCGGTCTGCTCACCCGGGCGAATCCCCGGAATGAAAGCGCCCGACCGCTTCAAGTTCTCCGCCGTCTCCTTGGAGTTGAACACCAACGCCGTATAGAAGAAGCAGAAGAAAATGATGCCACCGCCGTAGAGCGCCACGTACAGCGGCTGCCCCGGGTGCAAGGTCTGCGCGATGCTGGCGAGCCAGCCGGTCGAGTCGCTATTGCCGAACCACTGCGCGATGGTCGCCGGGAACAGCACCAGACTCGACGCGAAGATCGCCGGGATCACGCCCGCCATATTCAGCTTCAGCGGCAGGTGGCTGCTCTGAGCAGCATAGATCCGACGCCCTTGCTGACGCTTGGCGTAGTTGACCGTAATGCGCCGCTGCGCGCGTTCGACGAAGATCACCAGACCGGTAACCACCGCCACGATCAGGAAGATGAACACGATCAGCAGCGCATTGAGCTCACCGGTACGCGCCAACTCGAGCGTGCTACCGATAGCACCGGGCAGCCCGGCGACGATACCGGCGAAGATGATGATCGAGATACCGTTGCCGATACCCCGCTCGGTCACCTGCTCGCCCAGCCACATCAAGAACATCGTGCCGGTGACCAGGGTAACCGTGCCGATGAACATGAACCCGAAGCCCGGGTTGCTCGCCACGCCCTGGTTCTGCAGCGCGAAGCAGATACCGACGCCCTGGAACAGGGCCAGCACCACCGTGCCGTAGCGGGTGTACTGAGTGAGCTTGCGCCGCCCCTGCTCACCTTCCTTCTTGAGCTGCTCGAGCGACGGAATCGTCGCGCTCAACAGCTGGACGATGATCGACGCAGAGATGTAGGGCATGATGCCCAGCGCGAAGATACTGAGCCGCTCGAGGGCGCCACCCGAGAACATGTTGAACATGTCCAGGATGGTGCCCTGCTGCTGCCGGAACATCTCCGCCAGCGCCGCCTGATCGATGCCGGGGATCGTGATGTGGCTGCCAATGCGGAACACCACGATCGCCAGCAACACGAACAGCAGTCGCTGCCGCACCTCAGTCAGCTTGGCCAGCCCCGGCAGCGAGCCGAGACCCGATGCGCCGGTCCTAGCCACTTAGTCCTCGACCTTGCCGCCGGCCGCTTCGATAGCGGCACGCGCGCCCTTGGTTACAGCAACGCCGCGAACGGTGTAAGCGGCGTTCACTTCGCCGGACAGAACGATCTTCGCCGCGCGAGCGGACTGCGGAACGACCTTCGCCTGCTTCAGCGCGATCAGATCGACCACGTCGCCCTGCACGTAACGCAGCTCGGACAGCCGCACCTCAGCGGTGTCGCGCGCGGTGAGCGAGCGGAAACCGATCTTCGGCAGCCGCCGCTGCAGCGGCATCTGGCCGCCCTCGAAGCCGACCTTGTGGAAGCCGCCGGCACGGGCCTTCTGACCCTTGTGGCCCTTACCGGACGTCTTGCCGAGACCGGAGGCGCCGCCTCGACCCAGCCGACGCCGCTCCTTCTTGCTGCCCTCGGCGGGCTTGAGCGTGTTCAGACGCATCTTTAGACCTCTTCGACGGCCAGCAGGTACGAAACCTTGCGGATCATGCCCCGGTTCTCGGGCGTGTCCGCCACCGTCACAGTGTGATTCAACCGGCGCAAACCGAGCCCGGCGACGCAAGCACGCTGGCTCGCGGTACGGCCGGCAACGCTCTTGCGCAGCGTAACCTTAAGCTGCTTGTTGGTAGCCATGCTTTAGCCCAAGATCTCTTCGACGGTCTTGCCGCGCTTGGCAGCGACCTGCTCCGGGGAGGCCTGCTTGGCCAGGCCGTTCAGGGTCGCACGCACCACGTTGACCGGGTTGCGCGAGCCCATGGCCTTCGCCAGCACGTCTTGCACGCCCATCACCTCGAACACGGCGCGCATAGCGCCGCCGGCGATGATACCGGTGCCCTCGGAAGCCGGCTGCATGTACACCTTGGAGGCCCCATGCGTCGCGGTCACCGGGAACTGCAGCGTCGTGCCCTTCATGCTCATCTGCCGCATGTTGCGGCGGGCGCGCTCCATAGCCTTCTGAATCGCGACCGGCACCTCGCGCGCCTTGCCGTAGCCGAAGCCGACGCTGCCGGCGCCGTCGCCGACCACCGTCAGGGCCGTGAAGCCGAACTGGCGGCCACCCTTGACCACCTTAGCGACACGGTTTACGGCGATCAGCTTCTCGCGAAGGCCGTCACCACCCATTTCACTCGTTGCCATCGTCTATCGCCCTTGGTTAGAACTGCAGCCCGGCCTCGCGCGCGGCGTCAGCAAGCGCCTGCACACGACCGTGGTAGCGGAAGCCAGAGCGGTCGAACGCAACCCGTTCAACTCCGGCAGCCTTGGCACGCTCAGCAATCAGCCGGCCGATCAAGGCAGCGGCCTCACGGTTGCCCGTGCTCTTCAATTGCTCACGCACACTCTTCTCGACAGTGGACGCGGCCGCCAGCGTACGGCTGCCGTCCGGCGCGATGATCTGCGCGTAGATGTGACGCGGCGTGCGATGAACGCACAGCCGGATCGCGCCGATCTCGCTAATCTTAGCGCGGGCCCGCCGAGCGCGGCGGAGGCGTGCAAGCTTCTTATCCATCGCCTTAAACCCTTCCCGTTACTTCTTCTTGGCTTCTTTCATCACCACGCGTTCACCTGCGTAGCGAATGCCCTTGCCCTTGTACGGCTCGGGCGGCCGGAAGCCACGAATCTTGGCGGCGACTTGCCCGACCAGCTGCTTGTCGACGCCCTTGATGACGATTTCGGTCTGGCTCGGGGTTTCCACGGTGATACCGGCCGGAACCGGGAAATTCACCGGATGAGAGAAACCGAGCGTCAGGTTCAGCGTCGAACCTTGGGCCTGAGCACGATAACCCACGCCCTGCAGCTCCAGCTTGCGCTCATAGCCCTCGCTCACGCCTTTGACCATGTTGGCCACCAGCGCGCGCGTGGTTCCAGCCAGCGCGTCGGCCTCGCGGCCTCCCTGCTGGGGGCTGACCTTCAGCTCATTGTTCTCGAAGACAACCGCGACCAGCGGATGGGCCTTCCACTCCAGAGCGCCTTTCGGGCCCTTCACCTTGATGAGGTTCCCGTCCAGCGTCACCTCGACGCCTTTCGGCACGGGAACCGGCTTCTTAGCAACTCGAGACATGACGTCAATCCTTCACTTAGAAGACGACGCAAAGAACTTCGCCGCCTTCACCGGCCGCCCGGGCCGCGCGGTCGGTCATTACGCCCTTCGAGGTCGACACAATGGCAATACCCAAACCGCCTTGCACCTTGGGCAACTCGTCCTTGCCACGGAAGATGCGCAGACCCGGCTTGCTCACGCGCTCGATCATCTCGATCACGGGCGCGCCCGCATAGTACTTCAGGGTGATCGTCAGGACCGGCTTGGCCGCCTCGCCCTCGACGACGTAATCGGCGATGTAACCCTCTTCCTTCAGCACGCGAGCGATCGCGGCCTTCAGCTTGGACGAGGGCATGCTTACCTGCGCCTTGCGGGCCGTCTGCGCATTACGGATGCGAGTCAGCATGTCCGCAATCGGGTCGCTCATGCTCATGGTCGTGCTACCTGATCTCTATGAATACGTGCCGATTTACCAGCTGGACTTGACCAGCCCCGGGATCTCACCGCGCATCGCGGCTTCGCGCAGCTTGTTGCGCGCCAGGCCGAACTTGCGATACACGCCCCGCGGACGCCCCGTCACCTTGCAGCGGTTGCGCTGCCGAACCGGGCTCGCATCGCGCGGCAGCTTCTGCAGCTTCTGCTGCGCCTCCCACCGCTCCTCGTCGGAGCTCGCCGGATTGGCGATGATCGCCTTGAGCTCGGCACGCTTGGCGGCGTACTTCTGAACCGTCTTGGCGCGCTTGATCTCGCGCTGGATCATGGACGTCTTAGCCATGGGAGCCCCTTACTTGCGGAACGGGAAGTTGAAGGCCTCGAGCAGCGCCATCGCTTCCCGATCCGTCTTAGCCGTGGTCGTGAAGGTGATGTTCATGCCCCGAACCGCGTCGACCTTGTCGTACTCGATTTCCGGGAAAATGACCTGCTCCCGCACGCCCATGTTGTAGTTGCCGCGCCCATCGAAGCCGCGCGGATTCACGCCGCGGAAGTCGCGGATGCGGGGCATCGCGACATTCACCAGGCGGTCGAGGAACTCGTACATGCGCTCCCGACGCAGCGTGACCTTGCAACCGATCGGCCAGCCCTCGCGGATCTTGAAGCCCGCGATCGCCTTGCGCGCATACGTCACGATCGGCTTCTGGCCGGCAATCTTAGCCATGTCTTCCATGGCGTTGTCGAGAATCTTCTTGTCCCGCACGGCTTCGCCGACGCCCATGTTGAGCGTGATCTTCACCAGCCGGGGCACTTCCATCGGGTTCTTGTAACCAAACTGCTCCTGCAGTGCCGGTACGACCGTGGACGTGTAGTACTCTTGTAGCCTCGCCATGGCGGAAACCTTACGCGTCAATTTGTTCGTTGGTGGACTTGAAGTACCGCACCTTCCGGCCGTCCTCCAAGACACGGATGCCGACGCGGTCGCCCTTGCCAGTAGCCGGGTTGAACAGCGCCACGTTCGAGATGTGCAGCGGAGCTTCCTTCTCGATGATACCGCCCGGCTTGCCCTGAGCGGGGTTGCCCCGGGTGTGGCGCTTCACGATGTTGACGTTCTGCACCACCACCCTGTTCTCATCGGCGAGCACGCGAATCACCTGCCCGCGGCGGCCCTTGTCCTTGCCGGCGATGACGATCACCTCATCGCCTTGTTTGATCTTGCGCATGGCTTCCTCCGCCTTAAATCACTTCGGGCGCCAGCGAAATGATGCGCATGAACTGCTCACTGCGCAGCTCGCGCGTCACCGGCCCGAACACACGCGTGCCGATCGGCTGGCCCTGGTTGTTCAGCAGCACCGCCGCGTTGCTGTCGAAGCGGATGACCGAGCCGTCCGGGCGGCGGACACCCTTGCGCGTACGCACCACCACCGCCGTGTAGACCTCGCCCTTCTTGACGCGGCCGCGCGGAATAGCGTCCTTGACGCTGACCTTGATGATGTCGCCGATACCGGCGTAACGGCGCCGGGACCCGCCCAGCACCTTGATGCACTTCAGCTCGCGCGCGCCACTGTTATCGGCTGCGTCCAGGAGGGTTTGCATCTGAATCATGGCGACTACTCGCTTACCTAATGTTGTTCCGCCGTCACCGGCGATGGCGGTCAGACCTGCGTGGCGCGCTCGACGATTTCAACCAGGCGCCAGGACTTGGTCTTGGACAGCGGGCGACACTGAGCTATCTTCACCAGATCGCCTTCCCGGCACTCGTTCGCTTCGTCGTGCGCGTGCAGCTTGGTGGTGCGCCGCACGTACTTGCCGTACAGCGGGTGCTTCACCAGCCGCTCCACCGCCACGGTGATGCTCTTGTCCATCTTGTTGCTAACCACGCGCCCGGTCAGGGTACGGGTAACCTGCTGCTGCTCGCTCATTACGCCTTACCTGCCTTTTCGTTGAGCACCGTCTTGATGCGCGCGATGTCGCGCCGAACCTTCTTCAGCTGGTCCGGACGGGCGAGCTGGCCGGAAGCCTGCTGCATCCGCAGGTTGAACTGCTCTTTCAGCCGCGCAAGCAACTCCTGCTTGAGCTCAGCCGGCTGCTTGTTGCGAAGCTCTGCTGCCTTCATCACATCACCGTCCGCTGCACAAAGACCGTCTGCACGGGGAGCTTCGCCGCCGCGAGCCGGAACGCCTCGCGAGCGACCTCCTCGGAGACGCCTTCGATTTCGTACAGGACCTTACCGGGCTGCACCCGAACGATCCAGTGGTCGACGTTACCCTTACCGCTACCCTGACGAACTTCCAGCGGCTTGGCAGTCACCGGAGTGTCGGGGAACACGCGAATCCAGATCTTGCCGCCACGCTTGACGTAGCGCGTGATGGCGCGGCGGGCGGCCTCGATCTGACGGGCGGTCAGCGGTCCGCGGGACACGGCCTTCAAGCCGAACTGACCGAACGCCACGCTGGTGCCACTGGTGGCAACGCCGGTGTTGCGGCCCTTCTGCTGCTTACGGTACTTGGTGCGCTTGGGCTGTAGCATGGCTTAATCCTTACTGAGCCGCGGCCTGGCGCTCACCTTTGGCGCCGGGAGCCTGCTCACCGTCGATCTTCTCGCCCTTGAAGACCCAGACCTTGACGCCGATGACGCCGTAGGTGGTCTTCGCCTCGGCGAAGCCGTAGTCGATGTCCGCGCGCAGGGTATGCAGCGGCACCCGACCCTCGCGATACCACTCGCTGCGGGCGATCTCGGCGCCGTTCAGACGACCGGCGACGTTGATCTTGATGCCCTGGGCGCCCAGGCGCATCGCGTTGCTCACCGCGCGCTTCATGGCGCGACGGAACATGATGCGCTTCTCGAGCTGCTGCGCCACGCTCTCGGCGACCAGCAGAGCGTCGAGCTCCGGCTTACGGATCTCCTCGATGTTGACGTGCACCGGCACGCCCATCACCTTGGCGAGATCGGCGCGCAGACGCTCGATGTCCTCACCCTTCTTGCCGATGACGATACCCGGACGAGCGGTATGGATCGTCACCAGGGCGTTGCGAGCCGGACGCTGAATGTCGATACGGCTGACCGACGCGTGCGCCAGCTTCTGCCGAATGTACTCGCGGACCTTGATGTCGGTATTCAGATAGTCGGCAAACTGCTTGCTATCGGCATACCACATCGACCGCCAGTTCTCGGTCACGCCGAGACGGAAACCCGTGGGATGTACTTTGTGACCCATAGCGGCCTCTCTTACTTGTCCGCGACTACCACGGTGATGTGGCTGGTGCGCTTGACGATGCGGTTCGCCCGCCCCTTCGCCCGCGGCATGATCCGCTTGAAGGTAGGACCCTCGTCGACGAAGATGCGCGACACCTTCAGCTCGTCGATATCCGCGCCTTCGTTGTGCTCCGCGTTGGCGATGGCGGAATCCAAGACTTTCTTGACGATCCGCGCCGCCTTCTTGGGACTGAACTCCAACACCTGGAGCGCCCGCCCGACAGGCATCCCACGAACCAGATCCGCCACCAACCGCGCCTTCTGCGGGGAGATGCGCGAATTCCTGAGCCTAGCCGCGACTTCCATCACTGAACCTCTACTTGGACTTCTTGTCCGCCGCGTGCCCGCGGAAGGTGCGGGTCGCGGCAAACTCACCGAGCTTGTGGCCGACCATGTTCTCATTGATGAGAACAGGCACGTGCTGACGCCCGTTGTGGACGGCGATGGTCAGCCCGACCATATCGGGAAGCACCATGGAGCGGCGCGACCAAGTCTTGATCGGACGCTTGCTGTTCTGCTGCACCGCCTGCTCGACCTTCTTGAGAAGGTGCGAGTCGACGAACGGACCTTTTTTAATCGAGCGTGGCACTGGTTACCAACCTCGCTTCCGTTACTACTTGCGACGACGAACGATGAACGCGCCCGTCCGCTTGTTCTTGCGGGTCTTGTGACCCTTGGTCGGCACACCCCAGGGCGTGACCGGGTGACGACCGCCCTTACTGCGACCCTCACCACCACCGTGCGGGTGATCGACCGGGTTCATGGCGGTACCGCGAACCGTCGGACGCACACCGCGCCAACGCATGGCGCCGGCCTTGCCGTAGGTGCGCAGCGAATGCTCCTGGTTGCCGACCTCGCCGATGGTAGCGCGACAGTCGATCAGCACCTTGCGCACCTCGCCGGAGCGCAGACGAAGCGTCGCGTAAGCACCTTCGCGCGCTACCAGCTGCGCCGACGCACCGGCCGAACGGGCCAGCTGCGCACCCTTGCCCGGCTTCATCTCGACGCAATGAACCTGCGAACCGACGGGGATGTTGCGCAACGGCAGCGCGTTACCCGTCTTGATCGGCGCGTCGACGCCGGAGATGATCTCAGCTCCGACCTCAAGCCCGCGGGGCGCGATAATATAGCGCCTCTCGCCGTCCGCATAAAGTACCAAAGCGATATTCGCGGTCCGGTTCGGATCGTACTCGATCCGCTCGACCTTGGCCGGGATGCCGTCCTTGTCGCGCTTGAAGTCGATGATCCGGTACCGGCGCTTGTGACCACCGCCGATGTGCCGCGTCGTGATGCGACCAGCGTTGTTGCGGCCACCGCTCTTGGTGTACTTCTCGAGCAGCGGAGCGTAGGGCTCGCCCTTCCACAGGTTCGGGTCCTTGACCTGAACGACGAAACGGCGGCCCGGAGAAGTCGGTTTTGCCTTAACGAGTGCCATGGTATTAGCCCGTTCTAGTGCTAGCGCTTAAGCAGCGCTGCCCGAGAGGTCAACCTGTTGGCCTTCCTCGAGCGAGATATACGCCTTCTTCCAGTCGGCGCGGCGACCGCGCACACGACCGAAACCTTTACGTTTGCCGGTCACGTTGACGACGCGAACGTCCGTGACCTTAACCTCGAACAACTGCTCGACCGCCTGCTTGATCTCGTCCTTGGTCGCGTCCACCGCGACCTTGAAGACGATCTGATTGGCGGTTTCGCCGAGGACGGCACTCTTTTCCGAGACGTGCGGGCCCCGCAACACCTTGAACACGCGCTCCTGGTTCATGCCAGCCACTCCTCAATCTTGCGCACGGCATCAACCGTCGCGACGACGTATTCGTGCCGCAGCAGGGTTACCGGATCGAGCCCGGCCACGTCACGCACATCGACCTTCGGCAGGTTGCGCGCGGCCAGGTACAGCTCCTCGGGCACCTCGGTAGCGACCACCAAGGCGTCGCTCACGCCAAGCTCGGCCAGCTTCGCCACCATAGCCTTGGTCTTCGGAGCGTCGACTTGGAACGCCGGGACGACGATCAGGCGCTCCTGCCGAACCAGCTCGGACAGGATGGCGCGGATCGCGCCCTGATACATCTTCTTGTTGACCTTCTGCTCGTGGTTGCGCGGCTTCGCCGCGAACACCACGCCACCGTGCCGCCACAGCGGGCTGCGGATCGTACCAGCACGGGCACGACCGGTGCCCTTCTGACGGAACGGCTTCTGGCCGCCGCCGCTGACTTCCGAGCGGGTCTTCTGCGCCTTGGTGCCGGCACGGCCGCCGGCCAGATAGGCCACCACGACCTGGTGCACCAGCGCCTCGTTGAATTCGCGCCCGAAGGCCGCGTCCGCGACGGTCAGCTTTTCACCGCCTCTGACCTGAAGCTCCATGACCATCCCCCTTAGCGGGTCTTGACCGAAGGCCGCACGATCACGTCACCGCCGGGTGCACCCGGGACGGCGCCGCGGATCAGCAGCAGATTGCGCTCGACGTCGACGCGCACGACCTGCAGATTCTGCGTGGTGCGGCGGACATCGCCCATGTGGCCGGACATGCGCTTACCCTTGAACACCCGGCCCGGGGTCTGGCGCTGACCGATAGAACCCGGCACGCGATGCGACACGGAGTTACCGTGCGTGGCGTCCTGGGCACTGAAGTTGTGGCGCTTGATCGTGCCGGCGAAGCCTTTACCTTTGGTAATGCCGGTCACATCGACTTTCTGGCCGACCTCGAACATGTCGACCTTGAGTTCGGCGCCCGGCTGCAGATCGTGACCCTGACCGTCGGCCAAGCGGAACTCCCAAAGCCCACGGCCCGCCTCCACCCCGGCCTTGGCGAAGTGGCCGGCCGCCGGTTTGTTGACACGGGAAGGCCGCCGCGTGCCCGTGGTGACCTGGACCGCGTTGTAGCCGTCGCGCTCGACGCTCTTGATCTGCGTCACCCGATTGGGCGTGGCTTCAATCACGGTCACCGGCACAGACGCGCCATCTTCCGTGAAGATGCGGGTCATCCCGCACTTACGACCGACGATTCCGATAGCCATCGTAAACCTCTTCTTAGAGACAAAAAGGAGTCGCCCTCGCCTGGCTCGGGCGACCCCCTCGCGCTACCGCGTTAGTACAGTTTGATCTGGACGTCTACACCGGCGGCCAGATCGAGCTTCATCAGGGCGTCGACCGTCTTATCGGTCGGATCGACGATGTCCATCAGTCGCTTGTGCGTGCGGATCTCGTACTGGTCACGAGCATCCTTGTTCACGTGCGGCGAGATCAGGATCGTGAAGCGCTCGTGCTTGGTGGGGAGGGGGATCGGCCCCTTGACCGTAGCACCGGTACGCTTCGCGGTCTCGACGATCTCGCGCGCCGACTGATCGATCAGCCGGTGGTCGAACGCTTTCAAACGAATACGAATACGTTGGCTTGCCATGGCGTCTTACTCGATGATCTTGGACACCACGCCGGCGCCGACGGTGCGACCGCCCTCGCGGATCGCAAAGCGCAGGCCTTCTTCCATCGCGATCGGCGCAATCAGCGACACCGTCATCTTCACGTTGTCGCCCGGCATCACCATCTCCACACCCTCCGGCAGGTCCACCGAACCGGTCACGTCCGTGGTGCGGAAGTAGAACTGCGGACGATACCCCTTGAAGAACGGCGTGTGACGGCCACCCTCTTCCTTCGACAGCACGTACACCTCAGCCTCAAACTTGGTGTGCGGCTTGATCGAACCCGGCTTGCACAGCACCTGGCCGCGCTCCACCTCGTCGCGCTTGGTGCCACGCAGCAGCACGCCGATGTTGTCGCCCGCCTGACCCTGGTCGAGCAGCTTGCGGAACATCTCCACGCCCGTCACCGTGGTCTTGGCGCTCGGACGCAGACCGACGATCTCCACTTCGTCGCCAACCTTCACCACGCCGCGCTCCACGCGACCGGTCACCACCGTACCACGACCCGAGATGGAGAACACGTCCTCCACCGGCATCAGGAACGGCTTGTCGACCTCACGCTGCGGCTCGGGGATGTAGCTGTCCAGCGCATCCACCAGCTGAATGATCGCCGGAATGCCAATCTCGCTCTGATCGCCTTCCAGCGCCTTCAGCGCCGAACCCTTGATGATCGGCGTGTCGTCGCCCGGGAAGCCGTAGGTGGAGAGCAGCTCACGCACCTCCATCTCCACCAGCTCCAGCAGCTCCGGATCGTCCACCATGTCGGCCTTGTTCAGGAACACGACAATGTACGGCACACCCACCTGACGGGCCAGCAGAATGTGCTCGCGGGTCTGCGGCATCGGACCGTCAGCGGCCGACACCACCAGAATCGCGCCGTCCATCTGCGCCGCGCCAGTGATCATGTTCTTCACGTAGTCGGCGTGGCCCGGGCAGTCCACGTGCGCATAGTGACGCTTCGGCGACTCGTACTCCACGTGCGAGGTCGCAATCGTAATACCGCGCGCACGCTCCTCCGGCGCCTTGTCAATCGCGTCGTAGGCCCGAAACTCGCCGCCAAAACGCTCCGCACCCACCTTCGTCAAAGCCGCCGTCAGCGTCGTCTTGCCATGGTCCACATGGCCAATCGTGCCCACGTTCACATGCGGCTTCGTACGCTCAAACTTACCCTTCGCCACGCTACACCTCGTCTCTCAATTCGTTTGCTGCACGCAGTAAATGGCTATCTCAGGAGGCCTTCTTGATGACCTCTTGGGCCACGCTGGCGGGCGCCTCCTGGTAATGGTCGAACTCCATGGAGTACGTCGCGCGCCCCTGGCTCATCGAGCGCAGCGTGGTCGCGTAACCGAACATTTCCTTCAGCGGCACCTGGGCGGTGATCACGCGGCCGGACGGACTCTCGTCCATGCCCTGCACGACACCGCGCCGGCGGTTCAGGTCGCCGATGACGTCGCCCATGTACTCTTCCGGCGTCACCACCTCGACCTTCATGATCGGCTCGAGCAGCACCGGATTGGCCTTCATGAAGCCTTCCTTGAAGGCCATGGAGCCGGCGATCTTGAACGCCATTTCGTTCGAGTCGACGTCGTGGTACGAACCATCGAACAGCGTGATCTTGACGTCAACCACCGGGAAGCCGGCGAGCACGCCGTTCTGCATCTGCTCCTGGATACCCTTGTCGACCGCCGGGATGTACTCCTTCGGCACCACGCCGCCAACGATGGCATTGACGAACTCGTAGCCCTTGCCCGGCTCCTGGGGCTCCATGCGAATCCAGACGTGACCGTACTGACCGCGACCACCGGACTGACGCACGAACTTGCCTTCCTGCTCCACCGTGGAGCGGATGGTTTCGCGGTACGCCACCTGCGGCTGGCCGACGTTGCACTCGACCTTGAACTCGCGCTTCATGCGGTCGACGATGATCTCCAGGTGCAGCTCGCCCATACCGGAGATGATGGTCTGACCGGACTCCTCGTCGGTGTGCACGCGGAACGAGGGGTCTTCCTGCGCCAGACGGCCCAGAGCGATACCCATCTTCTCCTGGTCGCCCTTGGTCTTCGGCTCGACCGCCACGGAAATCACCGGCTCCGGGAAGTCCATCCGCTCAAGGATGATCGGATTGTTCGGATCGCACAGCGTATCGCCGGTGACGACGTCCTTCAGACCGATCGCGGCGGCGATGTCGCCAGCCCGCACCTCTTTGATCTCGTCACGATGGTTGGCGTGCATCTGCACGATACGACCAAGGCGCTCGCGCTTGCCGCGCGTCGAGTTCAGCACGGTATCGCCACCGTTGACCACGCCCGAGTAGACGCGGAAGAAGGTCAGCGTACCGACGAACGGGTCGGACATGATCTTGAACGCCAGCGCGGAGAACGGAGCATCGTCGGACGCGACGCGCTCGGCTTCGCTGCCGTCCTCGAGATGCCCCTTCACCGCCGGGATGTCGACCGGCGACGGCAGGAACTCGACGACCGCGTCCAGCATGCGCTGCACGCCCTTGTTCTTGAACGCAGAACCGCACAGCGCGGGCACGATCTCGCCGGCGATGGTGCGGGCACGCAGACCGCGAACGATCTCTTCGTTGCTCAGCTCGCCGGATTCGAGGTACTTCTCCATGAGCTCCTCGGAGCTCTCGGCAGCGGCCTCGACCAGCTGCTCGCGCAGCTCCTGGGCCTTCGCCTGCAACTCGGCCGGGATGTCGGCCTGGTCGTAGGTCATACCCTGGGTCTCGTCATGCCAATAAATGGCCTTCATGCGCAGCAGGTCGACCACGCCCTTGAAGCTGTCCTCGGCGCCGATCGGATACACGACCGGGATGGGACGAGCATTGAGACGGCTCTTGATCTGCTCCAGCACGCGCTCGAAGTTGGCGCCAGCGCGATCCATCTTGTTGACGAACGCGATACGCGGCACGCCGTACTTATTGGCCTGACGCCACACGGTTTCGGACTGGGGCTGAACGCCACCCACCGCGCAGAACACCGCCACGGCGCCGTCGAGCACGCGCAGCGAACGCTCCACCTCGACGGTGAAGTCCACGTGGCCCGGAGTGTCGATCACGTTGATGCGGTGCTCGGCGAACTGCCGGTCCATGCCCGACCAGAAGCAGGTGGTGGCAGCGGAGGTGATGGTGATACCACGCTCTTGCTCCTGCTCCATCCAGTCCATCGTCGCGGCACCGTCGTGCACCTCACCGATCTTGTGGGACACACCGGTGTAATAGAGGATGCGCTCACTGGTCGTCGTCTTACCGGCATCGATGTGAGCCATGATGCCGATGTTGCGATAGCGCTCGATGGGGGTCTTACGTGCCACGACTAACTACTCCCGCTGTCACCAGCGATAATGCGAGAAGGCCTTGTTGGCCTCCGCCATACGATGGGTGTCTTCGCGCTTCTTCACAGCGCCGCCGCGATTCTCGGCAGCTTCCTGCAGCTCCGCGGCAAGACGATGGGCCATGGTGGACTCGCTACGCTTGCGAGCCGCCTCCAAAACCCAGCGCATGGCCAGAGTGGTACGGCGCTCCGGACGCACCTCGACCGGCACCTGATAGGTGGCGCCACCGACGCGCCGAGACTTCACCTCGACCATCGGCTTGACGTTCTCCAGCGCCTGCTCGAGCACCGGCAGCGGATCACCGTTGGTCTTCTCGGCGATCTTATCGAGAGCACCGTAGATGATCTTCTCGGCGACCGACTTCTTGCCGTCCTCCATCACCATGTTCATGAACTTGGTGAGCATTTCGCTCCCGAACTTCGGGTCCGGCAGGACCTTGCGCTTCGGGACTTCTCTTCTTCTCGGCATAGCCTTACCCAGATATCGGTAACTGAGGGAGTGACAGCTTAGCCCTTAGGCCGCTTGGCACCGTACTTGGAACGACCCTGGCGGCGCTTGTCTACGCCAGCAGCGTCCAGCGCGCCGCGGACGGTGTGATAGCGAACACCCGGCAGATCCTTCACACGGCCGCCGCGGATCAGCACGACCGAGTGCTCCTGCAGGTTGTGACCCTCGCCACCAATGTAGGAGGTGACCTCGAACCCGTTCGTCAGGCGCACGCGGCAAACCTTACGCAACGCCGAGTTGGGCTTCTTCGGAGTAGTGGTGTAGACGCGAGTACACACGCCGCGCTTCTGCGGGCAGGCCTCCAGCGCCGGCACTTTGCTCTTCTCGACCTTGCTCTGCCGCCCTTTGCGGACGAGCTGGTTAACTGTAGCCATGAAGCGGTCACTCCTAGCTGAAAACAAACGACAGGCCGGAACACCGGCCTGTCGAAGGTGCGCAATTGTAGATAGGGTGTCTAACTCTGTCAACAAAAGCGGCGCCTAAGTGGCGGCGCCGCTTGCATTAGTCAATTACTCTTCACCGCCACGAGCCTGATCGTTCTGCTCGGACGGTTCGGAGAATATCGCCTCCGCCTCCGCGTCCGCAAAGGCCGCGGAGAAGCTCGGCGCCGCCGGCTTGCCGCCGCGTTCCTTGCGACGCCGGCGACGCGCTTCGTGATACGCGTAGCCGGTACCGGCGGGAATCAAACGACCGACGATAACGTTCTCCTTGAGACCGCGCAGCTCGTCGCGCATGCCCTTGGTCGCCGCCTCGGTGAGGACGCGCGTGGTCTCCTGGAACGACGCCGCCGAGATGAACGACTCGGTCGCCAGCGAGGCCTTGGTGATGCCCAGCAGCACGGACGCGTAGGACGCCGGCTGCTTGCCCTGGGCGACCAGCTGGTCGTTCTCCTCCAGCACCTTCGCACGGTCGATCTGCTCGCCCTTGAGGAAGCGGGAGTCGCCCGGCTCGGTGATCTCGACCTTACGCAGCATCTGGCGATTGATCACCTCGATGTGCTTGTCGTTGATCTTCACGCCCTGCAGCCGGTAGACATCCTGGATTTCCTTCACCAGGTAGCTGGCCAGCGCGGTCACGCCGAGCAGCCGCAGGATGTCGTGCGGGTTGGGCTCGCCGTCGGCGATCATTTCGCCCTTCTCGACGTACTCGCCCTCGAACACCGTCACGTGCCGCCACTTCGGAATGAGCTCCTCGTGGGTCTGGCCATCCGGCCCGGTGATGATCAGGCGCTGCTTACCCTTGGTATCGCGGCCGAAGCTGACGGTACCGGAGATCTCGGCCAGGATGGCCGGCTCCTTGGGCTTGCGGGCCTCGAACAGGTCGGCCACGCGCGGCAGACCGCCGGTGATGTCACGGGTCTTGGACGACTCCTGCGGCAGACGGGCGATGACGTCACCGACGTCCACTTCCTGATTGTCGGCGACGTTGACGATGGCGCCGGCCGGCAGGAAATACTGCGCCGGGATATCGGTGCCCGCCAGGCACAGGTCGTTGCCGTTCTCGTCGACCAGCTTGATCATCGGCCGCAGGTCGCGGTACGGAATGCGCTCCTCGGTGTGCTTGCCGTCCGGGCCGATCGTGGTGCGACGCAGCTCGCCGGAGCCACGGCTCTTCGGATCGGTCACGACCATGCTGGTCAAGCCGGTCATCTCATCGACGTGGCTGGTCACCGTCACGCCGTCGACGAAGTCGTAGAACTTCAGCCGACCCTTCACCTCGGTGATGATCGGGTGCGTGTGCGGGTCCCAGGTCGCCAGCACCTGGCCGGCCTCCACCGGCTGGTTGTCGGTCACGGTGATGACCGCGCCGTACGGGATCTTGTAGCGCTCGCGCTCGCGGCCGTGATCGTCCATCACGGTGATCTCGCCGGAACGGGACACCGCCACCAGGTTGCCGCTCTTGTGCCGCACGGTCTTCACGTTGTGCAGGCGAGCGGTACCGCGCGCCTTGATCTGCACGTTGCTGACCGAGGCGGCACGCGACGCGGCGCCACCGATGTGGAAGGTACGCATGGTCAGCTGCGTACCCGGCTCACCGATGGACTGGGCGGCGATGACACCGACCGCCTCACCGATGTTGACCAGGTGGCCGCGGGCCAGGTCGCGCCCGTAGCACTTGGCGCAGATGCCGTAGCGGGTCTCGCAGGTGATGGGCGAACGCACCCACACCTCGTCGACGCCGATGGCTTCGAGCATGTCCACCAGGTTCTCGTCGAGCAGCGTGCCGGCCTCGACGGCGATCTCGTCGGAACCCGGCTTGAGCACGTCGCGCGCCACCACACGGCCCAGAACACGCTCGCGCAGCGGCTCCACCACGTCGCCGCCTTCGATCAGCGGCGTCATCAGCAGGCCCTGGTAGGTGCCGCAGTCGTGCTCGGTAACCACCAGATCCTGGGCGACGTCGACCAGACGGCGAGTCAGGTAACCCGAGTTCGCGGTCTTGAGCGCGGTATCCGCCAGACCCTTACGAGCGCCGTGGGTCGAGATGAAGTACTGGAGAACGTTCAGACCCTCGCGGAAGTTCGCGGTGATCGGCGTCTCGATGATCGAACCGTCCGGCTTGGCCATCAGGCCGCGCATACCGGCGAGCTGACGGATCTGGGCGGCGCTACCACGGGCACCGGAGTCGGCCATCATGAAGATGGAGTTGAAGGACTTCTGCTCCTTCACCTCGCCGCTGGGGAGCGTCACCTGCTCCTTACCGAGCTTGTCCATCATGGCCTTGGCCACCTGGTCGTTGGTATGCGACCAGATATCGATCACCTTGTTGTAGCGCTCGCCGTTGGTGACCAGACCCGAGGCGTACTGCTCCTCGATGTCCTTCACTTCGCGCTCGGCGCGCGCCAGGATGGCCTCCTTCTCGTCCGGGATGACCATGTCGTCGACGCCGATCGACACCGCCGCCCGGGTGGCCATGGCGAAGCCCAGGTACATCAGCTGGTCGGCGAAGATCACCGTGGCCTTCAGGCCGACGCGGCGATAGCAGGCGTTGATCAAGGCCGAAATGGCCTTCTTGGTCATGTCGCGGTCGACCAGCTCGAACGGCAGGCCGTCCGGCACGATGTCGAACAGCAGGGCGCGGCCGGCCACGGTGTTGACCCGGCGGATGCGCTCCACCATCTGGCCGTTCTCGTCCGGCAGCACTTCGCGGATACGCACCTCGACGCGCGCCTGCAGCGACACGTTGCGGGTCTCGTAGGCGCGGTGCAGCTCCTTGGTGTCGGCGAAGCGCAGGCCCTCGCCCTTGGCGCCGATGCGCTCGCGGGTCATGTAGTACAGACCCAGCACCACGTCCTGCGACGGCACGATGATCGGATCACCGTTGGCCGGCGACAGGATGTTGTTGGTCGACATCATCAGGGCGCGCGCTTCCAGCTGCGCCTCCAGCGACAGCGGCACGTGCACGGCCATCTGGTCGCCGTCGAAGTCGGCGTTGAAGGCGGTGCAGACCAGCGGGTGCAGCTGGATGGCCTTGCCTTCGATCAGCACCGGCTCGAACGCCTGGATGCCCAGACGGTGCAGGGTCGGCGCGCGGTTGAGCAGCACCGGGTGCTCGCGGATCACCTCCTCGAGGATGTCCCAGACCTCCGGCGCCTCGCGCTCGACCATCTTCTTGGCGGCCTTGATGGTGGTCGCCAGGCCGCGCCGCTGCAGCTTGCTGAAGATGAACGGCTTGAACAGTTCCAGCGCCATGCGCTTGGGCAGGCCGCACTGATGCAGCTTCAGGGTCGGACCGACCACGATCACCGAACGGCCGGAATAGTCGACACGCTTACCCAGCAGGTTCTGACGGAAGCGGCCCTGCTTACCCTTGATCATGTCCGCCAGGGACTTGAGCGGGCGCTTGTTGGAGCCGGTGATGGCGCGGCCGCGACGGCCGTTGTCCAGCAGCGCGTCCACCGCCTCCTGGAGCATGCGCTTCTCGTTGCGAACGATGATGTCCGGCGCCGCCAGCTCCAGCAGACGCTTGAGGCGGTTGTTGCGGTTGATCACCCGGCGGTAGAGATCGTTCAGGTCCGAGGTGGCGAAGCGACCGCCGTCCAGCGGCACCAGCGGCCGCAGGTCGGGCGGCAGCACCGGCAGCACGGTGAGGATCATCCACTCCGGCCGGTTGCCGGACTCGATGAAGGATTCGATCAGCTTCAGCCGCTTGGACAGGCGCTTGATCTTGGTGTCGGAGGAGGTGGCGGTGACCTCCTCGCGCAGGCGCTTGGCCTCTTCCTCCAGATCCAGGCTCTTGAGCAGCTCGTAGATGGCCTCGGCGCCCATGCGGGCGTCGAACTCGTCGCCGTACTGCTCGACCGCGTCGAGGTACTGCTCGTCGGTCAGCAGCTGATTGCGCTCGAGCGGAGTCATGCCCGGGTCGATGACCACGAACGCCTCGAAGTAGAGGATGCGCTCGATGTCGCGCAGGGTCATGTCCAGCAGCAGGCCGATGCGGCTCGGCAGCGACTTCAGGAACCAGATGTGCGCGGTCGGGCTCGCCAGCTCGATGTGGCCCATGCGCTCACGGCGCACCTTGGCCAGCGTCACCTCCACGCCGCACTTCTCGCACACCACGCCGCGGTGCTTGAGCCGCTTGTACTTGCCGCACAGGCACTCGTAGTCCTTCACCGGCCCGAAGATCTTGGCGCAGAACAGGCCATCGCGCTCCGGCTTGAAGGTGCGGTAGTTGATGGTCTCGGGCTTCTTCACTTCCCCGTAGGACCAGGACCGGATCATCTCCGGCGAAGCCAGACCGATGCGGATGGCATCGAAGTCGTCCAGCTGCGCGCCGGGCTGCTTAAACAGATTGAGTAGGTCACGCATATTCGCTGCCCGTCCTAAATCTCGTTGACCCTAGACCGTCGACCTCAGTCCTGCTCCAGCTCGATATTGATACCGAGCGAGCGGATTTCCTTGATCAACACGTTGAAGGACTCGGGCATGCCGGCCTCCATGCGGTGATCGCCGTCCACGATGTTCTTGTACATCTTGGTGCGGCCGTTCACGTCGTCGGACTTGACGGTCAACATCTCCTGCAGGGTGTAAGCGGCACCGTAGGCCTCCAGCGCCCAGACCTCCATCTCACCGAAGCGCTGACCACCGAACTGCGCCTTACCGCCCAGCGGCTGCTGGGTGACCAGGCTGTAAGGGCCGGTGGAGCGGGCGTGGACCTTGTCGTCCACCAGGTGGTTGAGCTTGAGCATGTACATGTAGCCGATGGTCACCGGACGATCGAACGCCTCGCCGGTGCGACCGTCGTACAAGATGGTCTGACCGGACTCCGGCAGATCGGCGAGCCGCAGCATGTACTTCAGCTCGTCCTCGTTGGCGCCGTCGAACACCGGCGTCGCCATCGGCACGCCGCCCTTGAGGTTGTGGCACAGCTCGATGATCTCCTCGTCGGTGAGCGAATCGAGATCTTCCTTCTTGCCGCTGTGGTTGTAGATCTTGTCGAGGAACTCTCGCAGCTCCGACACCTTGGCCTGCGCCTCGAGCATCTTGCCGATCTTCAGGCCCAGGCCGCGGGCCGCCCAGCCCAGGTGGGTCTCCAGCACCTGACCCACGTTCATGCGCGACGGCACGCCCAGCGGGTTGAGCACGATGTCGACCGGCTGGCCATCGGCGGTGTACGGCATGTCCTCGACCGGCACGATCATGGACACCACACCCTTGTTACCGTGACGGCCGGCCATCTTGTCGCCCGGCTGGATGCGGCGCTTCACCGCGAGGTAGACCTTGACCATCTTCAGCACGCCGGGGGCGAGGTCGTCGCCGGCGGTGATCTTGGCCTTCTTCTCCTCGTACTTGCGGTCGAACGCTTCGCGCTGCGCCTTGAGCTGGGCCTTCACCTTCTCCAGCTGGCGGGTGGCCTCCTCGTCGCGCACGCGCACGTCGAACCACTGCTCGCGCGGCAGCGCCCGCAGGTACTCCTCGGTGATCGCCTGACCGGCCTTCAGGCCCTTGGGGCCGCCATCGGCAGTCTTGCCCACCAGCAGGCGCTCCAGACGGGAGAACGCGTCGTCCTCGAAGATGCGGTAGGTGTCGTTGAGATCCTTGCGGATGCGGGCCAGGGCCTCGGCCTCGATCGCCTTGGCGCGCTCGTCCTTCTCCACACCGTCGCGGGTGAAGACCTGCACGTCGATCACCGTGCCGTCCATGCCCGAAGGCACGCGCAGCGAGGTGTCTTTCACGTCGGACGCCTTCTCGCCGAAGATCGCCCGCAGCAGTTTCTCTTCCGGCGTCAGCTGGGTCTCGCCCTTGGGCGTGACCTTACCCACCAGGATGTCGCCCGCTTTCACTTCCGCGCCGATGTAGACGATGCCGGACTCATCCAACTTGGACAACGCGGCCTCGCCAACGTTCGGAATGTCGGCGGTGATTTCCTCGGGCCCCAGCTTAGTGTCGCGGGCCACGCAGGTCAGCTCTTCGATGTGGATCGTGGTGTAGCGATCCTCCTGCACCACCCGCTCGGAGATGAGGATGGAGTCCTCGAAGTTGTAGCCGTTCCACGGCATGAACGCGACCAGCATGTTCTGGCCAAGCGCGAGCTCGCCCATGTCGGTGGACGGACCGTCGGCCAGCACCGCGCCGCGCTCGATCACGTCGCCCGGCTTCACCAGCGGCTTCTGGTTGATGCAGGTGTTCTGGTTGGAACGGGTGTACTTGGTCAGGTTGTAGATGTCGACGCCGGGCTCGCCCGGGGCGGTCTCGTCGTCGTTGACGCGCACCACGATGCGGGCGGCGTCCACCTGCTCGACCACGCCACCGCGCTCGGCGACCACGGTCACGCCGGAGTCGATCGCCACGGTACGCTCGATGCCGGTACCCACCAGCGGCTTCTCGGCGCGCAGCGTCGGCACCGCCTGGCGCTGCATGTTCGAGCCCATCAGCGCGCGGTTGGCGTCGTCGTGCTCCAGGAACGGGATCAGCGACGCGGCGACGGACACGGTCTGCCGCGGCGACACGTCCATGTACTGGACCTTGTCGGGCGTGGCCACACCGAACTCGTTCTGGTGACGGACCGAGATCAGCTCGTCGACCAGTCGGCCCTCCTCGTCCACCCGGGCGTTGGCCTGAGCGATGACGTAGCGGGCTTCCTCGATGGCGGACAGGTACTCGACCTGGTCGGTGACCTTACCGTCCACCACCTTGCGGTACGGCGTCTCCAGGAAGCCGTACTCGTTGGTGCGGGCGTACACCGCCAGCGAGTTGATCAGACCGATGTTCGGACCTTCCGGCGTCTCGATCGGGCACACGCGGCCGTAGTGGGTCGGGTGCACGTCGCGCACCTCGAAGCCGGCGCGCTCGCGGGTCAGACCGCCCGGGCCAAGCGCCGAGACGCGGCGCTTGTGGGTGATCTCCGACAGCGGGTTGTTCTGATCCATGAACTGCGACAGCTGCGAGGAGCCGAAGAACTCCTTGATCGCGGCCGCCACCGGCTTGGCGTTGATCAGCTCCTGCGGCATCAGGCCCTCGGCCTCGGCCAGGCTCAGGCGCTCGCGCACGGCACGCTCCACGCGCACCAGACCGACGCGGAACACGTTCTCGGCCATCTCGCCGACGCAGCGCACGCGGCGGTTGCCCAGGTGGTCGATGTCGTCGACCTGGCCCTTACCGTTGCGGATGTCGATCAGCACCTTGAGGACATCGACGATGTCTTCCTTGCTCAGGGTGCCCGGCCCCTTGACCTCATTACGGCCGAGGCGGAGGTTGAACTTCATGCGGCCGACCGGCGACAGGTCGTAGCGGTCGTCGCTGAAGAACAGGCCCTGGAACAGGTTCTCGGCGGCCTCCTTGGTGGGCGGCTCGCCCGGGCGCATCATGCGGTAGATCTCGACCAGCGCCTCCATCTGGGTGCGGGTCGGATCGATACGCAGGGTATGCGACATGTACGGACCGCGGTCCAGATCGTTCACGAACAGCGTGTCGATCTTCTCGACGCCGGCTTCGCGGATCTGCTCGACCAGGGCGGCGGTCAGCTCGGCGTTGGCCTCGGCGATCAGCTCGCCGCTGCTGGTGTCGACCACGTCGTGCGCCAGGATCTTGCCGGCCAGGTAATCCGCCGGCACTTCCAGCTCACGCAGACCCGCCTTCTCCATCTCGCGGACGTGACGGGCGGTGACGCGGCGGCCGGTCTCGACCAGCACCTTCTCGCCGAGCTTGATGTCGAAGGTCGCGGTCTCGCCGCGCAGGCGCTCCGGCACCAGATCCAGGACGATCTTGTCCTTCTGGAACCGGAAGGTATTCATCTCGAAGAACGTGTACAGGATCTCCTGGGTGTCGTAGCCCAGAGCGCGCAGCAGCACGGTGGCCGGCAGCTTACGACGGCGGTCGATGCGCGCGAAGATCGCGTCCTTCGGGTCGAACTCGAAATCCAGCCAGGAACCGCGGTACGGGATCACCCGCGCCGAGAACAGCAGCTTGCCGGAGGAATGGGTCTTGCCCTTGTCGTGGTCGAAGAACACGCCCGGCGAGCGGTGCAGCTGCGACACGATGACGCGCTCGGTACCGTTGATCACGAAGGTACCGTTGCGGGTCATGAGCGGCAGCTCGCCCATGTAGACTTCCTGCTCCTTGATGTCCTTGATCGACTGCGCGTCCTTGTCGCGGATCACCAGCCGCACCAGCACCCGCAGGGGGGCTGCGTAGGTCATGCCGCGCAGCTGGCATTCCTTGACGTCGAACGCCGGCTCGCCGATGCGGTAGCTGACATACTCGAGGGAGGCGTTCCCCGAGTAGCTGGTAATCGGGAATACGGACTTGAAAGCGGCATGCAGACCTACGTCGGCCCGGCGCTCAGGAGCGACGTCCTGCTGCAGGAACTGCTGGTAGGAATCGAGCTGCATCGCCAGGAGGTAAGGCACCTCCAAGACGGTCGGCAGCTTGCCGAAATCCTTCCGAATGCGCTTCTTTTCGGTGAACGAATAAGCCATCGAGGTTCCTCACCTGAGCTAGATCCCGAGTCCAGAGGTCCGGATTCAGGCCCCACCGACTGACGTCGACAGGCGCAACCCGCAGCTCTGGACTTCCCACAAAAGGGAAAAGGCCGGTGGCGAAACACGCCACCAGCCATAAGGCAAATAAACTGTATTTCCTTTGCGAAACAACAGTTTACTTGATCTCGACGGTAGCACCCGCCTCGACAAGCTTGGCCTTGATCGCCTCGGCGTCGGCCTTGGACACGCCTTCCTTGATGACGGAGGGCACGCCCTCGACGGCGTCCTTGGCTTCCTTCAGACCCAGGCCGGTCAGCTCGCGCACGACCTTGATGACGCCGACCTTGTTGGCGCCGAAGCTGGTCATGACGACGGTGAACTCGGTCTGCTCTTCGGCCGGAGCGGCGGCGGCGGCAGCGGCGGCGACCGGAGCGGCAGCCACGGCGGCGGCGGCGGTCACACCGAACTTCTCTTCCATGGCGGCGATGAGGTCGACGACCTCCAGCACCGTCATGTTAGCGATAGCATCAAGAATCTCGTCTTTGGAAACGGCCATTGCCGGATCTCCTTGGTTGACGCGTTAGAGCCAGATTGGAACAACAGTTCCGGTATGACGGACAGGGTTAAGCGGCCCGCTCCTTGGCATCCCGAATGGCAGCCAGCGTGCGGGCGAGCTTGCTCGGCACCTCGTTGAGGGTGCTGACCAGCTTCTGCACGGGAGCCTTCATGGTCGCCATGAGCATGGAGAGCGCCTGCTCGCGGGTCGGCATGCTAGCCAGACGATCGAGCTCGGAAGGCGGCAGCATCTTGCCGCCCACGCCCAGGAACTTCACTTCGAAGGTCTTGTTTTCCTTCGCGAAGTCCTTGAACACGCGGGCAGCCGCACCCGGATCTTCGAGCGAGAACGCCAGGATCAGCGGACCGACGAACGCGTCTTTGAGACACTCGAACTCGGTCCCTTCAACCGCGCGACGCGCCAGCGTGTTCTTGACCACTTTCAAGTACACGCCGTTCTTGCGCGCCGCGACCCGCAGGCTCTCCACTTGGGTCGCGGTCAGGCCGCGATATTCCGCCGCGACGGCGGAATACGCCTTGGCCGCCACTTGGGCGACCTCCTGCACCATCGCCTTCTTCTGTTCCAGACTAAGAGCCATTTACTTACCTCCTGGAACGTCGTTGGTTGGGTCAGCTCACCGAGACGATTCACCGACCCGGCGACCCGCCTCGACGGCGGATCACCCGCCCCACCAGGGGCTACAACGGTCGCCAGTGCAGGAAACCCTGTCTTGGCCGCACCGTCTGCGCAGGCGGCTTGAGGCCGAAGCCTTTTGCCTTTCAGCGCTTGCGCGCACCTTGCGGTCTCGGACGGCTGCCGCATCTAACCGACAGCCTCAAGACACTTTTACATGGCGCCGGGCCCACACCCGGCGCCGCAATCATCAAACGCTCAGCGAAGCCAGATCGACCGCGATGCCGGGACCCATGGTCGACGACACGGTCACCCGCTTGAGGTACACACCCTTGGAAGCGGCGGGCTTCAGCTTGTTCAGGTCGGCGATCAGCGCCTCGAGGTTCTGACGCAGCGCCGCCGCGTCGAACTCCACCTTGCCGATCGAGCAGTGCACGATACCGCCCTTGTCGGCGCGATAGCGCACCTGACCGGCCTTGGCGTTGCGGACCGCGGCCGCCACGTCGGGGGTCACGGTACCGACCTTGGGGTTGGGCATCAGGCCGCGAGGACCGAGGATCGGACCCAGACGACCGACCACGCCCATGGCGTCCGGCGAAGCGATGACGACGTCGAAGTTCAGATCACCGCCCTTCATGCGCTCGGCCAGATCCTCGAAGCCGACCGCGTCGGCGCCGGCCGCCTTGGCTTGCTCGGCGCGATCGCCCTGAGCGAATACCGCCACGCGCACGACCTTACCGGTGCCGTTCGGCAGCACGGTCGAGCCACGCACCACCTGATCCGACTTACGCGGGTCGATGCCGAGGTTGACGGCGACGTCGACCGACTCCACGAACTTGGCACCAGCCAACTCCTTCACCAGCTGGAGCGCCTCCTCCACCGGATACAGACGAGTGGAGTCGACCTTCTCACGGAACAGCTTCTGACGCTTGGTGAGCTTCGCCATGACTTACATCCCCTCCACTTCGAGCCCCATGCTGCGGGCGGTACCCGCGATGGACCGCATGGCGGCTTCGAGGCTGGCCGCATTCATGTCCTGCAGCTTGGTCTTGGCGATCTCTTCGATCTGGGCGCGAGTCACCTTGCCGACCTTCTGGGTGTTCGGACGGCCACTGCCGGACTGGATGCCGGCCGCCTTCTTCAGCAGCACCGGCGCAGGCGGCGTCTTGGTGATGAACGTGAAGCTGCGGTCGCTGTAGACCGTGATCACCACCGGAATCGGCAGACCCGGCTCGAGGTTCTGCGTCTGGGCGTTGAACGCCTTGCAGAACTCCATGATGTTGACACCGTGCTGACCGAGCGCAGGACCAACCGGGGGACTCGGGTTGGCCTTACCGGCAGCCACCTGCAGCTTAATGTAGGCGGTAACTTTCTTTGCCATGAGGACTCCGTGGATGGGTACGAACGCCTTTTCGGCTCCCCGCGGCCCCGCTCACCGGGACCAATATGAAACCCCGCACCCTCAAGGGAGCGGGGAAACTTGAAATCTTACCAAACCAGCCTGATGAGTGAAAGCCCGAAAACCCTCACCCCTTCTCGACCTGGCCGAACTCGAGCTCCACCGGCGTGGAGCGGCCGAAAATCAGCACCGCGACCCGCAGTCGGCTCTTCTCGTAGTTGACCTCTTCGACCACGCCGTTGAAATCCGTGAACGGACCGTCGATGACGCGAACGACTTCGCCAACCTCGAACAGCACCTTCGGCTTCGGCTTCTCGGCACCCTCGCGCACACGATTGAGGATCGCCTCGGCCTCGCGATCGGAGATCGGCGCCGGACGGTCGCTGGTGCCACCGATGAAGCCCATAACCTTGGGCACTTCACGCACCAGGTGCCAGGTAGCCTCGTTCATCTCCATCTGCACGAGCACGTAGCCCGGGAAGAACTTGCGCTCGCTACGACGCTTCTGCCCTTCCCGCATCTCGACCACTTCCTCGGTCGGCACGAGAATCTCGCCGAACTGATCCTGCATCCCGGCACGCTTGATTCGCTCCTCGAGCGATTTCTTGACCTGATTCTCGAACCCGGAATAAGCGTGCACGACGTACCAGCGCTTCGCCATCTATCAGCCTCCCAGCCCGGTGATGCCGTTGACCGACCACAATAGGAACATGTCCAGCAGCCAAAGGAAGATGGCCACGATCAGCACCATCACCAAGACCACCAGCGTGGTCTGCAAAGTCTCCTGACGCGTCGGCCAGACCACGCGTCGCAGCTCGGTGCGGGCGTCGCGCATGAAGGCGATCAGACCGCGACCGAACCGGGTGGCGGCAACCAGCGCCACCGACACGACGACCAGCACCAACAGACCGATCGTCCGGTAGATCTGGGAAATGTCGGGAAGCAGATAGAAAGCCACGATGCCGCCAACCAACAACAGGGCGGCGGCGACCAACTTTGCCGTATCGAGCGGAGAGCGCTCTTCAGTGGGCTTAGCTTTAACAGTGGTCACTGTGACGCTCAAAGCGCTATGAGGTGGCGAAGTAGACGCCATCTCGATGAAAGATGGCAGGCCAGGAGGGACTCGAACCCCCAACCTGCGGTTTTGGAGACCGCTGCTCTGCCAATTGAGCTACTGGCCTAAACTCGGGGCGACCATGCAGCGCGGTCGCCGCAACGTATAGGCGGGGCGCTCCGCGGCGCCCCGCTCATCAGATCATCACTCGATGATCTTGGACACCACGCCGGCGCCGACGGTGCGACCGCCCTCGCGGATCGCAAAGCGCAGGCCTTCTTCCATCGCGATCGGCGCAATCAGCGACACCGTCATCTTCACGTTGTCGCCCGGCATCACCATCTCCACACCCTCCGGCAGGTCCACCGAACCGGTCACGTCCGTGGTGCGGAAGTAGAACTGCGGACGATACCCCTTGAAGAACGGCGTGTGACGGCCACCCTCTTCCTTCGACAGCACGTACACCTCAGCCTCAAACTTGGTGTGCGGCTTGATCGAACCCGGCTTGCACAGCACCTGGCCGCGCTCCACCTCGTCGCGCTTGGTGCCACGCAGCAGCACGCCGATGTTGTCGCCCGCCTGACCCTGGTCGAGCAGCTTGCGGAACATCTCCACGCCCGTCACCGTGGTCTTGGCGCTCGGACGCAGACCGACGATCTCCACTTCGTCGCCAACCTTCACCACGCCGCGCTCCACGCGACCGGTCACCACCGTACCACGACCCGAGATGGAGAACACGTCCTCCACCGGCATCAGGAACGGCTTGTCGACCTCACGCTGCGGCTCGGGGATGTAGCTGTCCAGCGCATCCACCAGCTGAATGATCGCCGGAATGCCAATCTCGCTCTGATCGCCTTCCAGCGCCTTCAGCGCCGAACCCTTGATGATCGGCGTGTCGTCGCCCGGGAAGCCGTAGGTGGAGAGCAGCTCACGCACCTCCATCTCCACCAGCTCCAGCAGCTCCGGATCGTCCACCATGTCGGCCTTGTTCAGGAACACGACAATGTACGGCACACCCACCTGACGGGCCAGCAGAATGTGCTCGCGGGTCTGCGGCATCGGACCGTCAGCGGCCGACACCACCAGAATCGCGCCGTCCATCTGCGCCGCGCCAGTGATCATGTTCTTCACGTAGTCGGCGTGGCCCGGGCAGTCCACGTGCGCATAGTGACGCTTCGGCGACTCGTACTCCACGTGCGAGGTCGCAATCGTAATACCGCGCGCACGCTCCTCCGGCGCCTTGTCAATCGCGTCGTAGGCCCGAAACTCGCCGCCAAAACGCTCCGCACCCACCTTCGTCAAAGCCGCCGTCAGCGTCGTCTTGCCATGGTCCACATGGCCAATCGTGCCCACGTTCACATGCGGCTTCGTACGCTCAAACTTACCCTTCGCCACGGTAACTTCTCCCGACTATCCTTTAGTGGTGCAGAAAAGCGGTTACGCCGAACCTTCCGAACGAGCAATATATGGAGCCCATGACCGGACTTGAACCGGTGACCTCTTCCTTACCAAGGAAGTGCTCTACCTACTGAGCTACATGGGCTTGAAACCTTCCGCCAGAGGGGCCGATCAATGGAGCGGGTGATGGGAATCGAACCCACACCATCAGCTTGGAAGGCTGAGGTTCTACCATTGAACTACACCCGCGCATCCTGACGCCTGGCCGCCCCACGTGGGCGCTTCAAATTTGGTGGAGGGGGGAGGATTCGAACCTCCGAAGGCTGAGCCAGCAGATTTACAGTCTGCCCCCTTTGGCCGCTCGGGAACCCCTCCTGACGCATGAACGGCGTAGTTTCAACACAGAAACCGGCCGTGTCAACCTTCCGCACTTTACAGTCGCGCTCCGGGCCGACAGCGGAGCGCAAGTATAAAGACTCTTTAAAGCTTTGGGGAGCCCCCCGCGCGAAAGTTTTTTTGCGTGTTTTCGCCTGCCCGGGTAGCGGCCGCGGCGGCCGCCCCGCCGCCGGGCGTTCCCGGGCCGTCAGGCGCTGGCCACGGCTCGGGCCGATGCCAGTTTGCGCTCCCAGCCGAGAGCGGTGCGGACGATCTCCCGCAAATCGTCGAAGCGCGGCTGCCAGCCCAGCACCTGGCGGATGCGGCGCACGTCGGCCACCAGCGCCGGCGGGTCGCCGAGGCGGCGCGGCTCCTCCCGAATCGGCAGCGGCCCCCCGTTCACCCGCTCGACCATGCTCAGCACCTCGCGCACGCTGAAGCCGTGGCCGTAGCCGCAGTTGAGCACGGTCGACGCGCCGCCGTCGCGCAGGTAGTCGAGCGCGCGCAGATGTGCGTCTGCCAAATCCTCGACGTGGATGTAGTCGCGCACGCCGGTGCCGTCCGGCGTCGGATAGTCCGTGCCGTAGATGGACACGTACGGCCGCACGCCCACCGCCGCTTCGCAGGCCACCTTCACCAGCAGCGTAGCCTTCGGCGTGGACTGGCCGATCAGCCCTTCGGGATCGCAGCCGGCGACGTTGAAGTAGCGCAGGATCACATAGCGCAGCGAGCTGGCCTTGGCCAGGTCGCGCAGCATCCACTCCGTCATCAGCTTGGAGGTGCCGTAGGGGTTGATCGGCAGGGTGGGCGAGTCTTCGGTGGCGATGCCGCCCTCCGGGATGCCATACACCGCGGCGGTGGACGAGAAGATGAAGTGCTCGACGCCCGCCGCCTGGCAGCACTCCAGCAGCACGCGCGAATGGCTGGTGTTGTTGAGGTAGTACTTGAGTGGATTGACCACGGACTCCGGCACCACGGTGTGAGCGGCGAAGTGCATGACGGCGTTGACCCTGTACTCCCGCAGCAACCGGGTGACCAGCTCGCGATCGCCGGTGTCGCCGATGATCAGATCGCCGTACAGCACCGACTCGGCGAAGCCGGTACTGAGGTTGTCCAGCACCACCAGCCGCTCGCCGCGCGCGCCCAGCTGTTTCACCACATGGCTGCCGATGTAGCCGGCGCCGCCCGTTACCAACACGGCGGGTTTGTTCAAAGCGACCTCCTTGTGCTCTTAGGTTTGAGGACCTGATTTCCGTGTCCTTACAGCGCGATTCGCCTTTGCTCGGCGGCCTCCTCGGGATGTCGTCGATACCAGTCGACGAGGATTCGCACGATCCGCTGCGCCGCCCGCCCATCCCACAGCTCGGGCCGTCGCGCCCCCGCCGGCGGCGTGGCCCGCAGCTGCTCGAAGGCGCGGACGATATCGGCGCGGCGATTGCCGACCAGGCGATTGGTGCCCTGCTCGATGGTGATTGGCCGCTCGGTGTTGGGGCGCAGCGTTAGGCACGGCACGCCCAGGATCGTGCTTTCCTCCTGGATGCCGCCGCTGTCGGTGAGGATCAGCGCGCTGTTGGCCATGAGATTGACGAAATCGAGATAGCCCAGCGGCTCGAGCAGCTTGATGCCGTTGCGTTCGGCGAACAGCGAGGCCAGCCCGAAGCGCTCGAGCCGGCTACGCGAGCGCGGATGGATCGGAAAGGCCACCGGCATGACCTTGCCGATCTCCGCCACCGCCTCGCCGATGTCCCGCAGCACGTCCGGATCGTCGACATTGCCGGGACGATGCAGGGTGAGCACCGCGTACTCGCGCTTGGCCCCGTCCGCCGCCGTCAGCCCCAGCTGCCGCAGGGTGGGCCTGGCCAGGGCCTTGTCCCGGTGCTTGAGCAGCGTGTCGATCATGACGTTGCCGACGAAGTGGATGCGCTCGGGCGGCACCCCTTCGCGCAGCAGCGCCTGGTCGGCGATGCGGTCGGTGGTGAACAGCAGGTCGGAGATCGCGTCGGTGACCTTGCGGTTGATCTCCTCGGGCATGCTCATGTCGCCGCTGCGCAGCCCGGCCTCGACGTGCGCCACCGGGATGCCCAGCTTCTTGGCGTCGATGGCGCAGGCCATGGTGGAATTGACGTCACCCACCACCAGCACCAGATCGGGCCGCTGCTCGAGCAGCACTTGCTCGAACGCCTCCATGATCCGCCCGGTCTGCTGGCCGTGCGAACCGGAGCCGACGCAGAGATTGATGTCGGGCTTGGGCAGGCCGAGCTCCTCGAAGAACAGCTCGGACATGGCGTGGTCGTAGTGCTGCCCGGTGTGCACCAGCACCTGGGTGACCGACGGCTCGCCTTCGCCGGCGCGCTCACGGGCGGCGAACGCGTCGATGATGGGCGCCACTTTCATGAAGTTCGGCCGGGCGCCGACCACGTGCATGATTTTCATCTTCCCTGACCTCTCATTGTTATTGGGAGGCCGACCCATTCGGCGACTCCCGCCGGCGGAGGAATCCCTCCTCCGCCCCATCCGCTAAGCTTGCTGCGCGCAGGCCAGCAGCACCTGGCGCATGCGCCGCACATGACCGGGCCGGACATCGGCGTGCACCGGCAAGGTCAGTAGGCGCCGGGCGAGATCCGCTGCCGCCGGCGTCACGGCGGCGCCGCACGCCTCGGCCACGCCGGGGATATCAACCAAGGCCGCGCCGTACATGGCGGACGCGCCAAGCCCCTGCCGAGTCAGCTCGGCCAGCGCCCGTTGGCGCAGCTCGGCCGACGCCGCCAGCACCGGATAGCGCAGCAGGCGCCGGGTCGGCGGCTCGCCGCAGCGCTCGGCCAGATCGACAAATCCATCGCCGACCTCGGCCAGCATGGCGCGCACGGCCCATTGCGCGCAGCGCCCGCGCTGCAGGTAGCGCGCCAGCGCCAGCGGCAGCAGCATCCGACGGCGCCTGTCCATACCCTCGATCGCCGTCAACGGCCGGAAGCGGGTCTGCCCCAACCCCAGCCCCGGCAGCGATCGCGGCAACCAGTATAGCGACGGGCGTCTCAACAAATTGTAGGTCAACGCGCGGAGCGCGAAGCCACGGCCGTCGCCGGCCGGCGGCTGCGGCAACGCCGCGCCCAGCTCCGCCTGCCGCCACAGCACGGCGCCGCCGCCGAGCAGGCTGACCGGCTTGCCCCGACCGAAGCTCAGCACTACCAGCTCGGAATTCCATAGCGCCGGATCGAACGCCTGAGCGCTGTCCTCGATCAGCACCGCGCCAACCGATTCCGCCGCGGCGCGCAGCGGTTCGAGCCGCTCGCGCAGGCCGAACAGGTGCACTGCCACCACGGCGGCGGTGTCGGCGCTCAGCGCCGCGCTCAGCGCCGCCAGGGCTAGCTGCGGCTTCTCCGGCTCGACATCGACCAGCACAGGTCTGGCCCCGGCGTAGAGCACAGCACTGACCAGGTCGGGGCAGCCGTACCCCGGCAGCAGCACCTCGGGTCTGGCCTTGCCGGTCACCCGCACCGCCGCCAGCACCGCCGCCGCCAGCGCCGCCGTACCGCTGGCGTAGAACGCGGCACGATAGCCGGGCCAGTATGCCTCCGCCGGCGGCGCCGGCCGGGGCGCGCGCAGCACCACCGGATCGCCGGCCGGCGGCAGCGACTGCGGGATCAGCGCTTGGACGGCTGCCATACCGTCACCCGCTTGCCGGCCAGGAACGCCAACGAGGCGTGAGCGATCGCCAGGTTGGCCTGGGCGAAGAAGAACGGAATCCTGATCAGGGTATGGCGGCGCAACCGCCGCGATACCAACCCGCCGACCACCAGCAGGTAGAAGGCGAGCTGGGCGGCCAGCGCCACGGAGTAGAACCAGCCGGCGTCGGCCAGATAGCACGAGCTCAGCAGCAACAGCAGCAGGAACCACGGCACCAGCCAGCGCATGACCTTGTGGCTCCAGACCTGCAGCGCGAACAAACCGTAGCGGGTCGGATCGAGCACCTGCGGCCGCCGCATCAGTCCGGTGATGCCTCGGATGACGGTACGCAGCTTGCGCTGGTACTCGCGGTCCTCGTCCTGCAGCGCCGGGTAGTAGCCGAGCAGCTCGGGATCGGCGATGGCGATATAGCCCTTGCGCGCGCAGTTGAGCGCGGTGTTGAAGTCGCTGGGCGCGAGCACATCCCAGTCCTGGCAGACCTCGCGGCGTGCGGCGAAGAACGAGCCGCTCAGCCCCACCAGGCCGGCGCGCTGCGCTTCCAGCCGCCGCAGCCACATTTCGTAGCGCACGTACAGCCCCTCGCCGACCGTCTTGCCGTCCGGCGTGAGGAACCGGTCCTCGCTCGACACCGCGCCCACGGCGGGGTCGCGGAAGTCCTCGGCGATGCGCCGCAGGCTGTGCGGCGGCAACCGGGTCGAGGCGTCCGAAAACACCAGGATCTCGCCGCGCGCGGCGGCGATGGCCAGCCGCTGCGCCGCTTCCTTGCCCTCCCGCCGGGGCGACCGCACCAGCCGCACGCCCTGCTCGGCGTAGGCCTTCACCACCTCGTCGGTGCCGTCGTCGGAAGCGTCCGAGGCGACGATCAGCTCCCAGCGCTCGCGCGGGTAGTCGAGCGCTAGGGTGTTCTGCAACTTGTCGACGATCCGCTCCAGCTCATTGTGGACGGTGATTATCACGGTCAGGAACGGCAGCTCCGCCGACGCCGGACACGGGCGCGGACGGCGGCGCGGCAGCAGACCGAGCAACAGCGGATACAGGAAATAGCTGTAGAGCGCGCCAAACAGCGCCAGCCAGAAAACGATCACCATATTGTTATGCACCTCTTGATCCGGCCGTTGGCCGATCATGGGGGCGCACCGCCCCGCGCCCAATCCCTGGGCGAAGTCCGAGCCTATCCCCCCTAGTAAGGTGACGACGGCGCACCTATAGGTAGTCGGTAACAAACTCATGCCGGCCCCGATCGCTGCCTTTCGGCCGGCCAGCAGCGCAGGAAGCGACATGCCGATGCGGGTGGTGCAACTGAGAGGCTCGGACGCCATGCTCGGGGCGGAACGGGTAGTGCTGGAGCTGGCGCGCGAGAGCCGCCACTTCGGCGTCGAGTCGGTCATCGTGGCGCCGCACGAGGTCGGCGCGCCCACACCGGAGTTGGTGGAGCGGGCGCGCGCCGCCGGCATTCGCGCCGAGGTGCTGCCCTGCCGCGGCCGCTTCGACCCGGCGCTGTTCCGCCACCTCCGCCGCTTCCTGCGCAGCGAGCGGATCGACCTGCTGCACTGCCACGGCTACAAGGAGGACTTCTACGGCCTGCTCAGCGCCCCCGGCATCCCGGTAGTCGCCAACAACCACTTGTGGAAGCGCACCACGCCGGCGCTGCGCCTGTACTGCTGGCTGGACGGCCGGCTGCTGCGCTACTTCGACCAGGTGATCGCGGTGTCCGGGCCGATTCACCGAGAGCTGCTGGACGTCGGCGTGCCCCCGCACAAGCTCGCCCGCATCGCCAACGGCATCGACACCACGCCGTTCCGCGCCGCCGACGAAATCCCCCGGGACAAGGCGCGCGCCCGGCTGGGGCTGCCGCGCCAGGCGCTGATCGTCGGCATGGTCAGCAGCCTGACGGTGGAGAAAGGCCACCGCTACGCCCTGCAGGCCCTGGCCCGGCTGGCCCCGGAGCTGCCGTCGCTGTACCTGGCGGTGGTGGGCGATGGGCCGGAGCGCGCCGCGCTCCAAGCGATGGCGGAAGCGCTGGAGTTGCGCGATCGCATCAGCTTCTGCGGCCGCCATGCCGATATCCCCGCGGTGCTGCGCACCTTCGACCTATTCCTGCTGCCGTCGCTGAGTGAAGGGCTGCCGATCGCCCTGCTCGAAGCCATGGCGTCGGCGCTGCCGGTGGTAGCCAGCGCGGTCGGTGACGTGCCCGAGGTGGTCGAGGACGGCGTCAGCGGCAGCCTGGTGCCGGCCGGGGACGCCGACGCCCTGACCGAGGCGCTGCGCCGTCTGCTGACCCAGCCGGAACGCCTGCCGGCCATGGGCGCGGCCGCCCGCCGCCGCGTCGAGACCCACTACTCGGCCCGCGAGATGGCCCGGCAGTACTGCCAGCTCTACGAGCGCCTGCTGCGCCCCTTGCCCGCCGCGCGCGGCCAGGAGGCTTAGGGTGCGCATCGCCCATTTCATCGACACTGACACCCTGGGCGGCGCCGAGACCCTGGCGGTCGATCTATGTCGGCTGCTGAACGAGCGCGGTCACGACAGCGTACTGCTGCACTTCGGCAATCCCCATCTGAACGCCCTCTGCCGCCGCCACGGCCTGTGCCAGCAGGTGCTGCCCGGCCACGCGCTGTACAAGTCCTTCCGCACCCTGCCGCGCTTCGCTCCGCTGCTGCGCGACGTGCTGCGCGATCAGGGCGTGCAGCTGCTGCACTCGCACCTGTTCGGACCGATCGTCGCCGCCGCGCCGGCGGCGCTGCTGGCCGGCGTTCCGCACGTCGGCACCCTGCACGACGTGCATGTGGTCGCCGAGCGACCGTTGCGCGCCCGGCTGCTGCAGCTGGCGACGCTGCTCGGCACCCGGTTGGTGGCGGTGTCCGAGCACATGGCCGAGTTCTACCGGCGTCGGACCTGGTTCGCGCCCGGCCGCCTGCGCACCATCCACAACGGCGTGGCGCTGACCAGCCCACCGCGCGACCGGCAGCTACGCGCCGCGCTCGGCTTGGGCGAGGAGGAGCTGGCGGCGATCTGCGTGGCCCGCCTGGTACCGCTCAAGCGCCACGAGGATTTGCTGCGCGCGTTCGCCCTGCTGCGGCCGCCCGCCGCGGCGACCCTGCTGCTGGCCGGCGACGGGCCGCTGCGCCCGCAGCTGCAACAGACCGCCGCCGCCTTGGAGCTGAGTGAGCGCGTGCGCTTCCTCGGCAACCGCGACGACATTCCCGCCCTGCTCGCCGCCAGCGACCTGTTCGTGCTGGCCTCGGAAACCGAGGGCCTATCCCGCAGCTTGCTGGAGGCGATGGCCGCCGGCCTGCCGGCGGTGGTCACCCGGGTGGGCGGCAACCCGGAGCTGGTGAGCGACGGCGAAACCGGGTTCCTGGTGCCCACCGGCGATGTCGCCGCCCTCGGCGAACGACTGCAGACGCTGCTCGACGACCCGGCGCTGCGCGCGGCGATGGGTGCTCAGGCCCGCGCGCGCGCCGAGTCGCGTTTTTCGGCGGACGCCATGCTGCGCGCCTACCTGGCGCTGTACACCGAACTGACATCGACCGCCGGCGGTCGGCGCCGACGCGCCCCCGCGGCGGCCGCCAGCCAGCCGGACCGATCGGGTTCATGAGTGACATGGGCGGAGGGACTCATGGCAGAGCATGCGCGCCAGTGGCTGTGCACTAATCGTCTGAGGCTGCCGTTGCCGGACTGGGCGGCGCTGTTGCTGACGCGATGGCTCGACGCGCTCGACCGGCTGCTCGGCGGACGCGTGCCGCACGAAACCTGGATCCGCTATCGCCGCCGCCTGGAGCGGACCGAGGCCGAACCGGACAGCGGCGAAGTGGTCTTGACCCCTATCGACGACGCCATCATCGCCGCGCTGGCCGAGCATCCCTGGCGCGATCTGCCGCAGCTGCGCAGCGCCCAGCGGCTGTGGCGCCACGGCCTGCGCGGCGGCCTGATTTGGCGTGAGCGGGGCGAGCCGCTGTGCCTGCAGTGGCTGTTCACCCCGGAAGACAACCCACGTCTGCGCCGCCTGCCGGAATGGGCCGGCATGTATCCGCCGCTGCCGCCCGGCTGCGGCCAGGTGGAGAACCTGCTGGTGCTGCCCAAGGGGTTGCGCCGCCCCGGCAGCGCGGCCACGGTGTTCGCCTACGCCGTGTACGCACGGGCGCGGGCGCTGGGACTAGAGCAGCTGGTCACGCACGTCCACGAGCACAACACCCCCGCCCATCGCTGGGCCATGCGCACCGGCTGGAGCGCCTACGGCACCATCCGCCGCTACCGCTTCGACCTGCCACTGCTGCGCGGCTGCTGCGTCTACGTGCACTCGTCGCTGCCCGACCGCCATGGCCCGGCCGCGGCGACGATGGCGCCGTCGGCGCAGCCGATATCGCATTAGCACTGCGGCGTTAAGCGGCGCGCCGGCCGGCGCGCCGCTGCAGCAGAGTGAGAAACGACAGGCTGCGGCCGAGGTAGTAGAAATAGAACAGGCCGGTGTTCACCGCCCGCGCCAGCCACGGCGCATGGCGGTACTTGCGCCAGGTCGAGGCCAGCAGCAGGGCGATCAGCAGCAGCAGGCCGGCGCCGACGTAGCCGCCGCCGGACAGCACGACGCCGAGCAGCAGCAGCAGGTGGGCGAGAACGAACAGCGCCGCCCCCACCGCCACCTTCGAGCGCAGGAACGAGCGCCACGAGCGCAGATCGCCGCGGCCGTGCCAAGCCTCGCGGCGCACGAACGCCCCCAGGGTCTTGGGGAAATCGTGATGCACCACCCGCAGCGCCGGATCGTTGACGATGATCGCGCCGGCCTGTCTGGCGCGCTGGCAGAACTCGTAGTCCTCGCCCGTCTCCAGGGCTTGGTCGAAGCCGCCGAGGCGCTCGAACAGCTCGCGCGCGATCAGCAAGTGGCCGCTGCCAAGGTGGGTGGATTCGGTCTCGCGCGCGAACTCGCGGAACCAGTGGCGCTCGATCCAGCCGCCGTCGTCCGGCGGTCCGCAATGGCTGCCGGTGATCGCCGGCCGCTCCCCGGCCAGCAGCTGCAGCGCCGCCGGCAAGTGCGCCTGCCAGTCGGCGGTGAGGGTCACGTCCGCGTCCAGGAACACCAGCACATGTCCACGCGCCTGGGCGGCGCCGAGGTTGCGCACCGCGGCGATGGTGCCGTCCGGGCAGGACAGCACCCGGGCGCCGCCGCGCTGGGCCAGCGCCGCGGTGTCGTCGCTGGAGCCGTTGTCGACCACGATGATCTCGTAGCGGTACGGCGGCGCGAACCGCCGGATGCTGGCCAGCGTGCGACCGATGTTGGCCGCCTCGTTGTAGGCCGGCAGCACGAACGACAGCAACGGTAGTGAATCGTCGGTGCGCCGCATTCAGGCCACCTTGGCGAAGCCCGCAGCGCCAGCGCGGTACTGCTCGCGCCACGCCTGGAACATCAGCACCGCCCACAGCGGCAGGCTCATGTCGGCACCCGCCTGGTGCGCCCGCCAGCAGGCGCGCACCTGCGCCGGATCGAGTAGGCCGTCGGCGCGCAGCCGGGACTCGGCGAGCAGATCCTCGCCCCACGCGCGCAGCGGTCCACGCAGCCAGGCGGCCACCGGGACCGAGAAGCCCATCTTGGGCCGCTCGATCAGCGCGGCCGGGACGTAGCGGTACAGCACCTGGCGCAGCAGCCATTTGCCGCGTCCGGCGTTGATCTTCAGCGTCAGCGGGATGCGCCAGGCGAACTCGACCAGGCGGTGATCGAGCAGCGGCAGCCGCACCTCCAAGCCGACCGCCATGCTGGCCCGGTCGACCTTCACCAGATTGTCGCCGGGCAGATAGGAGATCTGGTCCCAGTACATGAAGTGGTCGCTCAGTCCGCCGGCGCCGGCCAGCCGATTGTCGCCGCTGATGGGCCCGGGCGGCTCGGCGATGCCGGGCAGCACGGCGGCCGGATCGGCCCAGTACGACACCAGACGGCGGTACAGCGCGGTGGGATCGTCGGCGCGCAGCGCCAGCGCCAGCTTGTGCAGCTTGCCGCCGAGGTTGGCCTGGCGCAGCGGCGTGACGAACGGCAATCCGCCGCGCAGCAGTCCGGCCAGCCGCTCCCATTGGCGCGCCGACAGCGCGGTGAGGCCACCGGCCAGCAGCGTCCGCACTGGCCGCGGCAGCCGGTCCCGGCGGTTCCACAGCCGCTCGGTCCAGAGGTAGCGGTTGTAGCCGGCGAACAGCTCGTCGCCGCCGTCACCCGACAAGGCCACCGTCACGTGGCTCCGCGCCAGGCGCGCGACCAGGGCGGTGGGAATCTGCGAGGGATCGGCGAACGGCTCGTCGTACAGCGTCGGCAGCTCCGGGATCAGCGCCAGCGCCTGCTCCGGGGAGACGTAGAGCTCGCTATGGTCGGTTCCTAGATGACGGGCCACCGCCCGGGCATGGGCCGCCTCGTCGTAGTCGCGCTGGTGGAAGCCGATGGTGAAGGTACGGATCGGGCGCGCGCTCTGGGCCTGCATCACCGCGACCACCGTGGACGAGTCGATGCCGCCGGACAGGAACGCGCCGAGCGGCACGTCGCTGATCATCTGCTGCGCCACCACCGTGCGCAGCAAGCCATCCAGCGCGTCCGCCGCGGCCTGCGGATCCTCGGTCAGCGGTTGCGCCAGCCCCTGCTCCGCCACCTGCCTGGCCGACCAATACGGCACCGGCCGCAGTTCATCGCCGTTCAGGCGCGCCAGACGCGCGGCCGGGATCGACAGCACCGTCCCCGGCGGCAGCTTGTATATGCCCCGATGGATCGAGTACGGCGCCGGCACGTAGCCGTAGCGCAGCAAGAGCAGCAACGCCGCGCGGTCCACCTCGCCGCGCCACTGCGGGTGCACGCGCAGCGCCTTGAGCTCGGAGCCGAACACCAGCGTGGAGCCGAGTACGCCGTAGTACAGCGGCTTCTCGCCCAGACGGTCGCGCACAAGGTGCAGGGTGCGCTCGGCACTGTCCCACAAAGCGAACGCGAACATGCCGCTCAGCCGCGGCAGCGCGCCGACCAGACCCCAGCGCTCCACCGCGGCCAGCAGCACCTCGGTGTCGGAGTGGCCGCGGAACGTCGCGCCACCGCTGCGCAGCGTCGCCGCCAGCTCGCGGAAATTGTAGATCTCGCCGTTGAAGACGATGTGATAGCGACCGCTGGCCGAACGCATGGGCTGGGCGCCGGCGGCGGAGAGATCGACGACGGCGAGGCGGCGGTGCGCCAGCCCGACGCCGGACTGCGGCTCCACCCAGACGCCGGCGGCATCCGGCCCGCGGTGGGCCAGCGCCGCGGCCATGGCTTCGAGCAATCCCAGCAGCCGCACCCGCTCGCCGCTCGGCTCGGCTTCCAGCACTCCGGCTATTCCGCACATCCCTGCGCTCCTGTCCCCCGGGCCAAGGCGATTCGCCCGGCGCGTCCCGTGGCCGATGTTGTAGCTATCTGCGGTGATCGCTTGGAGAGCGCGGCCCCCGCGCCATGGCGGCTTCCAGCGCCGCTTCGCTCTTGTGTTGCACACGCATAAAGGCGCTCCCGCGCGGGAACGCCTTTTTCAATGTGGGGGCGCAACCGCGCGGCCGAAATAGCCGCGCGGTCGCTCGTCACTGCGCGAGGATCAAACGCGGCGGGCTGGGCGGCGCCAGCTTGACGTCCTCGTCGGCGCCGTCGTCGTCCGGCAGCAGACCGATCGTCTCGTTGCCGGTGATGTAGGCGCCGGCATTGACCACGGCCCCGCTGCTACGACCGCCGACCCGGCCCAGGCCGATGGCGGGAGAGCCGGCCGCCAGCCGGTAGTCGCGGGCGGCGGCGTTGACGAACTTCGGATCGCCCAGCCGGTCGTGCGCCGACAGCCCGAAGCCGCTGTTCTGCCAGCTCTGCAGCGACGTGAAGGTGGTGTTGGTGCTGTACAGGCCGATGACCACCTTCGGCTCGCGGTACAGCAGGTTGTAGTCCAGCACCTTGATCTCGTTGGTGTTGGGCGTGCGGGTGAAGAAATCCGCCATCGAGATGGACGGCGCGGTCCGATAGAAGATGTTGTTGTAGATGTACATGCTCTGGCCGTGGGCGGTGCCGTGCACGGCCTTGGAGGTGTAGCCGGCGAAGGTGTTGTTGTAGATGTACACCTCGCGCAGCACGGTCGAGCTCTGGGTGTCCGACTCGAAGCCGCTGCTGCATTCCACCACGTTCTGGTAATAGCGCACGTTCTCGGTGACGCCGTCGACCTGGGTGTTGACCACCAGGCCGTAACCGCAGTTGTAGATGTGGTTGTAGCGCACGGTCAGGCCGGTGCTGCGGTATTTCTCCTTCACGCCGGCGGTGACGTCGTACATGACGTTGTGCTCGATGGTGACGTCGCGGGTGTCGTAGGTCTTCACCGCCGACGCGTTCGAGCTGTTGCCGCTGTTGTGGACGTTGTAGAGCTTGTTGTTGCGCACCAGCACGTTGCTGGCCCGTTCGAGACGGATCGCCTCGGTATTGTCGCTGCTGTTGACGTAGGCGCCGTAGATGACATTGTTCTGGATCACCACGTCCTTGGCGTCGAACACCGCCATGCCCTTGGGACCAGGATTGGGCACCACGAAGCCGTCGATCACCACATGGCTCTGGCCGGCCACGCCGATCGCCGGATTGGTGGCCGACGCCTGCAGCACCGCCGCGTGCCGGGGCAGCGATTTGAAGGTGATGGGCTTGCCCGGCTCACCCGAGCGCGGTGGGACGATGGCCGGGCGGTTCCAGGCGCCGCCACTGCGCACGTCATAGGTACCGGCCTTGACGTAGACGGTGTCGCCCGGCTGCAGCGAGGCCTTGGCGGCACGCTGCAAGGTGCGCCAGGGCAGGCTTTCGCTGCCGGGGTTGTTGTCGGAGGCGGCGGGATTCTGCTGATCGACGTAATAGTTGGCAGCCCAGACCGGGCTGCCGGCGAGCAACAGGCCGGCGATGATCAGGCGCTTGCCGATCATGGAGGATGTGCGCTGCATATCGTGTTCTTGCCTGGTTATTGGAAGGGAGCGGGGCCGCGGCGGATGCCGCCGCGGCCCGTGGCGCGGTGGGGTTGAGCTCAGGGCATGGCGACGCGCAGGTTGTGCGGCGCCGACGGCGGAGCCACGTCGCTCTGCGGCCGCTCGGTGGCGACCAGCAGCTCATCGACCCAGAAGCTCTGGCGCACCGGCGAACCGTCGCCGATGTACGGACCGATGGCCACCTGATTGATGCGCATGTCGGCGTTCTTGGCGGTACGCATCATGATGTTGGAACGGTCCAGGATCTTCTGGCCGTCGACCCAGATGCGGATCACGCCGTCCGGCTGGCCCTTGCCGCCGGCGATGCTGTTGAGCTTGAAATAAGCCTCCACCAGGTGCCAGTCGCCCTTGTAATTCGGCCCCTGGGCGTCGGAGAAACTCTTGACGCCGGTCTTCCAGGTGCGGCCGTTGCGGTAGGTGGAGCCGGAGCGGTAGCAGGTAACGGTGGAATAGCCGTCGTCGCCGCCGTTGCAGCCGGCCACCGCGCGCGCCTCGGTGACCGTGGTCAGGTCGACGTTGATACGGCTGTTGTCGATATTCTTGGTGTCCTGGATGACGAATTGCAGCTGGCCGCCGTTATCCTCCAGATAAGCGGTCAGATAGGTTTCCGCCAAACCGCTCCATTCACTGTCCTTATTGGTCATGAAATAGAACTGGTGCGGATGGTAGGATTTTCCGGACCCCACCCAATTGCTGCTGTATTTAATGTAATAGCGGATATAAACCGATTCCGTTTCGGGAATCTTATGGCGGATCGCGCCGCCGCTGGTCGGCGTGGTGGCGCCGGCGTTGAAGGTGTACTGCGCGGAACCCGCGCCCTTGTACTTCTCGGCGGTGGAGATCTCCACCTTGGTGTTGTCGTACCAGCCCCGGGAAGCCAAGGCGGCGTCGTCGAAGTGCTCCTCCAGCAAGGTCTGGGCATAGGCGGGCGCCGTGAGCAGCGCCAGCAGCAGCGCGGAGACCGTCGTTCTCTTCATGAAGTCACCACCAGAATTTTGCTTTTGCGTCGGGATGTATCCGGCGCGGGCGGGGCGGCCGTGGTCCCGCCGCTCGACCGTGGCGCATGCCCGGCCGAGAACCCGCCCGGCTATGACTGGATTCGGAGTGTAGCCCCCGGTCGAGCACCAAAAATGACGCTCGTCACATCCCGACCCGCAAAGATTTATCAGCGGCTAATATTGAGAACTTCCGCACAGTATCGCCCAAAAAATACGTCGCCAATTAGCGACGCCAAGGCCGCCTGCGTTCGTCGCGCCGCCGCGCTGGCGGCGAAGAAACTGCGGAATTGGCGACGGCAATGGGCTGATCGAACACGGGCATCGTCTTCTTGGCGTAGTGCTGCCCCACCACCGCCATCCGCAACGCCACGGCGAACCCCAGCAGATACCAGAAGTGCGGGTAGTACAGCACCGTGACGAAAGCGCCGCTGACTAGAAAGCCAACCAGCGACACGCGCATCGCCCGCCCGAGCAGTGCCATTTCCAGCTCCAGTGGTGTCGGCTGCGGCTTGGCCTCAATGGTGCGTGTGGCTTCGCGCGCGCGCCTGGCAAGCCCCACCGCCATGACGGTGAAGACGACGATACCGGGGATGCCTAGCTCCGGAATCAAGGTGAAATAGAGCGAGTGGGCGGCTCGGCCGGAAACCGAGCGCATCCGCACCGGGTCGTAGCCGCTGTTGGCCCGCGCCTCGTACTCACCAACCCGGAACGGGAAGTTGCCGGCGCCCACGCCCAACGGATTGTCGAGGAACATCGACCAGGCCAGCCCCCAGGAGTAGAGGCGCTCGTTGCGGGTGGCGTCCTGGACGTCGTGGATGCTGCGCACCTCCTCCTTGTAGCCGGCCGGCACCACCAGCAGCGCCAGCCCGGCCATGAGCGCCACCAAGATGAAGTTGCGCAGCCGGTTGCGCGAGAAGTAGACGATGCCCATCGCCACCGCCACCATGCCCAGGAAACCGCCGCGCGAGCCCGACACCACGATGGCGCCGACTATCAGGACCAGCGCCAGCGCGCAGGCAGCCCTGCCCAGCGCGCCGGCGCGCGGGGACTGCATCAGGAAGTAAGCGAACGGAATGGCCATGCCCATGGCCAGGGCCAGATCGTTCTCGTCGCTGAGGAAGCTGCCGGTGCCCACCCCCTGGTGGCTGAGCGCGTAAACCGCCACCAGCGTCTGCAACAGCAGCCAGTAGCGGAAGAACCTCGCCAGCGCCTCCGGCTTGGCCAGGAACACGGTGGCCGGCAGGATCGCCGCCAGCAGGTAGTAGAGCGAGAACTTGGTGCTCTCCAGCACCCAGTACTGATTGACCGAGAACACCACGCTGGCGGCGGTGATCAGGACGAACGCCAGGTACCACTTGATCAGTGGGTCGGCCGGCAGGCGTCCGCCGCTGTAGCGCAGCCACACCAGTGGGATGACGATCTGCAGCAGCATGGGCAGGCGCAGCGCGGCCAGCGGCGCGAACAAATCCTGCGGCCGCACGTACTCCATGAAGAAGTACAGGCACAGCAGCACGAACCCCAGCCCTAGCTTGGTGCGGTCGGCTTGGACGACGCCGCTCATCGCGCTGCCTCCGCGCCGGGCCGCGCCTCGGCGCCCGGCAGGCGCTTGATGACGCGCGCCGGATTGCCTCCGACCACGGTGTACGGCGGCACGTCGCGTACCACCACCGAGCCGGCGGCGACGATGGCGCCGTCGCCGATGTGCACACCCTTGAGGATGATGGAGCCGGTGCCGATCCAAACGTCGTCGCCGATGATCACCGGCGCCACGTCGGCGGCGGTCATCGGGCCGTTGCCGCGACGCGCCAGCGGGTCGGTGGGATGGCTGTTGTTGTCGAAGATCTGCACCCCGCCGGCGATCAGGCAGTTGGCGCCGATCCGCACCTCGCGGGCGACGCTGATCAAGGTGCGATAATTGACATGGGTGTTGGGGCCGATCACCAGCCGCGCCCGGTCGTAGACCTTCAATCCCACCACCCAAGTCTGTTGGCCGCCGATGACCGCGCCGTCGCCGATCTCGATCTCGCCGTCGCCCAGCACCAGCGGCACCTCGCCCTGCCAGCGCACGCCGCGGCCGAGCCGCTGGCAGCGGTAGCCCATGATCTGCGCGCAGTACTGGTTGCACAGCCACTCCCACAGCGCATGGCGCAAGCGCCGCTCGGCGTACAGCAGCGCGCCGAGCGGACGCAGCCGCGGCAGGGTGAAGCGGCGCACGGCCGTGGCCACGCGGTAGAGCAAGTCCCAGAACGGTGTCTCGCGCCGGCGAATGCGTTCGACCACGCTCATGTCGCAGTCTCCGAAACGGTCAGGGGAGCGGTGGTGACGAGTTCCAGGAAACGGCGGTTCTGGCCGCTGCGCGCGAAGCGGGCAAGCCGCGTCGGATCGGCGTCGAAGCCGCGCGCCTCGATGACGTAGTGCCGATACAGCGCGCTCAGGGTCGGCAGCAGCGTCAGCGGCTCGCGCGGGTCGCAGACGCGGCCGCCGCCGGCGGCGCGCAGCAGCGCGGCCGAATCGCTGTCGCGCTCGGCGATCAGCAGCATTTCGCGGCCAGCGGCGATGTATTCGAACATCTTGGCCGGAATCTGGTGGGGCTGGCCCTGGGCAAAGTTGACCAGCACATTGGCTTCGGCCAGCAAACGCGCCACCTCCCCCGGCGGCACCGGCGGCCGTAGCTCGATGCGGTCGCCCAGGCCGCGCTCGTCGATCCACTGCGCCAGCGAACGGCCGCGCCAGGCTTGGCAGTTGCCGACCAGGCGCAGCGATACCTTGCGCCGGTCCACCTCGGGCTGGTTGAGCAGCGCGGCGAAGGCTTCCAGCAGCGGGAACGGATCGCGGTTGTAGTAGATCGAGCCGGCGTAGAGCAGCCGCAACGCCCCGACCGGCGCCGGTGTCTCCTGCGGTGCGCCGTCGTAGCCGTTGTAGATGGTGTGGATCGCCTCTTCCTGGCTCGGGTAGCGCCTCCTGAGCAGACGCGCCAGGCTGGGCGTGGTGGTGGTGACGGCATCGGCGCCGAGCACGCAGCGCCGCTCGAGGAAAGCGTTGATGCGGTCGCTGAGCGGGGAGCGGACGTGCCGCAGCCAGTCCTGATCGTCGGTCCACGGATCGCGCAGATCCATGATCCAGCGGCAGCGCAGCAGCCGCCGCGCGGCGAGCACCGCTAGATGCGGCGACATCGGCGGACCGGAGGAGATCACCAGGTCGAAGCGCTCGCGCAGCGCAAGGCGCGCCAGCCGCAGCGCGGCCAGCAGCGACCAGAGCTTGCGGTCGTCCACCAGCCACTCGAAGGAATGGTAATAGCGCTTCAGGCGCGCCAAGCGGCTTTCCGTCGCCGGACCACCCTCGTCGTTCGCGGCGGCGGCCGACGCCTGCGGGGCGGCGGCGCGACGCCGCGGCAGCCATGCGAGCAGACGCGGCGTGAGCTTGCCGGGCACGGCGATACGCTCCACGCGGATGCCGTGCACCCGTTCGGTGAGCGCCGGCTCCGCCTGAATCGGCGCGCCAGTACCGCAGACCGCCACCACCTCATGGCCGCGTGCATGCAGATAAGCCGCGAGCTCGGAAATGCGGCGGGCGCCAATCGCCGCGTCGGGATAGAAATGGAAGGAAACCAGTAGGATTTTCACGCCCGCCTCGCGCCTCCCTGCGCAGATCCGTGGGCTCGGCCCGTCCCTCGAACCGGGTCAGACACGCAGCGCCAGCGCCGCGGTGCTGGCGCGTCCGGCCTCCTGTATCTGCTCGCGCGGCTTGTGGTACACCAGGGTGGCCCGCCGCACCGGTTCGATGCCGAAATCGGCCTTGAAGCGGAACGTGCCGTGTTCGTCGTGCGACTCGTCCAGCGCCGCTTTCGGCACGCCGCCAAGATTCAGCACGCCCAGGCCGCGCTCGGCATACATGCCGGCCAAGTCCCAGAACAACCGCACCGAGGCGCCGATCCGGTAGCCGGCCATGGAGCTGGCGCCGATCATGTAGAAAGCGGCCGAGCCGGACTCCAGCATGTACGCCATCGTCAGCAGGCAGTTCTCCTGGTCGTACAGGCCGTAGAGCTTGGCCAGACCCGGTCGGGTCAGGTTGGTCTGCAGCATGCTGTAGTAGCGGTACAGGCCGAACAACTCGCGCAAACCCAGCCGGCGGCCGCGCCGATGCGCCCAGCGCAGCCGCAGCCAGGTCATGTGCTCGGCCTGGAAGCGCTGTATCTCCCGAACGCGCAGCTCCCGCTTGAGCAAGCTCTTGAGCTTTCTCTTGTGGTTGCTGCGCAGCGCGCGCATGCGCTCGCTCTCGTCCTGGTCGAGCCGCCAGGGGAATTCCAGCCGCTCCTCGATCGACCAGGCGCCGTCGCCGAGCGGATAGTTCTCCACCCCGCTCTCGAACGAGCCGATGCGGATGCCGACCACGCCCTGCTGGCGCAGCCAATCGAGCAGTTCCGGCAGCAGCCGCGCCAGCCGCTCGCCGGTCGGAGCCGGGAAAGACAAGGTCTGGAAGTGTTCGCCGTGCGCGTCCCGGTACCATAGCCCGCCCAGTACCGCCGCCACCCCGCCGCCGCAGCGGACGACGATGCCGCGCCGCCGCGCTCGACCGAAGGCGTGGGCGGACAGCATGTGGCTTAGGTGGAAGAGGCCTTGATCGACGGCTCGGACCTGCGCGTCCCATTCGCTCGGCCGCCGATCGATGTCGAACCACTCGAAAGACAATCCATACGCCGGCGCCGCCGTTTCTTGGGAAACCTCGGGCAGAACATCGGACGCGACGAGAACCTGCCTGGTCATCATGACAACCCCTGATTTGGTCTTCCCTGTCGGGCGCTTCATTACGATTCTTCCGGCGTGTGGCCGCGCCGCGTCACCAGAAATCGCCCCCACGCATCCGCCAGCTTTGTTCGGTACGAGAAGGCGATAACGACTCCGTAAACCACAGCCCCCGTCACCACCGCTGCGGCCAGCTTCGGCAGCATGGGCATGTGCGGTAGCGCCGCCTTGAGCGCCAATACCGCCCCGACCATCAACGCCGTCGCCAACAGCACCGGCAGAGTCGGCCGGAACAACTCGAACCAACCGATCCGCAGTTCGCGCAGGCAGTGCCTGGCGATCACGTAGTACAAAACCGGGTACGACAAAGCCCAGCCCGCCACCACGCCTTTGAGGCCGAATTGGACACCGATCAAAAACGCTGCGGGCAATATGGCTATTGCCCAGAAACTATAGTTAACGACCAGTTCCGGCTTGCCGCGCGCGTAAAGCACGGGCGGCATCATCATGCCGCTCACGCGCAGCGCGCTCACCAAACAAAGTCCTTGTAAATAAGGAACTATGGGCAACCATTTCGCAGTCAAGAGCACCGCTACCGCCTCCTCGGCAACGGCGGCAAGACCGAACAGCACGGGGTAGCTGATCAGCAGCAGATTGCGGTGCTGCTGCACGAACACTTCCTGCGAGGCGCGCAAATCGTGCTGCAACCGCGACAACGCCGGGAACAATACGTGATTGAAGATCGCGCCGATCTTATCGAGCGGCAGAATGGCGAGCTGAAAGGCCATGGAATACATGCCGAGCAGCCGATCGCCGAGCACCTTGCCGATGATGGCGGTATCGGCGCGGCTCCAGATGTAGTAGAGCAGATTGGTCCAGGTCACTTTCAGCCCGAACCGCACCGGCTCCAGCACGTCGGCTCGGCGGAAACCGAACCGGGGAATTCGCCCCAACAGCGGCAGGTAGGCGCACACCATGGCCAGATTGCCGATGATCGGCCCCCACACCAAGCTCCACACGCGGTAGCCGAGCAAGGCCAGCACCACCACCGTAACGCTCTGAACCAGGGTCGAAACCATTTCGACCAATGATCGGTAGCGGAAATCCATGCGGCGCATGGCGATCGCCAGCGGCACCGTCTTCAGGCTGCCGAGAATCACGCCGACGCCGGCCAGCTGGATGACGCCGGTCAGGATCTCCATGTCGTAGAAATCGGCGATCACCGGCGCCAGCAGATACAGCAGCCCGTAAGCGCCTAGCCCGATGATCAGCGTGAGGTAGAAGATGCCGTCCAGTTGCTGGATGGTGATGTCGGGACGCTGGATCAGCCCGTGAGCCAGACCCATGTCGGTCAGGATGACCAACAGCTCGGTGAAGACGGCCGCCGCGGCGACGATGCCGTAGTCGGCCGGCTCGATCAGCCGCGCCACGAACAGCGTCGAACCCCAGGACGCCACCTGCACGACGATCTTGGTCATCCCCTGCCAGGCGAAGCCCGCCCGTATTCCTTTTCTGATCGCGCTTGCGTCCATGCGGCGGTCGTCGTGTTTGGAAAGGCCTGGAGTCCGTGGCGGCCGGCGCGAACGCCGGCCCGCCGAAGCACGGGAAACGCCGATCAGGCGAGCGCTGCCGCCAGCGGCGGCGCCGCCTCCCCGATCAGCAGCGGCGCCATGTGCAGATAGCTGGCCGCGCGGCGCTTGGCCTCGATGTCCTGGTACACGTAGCGCGCCGTCGCCACATCGGTCCCCAGCACCGCCGCCAGCTGCTCGGCCGGCACGCCGTGCTCGTAGGCCCACAGCGCCAGATCCATCTGCTCATAGGGCAGCGCGAAATAGAACTCGTCCTGCCCCTGAGGCAGGCTGTAGGTATCGGTGGTCGGCCGGGCATTGCAGACCTCTTCGGGCAAGCCGAGGTAGCGCGCCATGGCGTACACCTGGGTCTTGTAGAGATGGGCTATCGGCTTGACGTCGGCCGAGCCGTCGCCGTTCTTGACGAAGAACCCCTGGTCGTACTCCAGCCGGTTGGGGGTGCCCAGCACCGCGTAGTTGAGCCGGTCGGCGTGGAAGTACTCCATGGTCTTGCGGATGCGCTGCTTGAAGTTGGTGGCCGCCACGATCTGCAGATAGTCCCTCAGCCCCAGCCGCTGCTCCCGCAGCTCGCCTTCCGGGCTGGCAACGATCAGCTTGAAGTGGTTGATGAGCCCCTGGGTGCCGCCGGCGATGACGATCTTGCACTTCCAGCCCGGCCGGTCACCGTAGTCGGGGAACACCCGGCGGATCGCCTCGTCGCGCCAGCGGTAGCAGCCGATCGCGGTCAGCGCCGGGCCGATATCCTCGATCGTGTAGTCGATACCAAGGTGCTCGCACACCCGCCGCCCCAGGCGCACGCTATCGGCCGACGAGTCGTGCTCCGGCAGCAGCAGCGCGAACACCCGCTCCCTGCCGACCGCGCGCACCGCCAGCGCTGCGCAGGTCGAGCTGTCTATGCCGCCGGACACGGCCACCACCAAGCCGCGCCGGCGCAGCCGGTCGCGCAACGCCTGGCGCAAGCCGGCGACGATACGCTCGACCTCGGCCGGCAGATCCAAATCGAGGACGGCGGCGGAAAACGGCACTGAAACCGGTGCGCTCATGGTTCACTCCCTGTGCTAGTTATCGAGTTCCTTGCCAGCCGGAGCGGCAGCCGAGAGCCCCTCATATATGGGCGGCGTCGGCCGAAACGAGCTGTTTCTTGCTGATCTTGCCGGTGTCGGTCTTCGGCAGCTCCGGCACGATAACGATCCGCTTCGGCACCATGAAATTCTCGAGCTTCGCGGCGCAGATGCGCTTGAGCGCGGCGGCGTCGAGCCCAGAATCCGGCTCGAGCGCGACGTAGGCGACCACCGCCTCGCCCAGCAGCGGATCGGGCACGCCGACTACCGCCGCCTCGCGTACCCCCGGCACGCCGTAGAGCACGTTCTCCACCTCGGCGGGGCTGACCTTCTCGCCGCGGGTCTTGATGATGTCGTCGCTGCGGCCGACGAAGTACAAAAAGCCCTCCTCGTCCATGCGGAACCAGTCATGGGTGCAGAGGACGCGCTCGCCCGGCACCGGGCCCGGCTTGAGCATGCGCGCCGTCAGCTCGGGCTGGTTCCAGTAGCCGGCCATGACGTGCGGGCCGCGCACGTGCAGGATGCCCAGCTCGCCCGGCGGCACCGGCCCGCCGTCGGGCGAGAGCAGGAACACCTCGGTGCCGGGAATGGCCTTGCCCACCGACCCCGGCTTGAGGTCGATGAGCTCGGGTTCGAGATAGCTGACCCGCTTGCACTCGGTCAGACCGTACATGCGGTAGATCAGCGCGTTGGGGAAGATCTCCCGCAGGGCCGGCAGGTAATCGGTAGGCAGCGCCGCCGCGGTGTTGGTGACCCGGCGTACGTGCTCGAAGCGCAGCCGGCTGCGCCGGTGCGCGCCGATCAGCATCGCGAACATGGTCGGCACGCCGGGGAACACCGTGATCTCCTGCGCCGCCATGCGGCCGAACACCTGGCCGGCGTAGGCGAAGGAGCGCTCCAGCACCAGCGTGGCGCCCAGGCTCATGGCCATCAGCAGCTGGTACAGCCCGTAGTCGAAGGCCAGCGGCAGGGCGCAGAGGATGCGGTCGTCGCCGTCCAGGCGCAGGTACTCGATCAAACTGCCGAGGGTGAACACCATGGCTTGGTGGGTCTGCATCACCCCCTTGGGGCTGCCGGTGCTACCGGAGGTGTAGATCAGCGCCGCCAGGTCGAGCGGAATCACCGCCACCGGCCGCAGCGGCGGCGCCGCGGCCATCACATCGGCCAAGGGCTGCGCTGCGCGCGCCGCGGCGGCGTCCTCGCCGGCGAGACGGCCGTGATAGGCGATCAACCGCAGCGAAGCCTGGTCGGCGCTGGCCGGCAGCCAGCATGGTGCCAAGCCGGCCTCGGTGAGCAGCGCGGCGGCGCCGCTGTCGCGCAGGATGAACGCGAGCTTGTCGGCCTTGGTCTGCGGGTTCACCACCACCAGCACGGCGCCGGCTAGCCAGGCGGCGTAAATGCCGACCGCCGACCACCAGGAGTTCTCCATGTACACCGCCACCCGATCGCCGCGCACCACCCCCGCTGCCTGCAAGGCGGCGGCCAGGCGCCGGGCGGCGGCGGCGGTTTCGCCATAGCTGTAGCGGCGCCCGTCCGCCACCAGCGCGGTCTTGTCGGGGATACGCGCGGCGTGACGCAGGAAGGCATCGTGCAGAAGGCGATCGGGTTTATGGACCATGTCCGCTTCCTTGCGCAGTCCGAGATCAGGCGGCGCGCTTCTTGCGCGCCACGAAGGCGACCAGGTTATCCACCGAATCGAGGTTCTCCGGGATCATTTCCTCGTCCTCGACGGTGATGCCGAACTCGCTCTCGAGGAAGGAGATCACCTCCAGGATGCCGGTGGAGTCGATGATGCCGGACTTCAGGAACGAGGTGTCGTTCGCCAGCGCCGACTGGTCGCTGGTGAATAAGTAGTTTTCCAATATGTAGTTGCGAATGATGTCCACTGTGCTCATTTCAGCCTCCTAGCGCGGATGATTGGGCGATGGCCGGTTGTCCGTGGCCGCTCTTGAACGTGCTGCGGAACCCCTCGACGAAGATGCGGTGCCAGGCCTGGGTCGAGAGGATGCCGACGAAAGCCATGTTGTCCTTGTAGCCGACCGCTCGCCCGCGCCGGATCTTGGCGAGCAGGCGCTCCACGCGGTCCGGATCGAAGTAGCCGTAGCGCGCGATCGCCGCGCGCCCCATCAGCTCGTCGACGTAGTCCGGCGGAGCGGCGGCGCCGAAGAAGGCGGCGATGTCCGGGGCGCGGTACGGCTGCTTGTGCCGCTCGACGATCGCCGTCGGCAGATAGGGCGCCATCGCCCGCTTGAGCAGGTACTTCTCGCACAGGCCCCGCATCTTCAGGCGCGGCGGCAGCCGGTTGGCGAACTCGATCAGGCGGTGGTCCAGGAACGGGAAGCGGCCCTCCACCGAGTGGGCCATCAGCATCCGGTCGCCCTGCGAGCACAGCAGATAGCCGGCCATGAGCAGCTTGGCCTCGATGTACTGGCTCTGATTGAACGGATGCCAGCGCCGGATCGACGGCGGCAGCGCCGCCTCCAGCTCCGCCAGCGGATCGCGGTGCCTGAGCTGCGCCGCCAGATCCGGCGCGAAGAACTCCTTGCACAGGGACGTGGTGCTCCAGCGCGGAATGTGGGCGAACCAAGGCGCGTCGTGCTGCTCCAGCCCCCGGCCGAAGAACTGGCGCAGGTACACCACGCCCTGGCGGCTGATGTCGAGATAGGGATAGAGTCGCTTGAGCAGCAGCGGCCGCCAGCGCGAGTCGGGCCGGCGCGCCCAGAACTGGCGGATCTTCCCTTCCTTGAACAGGTCGTAGCCGCCCAGCACCTCGTCCGCCCCCTCGCCGGTCAGCACCACCTTGCAGCCCTGGGCCCGCACCCGCGCCGACAGCAGCGCCATCGGCACCGGCGCGGTGCGCAGGATCGGCGTCTCGGTGCGCGCGATGGTCTCCAGGAAGGCGGCGCCGACGTCCTCGTTGCGGCAGTGGACGCTGGTGTGCGCCGTGCCGAGATGCGCGCTCATGGCGCGCTGAAAGTCGGCCTCGTCCAACGCCCGCTCCTCGAAGCCGATCGAGAAGGTGAGCAGCGGCGTCTCGACCTGGCGGCAGGCGAGCGCGGTGAGCGATGAGGAATCGAGCCCGCCCGACAGGTAGGCGCCGACCGGTACGTCGGCGCGCAGCCGCAAGCGGGTGGCATCCGCCAGCAGCTCACGCAGCCGCTCGGCCAGCGTCTGCTCCGACTCCTGCCAGTACTCGGCCGGCTCCACGGGGAAATCCCAATCCCAGTAGCGGCGGCGTATCACCCGCCCCTGCGCCACCCGCACCATCTCGCCGGGGCCGACCTCCTGCACGCCGCGGAACACTGTGTTCGGGCTGAGCGGCGCCCAGAAGGTGAAGATCTGATCGAGCGCGCCGAGATCGAGCTCGGGCGGCGTCTCCAGCAACGGCAACAGCGCCTTGACCTCGGAGGCGAACAGCAGACGGCCGCCGTCGCGGGTGAAGTACAGCGGCAGGATGCCCGGGCGGTCGCGCAGCAGCAGCAGCTTGCGCTCCGCCGCGTCCCATAGGGCGATGGCGAACTGGCCGTTCAGCCGGTGCACGAACTCCTCGCCGTACTCCTCGTAGAGGTGCACGATCACTTCGGTGTCGCTGCGGGTGTAGAAGCGGTGACCGCGCTCGATCAGCTCGGCGCGCAGCTCCACGTAGTTGAAGATCTCGCCGTTGAACACGCACCAGACCGAATGGTCCTCGTTGCGGATCGGCTGCTGACCGCTCTCCAGGTCGACGATGCTAAGCCGGGCGTGCCCCAGACCTACGCCGTCGCCCAGGTAGTAGCCGACGCCGTCCGGACCGCGGTTGCGCAGCCGGGCGACCATGCTTTCCAGCTCCCAGCGCTGCGCCGGTCTTCCGCCGCCGAGGTCTACGATGCCCGCGATGCCACACATGACGGCCTCCTATGGCAGATGCTTGACGATCAGCGGCCCGAGCCGGTTCGCCAGCGGCAGCGGCAGACGCTGCCAGGCGCGGATCGCCAGCCGGTACTTGGGGTTGTCGGGACTGAGGCGGGGCAACTCGCGACCGGCCGCGAGCCAGTAGTGCCAGTACAGCTGGCGCGGCTGCGCCCCCCACTGCTTCTTGAACCGGTAGGTGCCGGCGTCGACGCTGGAGCGACCGAAATCGAACACCTGGTTGCCGCGCTCGATGGCCAGCTGCAGCGCCTCCCAGTACAGCGCCATGACCACGCCGAAGCGGTTGTAGTCGCGCACCGACGAGGCCCAGGGGATCTCCATGCGCCGCCGATAGTCGATGAGGAAGGCGGCGGCGACCGGGCGACCGCGGTGACGCACCACGACGATGCGGGCGCGCTCTGGAAAGGTGGCCAGGATGGCGGCGAACAGCCGGCGCGGGTACACCGGCGTGCCCAGGTCGCGCATGTTGCGCGCGAACACTAGGTAGAACTCGTCGAGCAGCTCCTCGCCGCCGCGGGCCACGGTCATGCCGCTCTCCTTGAACGGCCGACGGATCTGCGCCCTGAGCTTGCCGCCGAACGCCTTCCACAGCAGCTCCGGGTCGTCCGGTAGGGACAGCTCCATCGCCACCTTGTCGGTGCGAGCCGGCCAGCCCGGCCGGACCTGGCTGTCGCGGAACTCGACATGGGAGCAGCCGCGCGCCGCAGCCGCCTCGCCGGCATGGCGCATCAGCGCTTCCTCGATCTCGGCGGACACGGCGACGGCACCGCCGTAATTGAAATACGGCAGCGAGACCTGGTAGTCGCCGAACAAACGGCTGCGCAGGCGCACCAGCGGCAACAGCCCGAGCAGCCGGCCGTCGCCGCTCCAGGCGCCGAGCGCTTCCAGCGTATGGCCGAAGGCTTCGGCGATCACCGTGCGCCAGCGGCTGAGGTGGTAGAGTGAAGCCCGCTCCTGCGCCTCGACGAACCGGTCCCAGGCGGCCAGATCGGCGGTGCCGAGCGGTTCGATGCGCGCTAGCGCAGGCGGTGCGGCGCGCTCGTCCCTGAGCGCGAATCCATTCCCTTGCATCCTAGTCTCCAACCATGGCGCGCGCCGGCGCCGCGTCCTGCGGCTGCGCCAACAGCCCGAGCTCGGCCAGCACATCGCCGGCGGCGGTGAAGCGGAAGTTCCCTAGCAGCCGTTCCAGACGGCGCTCGCAACGGTCCAGATGCGTGTAGTGGCGAAAGCGGGCCGCCATGCTCGCCTTGACCCGCGGCTGCCCCGGATCGATCTCCCAGGGATGCAGATAGAAGATGAAGGGCCGCTGTTCCACCCGATTCACCCGCCGCAGCCCCCACTGCGTGAGGCGATACGGAAAGATGCGGAAGTACCCGCCGCCGGCGATCGGCAGCCGGTAGCGACCGAGCTGCACGGTGGTCAGCGGGAACTCCGCCAGCTCGGCGCCGTTGGGCGCGGTCAGCCGGTATGGCCAGCGCGGCGCGTCGGGCATGCCGTAGCGGTCGTGGTAAATGGGGAAGATACTCGAATCCCACAGGAAGCCTTCCTCGGTGAGCACGTCCAGCGCCCACAGCGAGCGGCGGGTGATGGAGTAGCTCGCCGCCCGGTAGCCGGTCACCGGCTGTTGCACGATGTCCTCCAGCGTGCGTTTGGCGCGGCGCGTCTCTTCCCTGAACTCGTCCGGCGTCTGGCAATACACCAGCTGATGGCTCTGGCCGTGGCAGGCCACCTCGTGGCCGTGCGCAGCGATCTCCCGCACCAGCGCCGGATAGCGCTCGGCCACCCAGCCCAGCACGAAGAACGTGGCCCGCAGCCGGTGCAGCTCGAACAGCGCCAGCAGGCGGCGCGTGTTGCGCTCCACCCGGCACTCGCAGCGGTCCCATTTGGCGCGCGGCACGTACGGGGCCAGCGCCGCCACATGGAACCAGTCCTCGACGTCCACGGTCATGGCGTTGCGCATGCTCACACCTCGGCGACCGCCGCGGCGGTCGGGTCCTAGTCCTTGAACTCGCGGCTCTTGAGCTCGCGGGTGAGATCCTTCAGCTGTTCCTCGATCAGCCGCATCTTGCCCATCAGACCGGCGGACATGCGCGGCACGAAGTCGTGCAGCCGGGTGACCTTCTCGCTGATCTCGGCGGTCAGGGCGCTGGCGGCCGCCAGCGCCGGCGCGCCGCCGTCCTCGCCGGCGACCGGCAGCAGCGGCATGGCGACAGCGGTCTTCTTGGTCTTGAGCACCTGGGTGGGCCGCTCGTGGAACGGCACCCAGCCCAGTTCCTCGATGGCGCTACGGACGATCCGCGGCGTCACCGTCGGACTTTCGTCCACGTAGGCGCTCAGCAGCGCCATGTCGCACACCGAGTTGATCAGGCGCGGCACGCCGCCGCTGTACTCGTAGATGATCGCGTAGGCTTCCTCGTCGAACAGATCCTCGCCGCTGTAGCCGGCGACATCCAGGCGGTGGCGGATGTAGTCGCGCGTCTCGTCCTCGGACAGCGCGGTGAGGTGGAAGCGCAGCCGCACCCGCTGCGCCAGCTGCTCCATGTGCGGCGCGTCCACCAGCTCGGCCAGTTCCGGCTGGCCGCTGAGGATGATGCTGATCAGCTTGTCCTTGTTGGTTTCCAACCCGGACAGCAGACGTATCTCCTCCAGCACCTTCTCGCTCAGGTTCTGCGCCTCGTCGACGATCAGCAGCGCCCGCTCGTTGCGGCGGTAGCAGTCGATCAGGAAATCGTTGAGGGTGTTGAGCAGCTCCACCTTGCTGGTGGTGTTGGCCGGCTCGCCGAATTCGGCCAGCACCGCCTGCAGGAATTCGATCTCGTTGAGCTGGGTCTGGAAGATCTTGGCCACCACCACGTCGTCCGGCAGCTCATCCAGCAGCTTGTTCAGCAGCGTCGTCTTGCCAGAGCCGATGTCACCGGTGACCACCACGAAACCGTCCCGGCTCAACACCGTGTAGTCCATGTAGGCCTTGGCCCGGGCATGGGCGCGGCTCATGAACAGGAAATCCGCATCCGGCGTCAGCCGAAATGGATGCTCCCTAAGTCCGAAGAACTCGAGGTACATGGCTATCGTTCCACCCAATCGGGACGCGCGCCGTAACGCAGGGCGAGCAGTCCGACGTATTCGTTGAAGTCCCTTCCGGGGCCACTGCTGTGACGAAAATTCGCCCGTATACCGGTGGAGAAAAAAACCTGCCGGGTGACCTGGTATTCCAGGCTCACGCCCAGCACCCAATCGTTGTCCTTGTAGCCGAGCAGGTCGTAATCGCTGTGGACGTAATCGGCGTACCACAGCCCGCGCCAGGCCGGCGCTAGCGGCTGGGCGACGTCGACGCGGACGCCGTAGCCCTTGCGGTCGCGGTTCGCGACCTCGTAGTCCTCGTCGCGGACGAATAGATGCACGCCCAGATCGACGCCGAACCGGCCGGTGATGTAGCCGAGCTCGGCGTAGCGATCGCGCATGATGTCCTGCACCACGGTGTCGCTGCCGCGATCGGCCTCCAGGCGATGTCCCTCGCTGGTGAGTAGATCTGTGGCGCTGTCGGTGAGCCGCGAGCGCAGCAGCACCCGTACCACGGTGTCGTGCGCCGCCTGCCGACGCAGCGACAGCGTGCCCATGAAGCCGTCGACGTCCTCGCGGCACGTCGGGGTGAAGCAGTCGCGGTCGATATACGTGCGGCCGATCGCCACGCTGAAGGCAGTAACCGCGCTCTCGTGCTCGAAGCCGACGAAGATGTCGCGCTGATCGAAATCACCGATCACGGTACCGGCCTCTCCCGGGCGGCCTTCGTGGTCGTACCACACCCGCATGGTCTGGCCACCGACGAAGATCTGCCGCTGCCTGGAGAGCTGCCGGCCGATGCGCAACCGGCCGGCCACGCGGTCGTGGTCGCCGTCGGTTTCCTCGTAGCGGTAATTGCCGTAGCGCACGCCCAGCTCGACCGGATAGAGCCGGGCGACGCGGAAGCTCAGGTCCGGCCCGGTCCACAGCACGTTGCTTTCCTGGCGGTTGCCCGGTCCGAACGACTGCGTGGTGTCGATAGGCACCTGTTGCAGATAGTTCTCCAGACGCCAGACCAGGCGGTTGGGAACGATGCGCCAGTCGGCACGGGCCGCCAACGCCAGCAGGTTCTCGGGGGCCAGCGTGTCGTCCAGGTATTCGACGCGCTCGGCCACGCCGGCCGCCTCCAGGCCGAATCGGGGGGAGTCATGATCGACCATGGCGCCGGCCCAGGCGGTCAAGCCCAGATCGGCCTCGCGCTGCTCGCGCCGCAGCACGTTGGTGCTGTACTCGGCGTCGAGGCCGGCGCTGTATTGCAGGCGCAGCGCCTGCGCCGCCCCCGTCGGCGCCAGAAATACCGCCAATAGCATCGGCGTACTGAGCAGGCCTGTTTTTGTAATTACTTGCCAGGGCATTCCCTTCCCCCGTAACAGGCCGACCACCGCGCTCCTGCGGTCGTCGGGTGCTGCGCTACGCCCAGCCGGCGGCGCGCGGCCTGGGCGACAGCATCGGCATACGCCGTTCGTTGTTGAGTACGCAGCCTATGAGCTTGTCCTTGCCGACGGCTTGGGCCGCCGCGGCCACCTGCACATTGGTGACCCGACCGTACGGCACCACCAGCAGCACGTAATCGCATAGCTGCGACAGGATGCGCGCGTCGGCCGCCTCCGTGATCGGCGGAGCATCCAGGATCACGGTGCGCTCGCGGTAGCGCTTGCGCAGCTCGTGCAGCAGATGGCGCAAACGCGGCATCGTGAAGTACTCCATCGCCGACGGGCTCTTGCTGCCGGCCGGGATCAACCGCACCCGCGGTATGCCGATCGGGTGGATGATGCGCTCCACCTGCTGCTCCTCGCCGGTCAGGAGATCGGTCAGACCGGGCGCCGGCGCCTGCCTCGCTTGGACCAGCTCGTCCAGCGTCGGATCGTGCAGGTTGCAGTTGACCAGCAGCGCGGTGGCGCTCTCGTCGAACGCGATGGCGGCGGCCAAATTGAGCGACACGAAGCTGGCGCCGCCGTCGGCCGTGACCGCGCTGACCATCACCACGATGTTCCTGGACTCGGTCCGCTGGAACAGGTTGGTACGTAGATGGCGGAAAGCGTCGGCCACCTGGGCGTCGTCCATGTCCTTGGTGATGATCCGGCGCGCCGCCAGCTCGTCGCGATCGCGCACCGATTCCTCGCGCATGCGCGCGATCTGCTCGGCGGCGCTGATTCCGACCAGCTGCCCGCCCCTCGACGCCTCGCGGCGCGGACGCGGCTCCACCTCACGCTCGTGCATCGGAGCCGGTTCCGGCGAGTGGTCATCGGCCCGCTCACCGCGCGCCCTTCGCAAGGCTTCTTCGATCTTGCTCATTTAAATGATCCCCTGCACGCGCAGAACAAGTACGGCCACCACCGCGGCCACCGTCAATAGCACGACCAGACCTGCCAACCACACGCCACGCCGCTCGGCCGCGGCCTCGGCCGGGGTATGCAGGCGCGGCACTGTCTCCAGCAGCGGCAAGCCCAGCGTGTCGCTGATGGCGGCGCCGGTGCGCACCCGCGGGTCGATCGTGAGGAAACCGAACAGAATGCCCAGCGGCAGCACCGCGCCGAGCGCCAGGCCGCCGAGCGCGAAGTGCATGAGCCGCGGCCCGCTCGGCCGGTGCGAGTAGTAGGCCGGCTCGACGATGCGCAGGGTCAGCCCCTGCTGCTCGGTGTTCAGGCTCATCGACACCCGCGCGTTCTCGCGGCGCCGCAGCAGATCCTGATAGATAGCCTGATTGACTTCGTAATCGCGGGTCAGCTGAGCGAGCTGGCTCTCCACCTCCTGGATGCGCTGGCCGCGACTCAGCTCCTGTTCGAGCTTGGCCTTGGCGTCGGCCAGCCGGGCTTCCAGGGTGTGGATCTCGGTGCGAACCTGGTACAGCTCGCTCTGCAGCCGCTGATAAACCGGGTTGGAACGCAGCGCCTCGTCGATGTACGCCCGCCCTGAACGCGCCGCCTCGCTGCGCTCGCGCGATACGCGCTGCTCCTCGGCGACCGCCTTCTGCTCCAGGTCGCGGATCTGCTCCTTGAGGATCACGATGTCCGGATAGGTGTCGTGGTAGGTCAGGCGCAGATTTTCGAGCTGATTGCGCAGCTCGGCGATGCGCGTGCGGTACTCCTGGGCGCGCGACACCACCGCCGCGGTCTCCGCCTCGCCGGAAAGCTGGTTCTGCAGCGAGGCCGCCCGCACTTGCGCGCCGCGCAGCTCGAATTCGAGCTGATCGATGCGGGTGCGCAAGGCCGCCACCCGGGCCGCCGAATCGCCGTCCGCCCCGGGACGTGCCTCGGCGTTGGCGGCACGCAGGCTCTTCAGACGCTCCTCGGCGGCGACCAGCTCGGCCTCGTACTTCTTGACCTGCTCGTCGATGAAGCGATAGGCGGCATCGCTCTCCTTGGCGCGGCTGGCCAGCATCTCCTCGATGAAGATCGCCGCCAGCTTCTCGGTGGTGTCGTAGACTCGATCGGGATCGCTGCCGCGGAACTCGATCCGGATCAGGTTATGGCCGACGTTGGAGATCGACGTGCGCCGCTGCAGATCCTCCAGCATGGCCTCGACCTGCGCCGGCTCGGCGTTCTCCGGCAGCCAGCCGGCGCGTTCGGCCACCTTCAGCATCATCGACCGCCCGTAGATGATCTCGCGGGCATTGCGCGCCTGGTCGCCGATATCGCCGCGCACCGCCGCGCCCTGCATCAGCGGGTCGAGAATGCCGCGGCTTTCGACGAAGATCGTGGTGGAGGACCGATAGGACTTCGGCCAGGTCACGCCGATCGCCGTCATCACCGCGACCACGGCGACGAAGGTGGCGACGATGAGCCTGCGGTGGGCGAAGGCTTCCCGGTAGAGAACGCGTAGCCTCTGTTCCGTCTCCGACTGCATGGTGTTCCTTCCCTGGCACCGCCGTTATTAGAACAGTCGTTCCGGGACCGAGATGATGTCGCCCGGCATCAAGTAGTAATTCGTACGCAGCTCGCCGCGCGACAGGATGCTGTCTAGCCGCACGTCATACACCTCGGCTTTGTCGCTGGTGCGGCGGTAGAGCTTGGCCCGGCTGGGCGAGGCGAATTCGGTGAGACCACCCGCCTCGAGCACGGCGTCCAGCACCGTCATGCCCTGGCGATAAGGCAGGGAGAGAGGCCGCTCCACAGCGCCGGTGATACGCACCCGGGAGATGAACTCGTGGCTGCGCAGCTCGGTGACGATCACCGTCACCTGCGGCTCGCGGATATAGTGCTTGAGCCGCTCCCGGATCGTCGCCGCCACCTCGACCGGGGTGTGGCCGCCGGCGGGAACGTCGCCGATCAACGGCACCGAGATCATGCCGTCCGGCCGTACCGGCACGGTCACCGACAAATCCTCGTTGCGCCAGACGCTCACCCGGAGCAGATCGTCCACCCCGATGCGGTATTCGGCCTGCGCCGGCACCACCTCGCCCGGACCTTGCGCCGCTTGCTCCCGTCCCGGCCCCGCCGCGCAGCCGAACGCCGACAGCGTCAGAGCGAGCAACGATACCAGCAGTCCTTTTCTCATTCTGTCTGCCTCCAGCAGTTCAGCCTGCGCCCGCCATCCGCGGCGGCCACCGCGGCTGACGAGGCAACCCGTTCCAGGTCGCGCGCAGCGCGCGGGCAAGAGACTCTTTTATTGCAACTTGGTCACGTCGTACGACCTGATACGGTCGAGCTGGAGCGTTCGGCTCCTATTGCTTGCTGTTATCCCGGCGAACGGTTCGGCGAGCGTTGAGCTCGCTCCGCGCCGACTACGGATTTGGGGACTGGCGCTGATAAGTACAACGTCACATATCTGGATGCGGCGACAGTCCCCACCGGTCCAGACACGCTAACGCGCCCCCTTGCCCCACAGCACCACCTCCGCGGTCTGCAGCATGATGGTCAGATCGAGGAACAAGCTGTGGTTCTTCACGTAGTACAGGTCGTACTGCAGCTTCTCGAAGGCGTCCTCTTCCGAAGCGCCGTACGGGTAGCTGATCTGCGCCCAGCCGGTCAGCCCGGGCTTCACCTGGTGGCGCGCGGCGTAGTACGGCAGCTTGAGCTGCAGGCCGCGCACGAACTCCGGCCGCTCCGGCCGCGGACCGACGAAACTCATCTCGCCGCGCAGCACATTGATCAGCTGCGGCAGCTCGTCGATGCGGTATTTGCGCAGCACCGCGCCGACCCGGGTCACGCGCGGATCGTGCTCGCTGGCCCATTGCGCCTTGCCGTCGCGCTCGGCGTCCGGACGCATGCTGCGGAACTTCAGCACCTGGAACTCCCGCCCGGCTTCTCCTACCCGGGTCTGGCGGTACAGCACCGGCCCGCGACAGCCGGCCTCCAGCCAGATCGCCAGCGCCGCCGCCAGCATCAGAGGCAACGTCACGACCAGCAGCGTCAAACTAACGACGATGTCGAAGCCGCGCTTGATCGCGGCACGCAACAGCCCCTTCTTGAAGCCCGCGGAAAAGGCCAACCAGCTCGGGTACATCAGGTCCAGCTTGATCTTGCCGGTCTCGTTCTCCAGGAAGGTCAGCAGATCGACCACGTGCACGCCCCGAGTCCGGCAGTTGAGCAGCTCTTCCATGGGCAGGCCGGCGCGGCGGTCGTCGACCGCGACGATGATCTCGTCGATCTTTTCGCGCACCACCAACTCCGACAGCGGCAGCGACGTTCGGATCAGCTTCGCCTCGTCGATCATCACGGTATCGCCGGGCGCCGGCAGATAGCCGACGATGGAGATGCCAATCAAGTCCGAGCGGCGGCGCAGCATCATCAGCGGCTTCGCCCGCCGCCCGGCGCCGAGCACCAACGCGCGCCGTTTGATGTTCTGCTGCGCCAGCAGCCGCAGGAACAGAATCCGGGCGAGCAGCAGCAGAAGGAAGGCGCTCGCCAAGGAGATGGCGAACGCGCCGCGGCCGACGATCAGCTGCGGTACGACGTAGAACAGCAGGCTCATGAGCACGATGCCGATGACGAAGCTCAGCGACAACCGCACCAGGATGCCCTCCAGGCCATCGCGCAGGCGGCGGTTATAAAGGCCGGTCGCCACCATGGCGAGCATCATCACTGCGGCAAAAGCGAGGGCGCGCGGCAGTATCGGCGTCAACCCGGCCTCATCGGCCGAGGCGCCGGCAAAGCGCAGGTAAACGCCCAAGTAGACGGCGGCCACCAACAAGCAGGCATCGACCAGGATTAGGCACAGATACAGGCTGTTGACCGGATGATTGAACAGGCGAATCGTTCCCATGCTCCCTCCCTACCCGTAATACCGCCGCCAAAGCGGGGCGGATCACGCCGGCCTGATCGAGGCGCGATCCGATTCGGGCTATCCCGCACGCAAACGAGCGATCCGCTACGTGGCTCCGCAAACCCGTACCGAACCTGCTGGCAAAAGGCGTGTATAGCCGTCCCTTCCGGCATCGCCGCGTTCGACGCGGTTCTTGCCGGGACGGTCACCGACGTCGGCGCCCCCTGAGCACCGCCGCTGCACGACCCGGGGTGCGCGTTGGGGGGCGACATCGGCAAGCAGTAGGTGAAGGTTAGGATTCAAATAATCAAGCGACTACGGATGTAGTACGGGAGCGACGCTTAAGGCGTTTCCCTTAGAACGTGTCAGCTTGCGAGAAGGGTGATGACACGCCTTTGGCGTGAGGCGGGCGACTGGAAACTTAGTATTTCAATGCTTTGAATCACGCTGTAATTCGATAATGCTGGTATCTTTCTGCCCCAGCTCGCCGGATACGGGCGCGCAGCTTGAGCAGATAATCTTGAGAGGTCGGTCGTTGAGAGTTCTGTTCTTCCTTTTGCTCGTGGCCAACTTGGCCCTGGCCGGCTGGCAGCTGCTGGCCCCGCCGGCGCCTAGCAACGCGGCGGTGCCGCGCGAAGGCGGCAAGCGCATTCGGCTACTGAGCGAGATGGAACCGCAGGCGCTGACGCCGCTGCCGGCGCCGCGCACGGAGCGGCGGATGGCGTCCTGCTACCGGCTCGGGCCCTTGGCTCTGCAACAGGGGACCGCGCAGGCCTTGCAAGCGCAGCTCGAAGCGCGCGGCCACGCCGTTCAGGTTTCGCGCCAGGAGCAGCTGCAGCCGCTCGGTTGGTGGGTATACCTGCCGCCTGCCGCCTCGCTGCAAGAAGCGCAAATGTTGAGCATACGGCTTACCGAGCGAGGCGTGACCGATCACGTGCTGGTGGCCGGCGCGGAGAAAGCCAACGCCATCTCCCTGGGGCTGTACACCGAGCGCTACGAGGCCGAGCGGCGCATCAACGAATTGCGCGTGCTCGGCTTTCAGCCGCTGCTGGAGCAGCGTTACGAGCGCCGCCTGCTGGTGTCTTTCTTCGTCCGCGCGAAGGATGCCGAACCCGAGCCGATCGATGGCTACACGTGGCAACCGGTCGATTGCCAAGGTGGTGTCTACTGACCTACCATCGTATTTTCAGCTGTCCCACCTCTGAGGGGGAGCGGAACATGCTGGCGTAGCTCAGTTGGTAGAGCAGCTGATTTGTAATCAGCCGGTCGCGGGTTCGACTCCTGTCGCCAGCTCCATATTCGATCAGCCAACGAAAAAGGCCGCGGAATCGCGGCCTTTTTCGTTCTGCGGCTCAGACGCCTTCCCGGCGCAGCTTCAAGCGCAAGTCGCCGCTGAAGAACTGCCGGACCCCGTCGGCGGACTCGAGGCACAGCGCGCCTTGCCCATCGACGCCGGTGACCACGCCTTCCACCTGCCGATCCGGCAGCAGCATCACCACCTGCTTGCCTTGGTAGGCGTCGAACTCGCTCCAGCGCGCTTGATAAGGCGCGAAACCGCGCTCGGCGAAGTTGACGCAGGCCGTCACTAGCGCGCGGATGACGCTGGCCGCGATCAGATTACGCTGGCCGGCGAGCTGCGGCGCCAGATCGGCCAAACAAGCCACGGGTTGATCAACGGCGGCGCGCAGCGCCTGCGGCAGCCGCAGATTCAACCCCAAGCCGATCACCACGGTGCACGGGCCGGCCGGTTCGCCGACCAGCTCGATCAGCAGGCCGCCGAGCTTGCCGCGCGCGCTGATCAGATCGTTCGGCCACTTCAATTCCACCGGCGCCCCCAGCCCCCGCAAGGCGGCCGCCAGTTCGACCGCGCAGGCCAGGCTCAGCCCCGCCAACCCGGCGGGCAACAGCGAGAAATTCCAGAGCACGGAAACGCACAGCCCCGCCCCGAACTCGGCGAACCAAGGCCGCCCCCAGCGGCCGCGGCCGGCGTTCTGGATCTCGGCAAGCAACGCTTGCGGCTCGGTGTGGCCGGCGCGCGCCAGCGCCAGCAACGCGCTGTTGGTGGAGGTGGACACCAGCTCGGTACGGACGGGAATGCGATGAACCGGCCCCAGCAGCTCGCTTATCGTCGCGGCGTCGAGCAGTTCGACCGGCTCCGGCAGGCGGTAGCCTTTTCCTTTGACGGCTTCGACCGGCACCCCTTGCGCGCGCAAGCGCTCGACCAACTTCCACAGGCCAGCCCGGGTCCAGCCGAAGGCCTCGGCCAGCTCGCTGCCCGAATGGAAGCGGCCGTCCGCCAGCAGTTCCAACAATTGCGTCGCTTGTGCAGTCTGTTCCGTCGTGGTCACAGCGCCAGTCCCGCGGTATCTGTGTAAAAACGGGTCAGGACCCGGATCATCGCGTCGTGATCGGCGACACCAGCGCACTCACGAATGCTGTGCATGGACCACATCGGATTGCCAACGTCCACGGTGCGAATACCCATGCGCGCCGCCACGATGGGTCCAATGGTACTGCCGCACGGCATGTCATTGCGATGCACGTAACGCTGGCAGGCGACGCCCGCCTGCTCGCAGAGCGCGGCGAAGTAAGCTTCGCCGCCGGCATCGGTGGCATAGCGCTGCTTGGCGTTGAGCTTGATCACCGGCCCGGCGTTGATGATGGGCGCGTGCGGCTGGTCGTAGTAGCGGGCGTAATTCGGGTGCAGCGCGTGCGCCATGTCGGCGCTCAGCAACACGCTGCGCGCCAGCAAGCGCTGGCGGTCCTGGGCCGTGGTCAAGCCGATGCCTTCGAGCAGACGCTCGACGGTCGCGCCGAGGAAAGTTCCTGCCGCGCCCTTGTAGCTCTCGCTGCCCACTTCCTCGTGATCGAACAGCGCGCACATGGCGATGCCTTCCGCCGCGGGAGCCGCCAGCAGCGCAGTCAGCGCGGCATGGCAGGACGCGAGATTGTCCAGGCGCGCGCTGGCGATGAACTCCTCGTTGGCGCCGATCAACGCCCCCGGCTGGGTATCGACCGCCGCCAGCTCCCAGCTGACGATCCGCTCGCTGGCGACACCCGCCCGCGCCGCGAGCAGATCGCGAAAACGCTGGTCGGGCGGAATCTGCTCGTCGAGCACCGCCAGGATCAGTGGCAGCTCCTCCTGAGCGGCGAAACGCAACCCCTGTTCGTTCACCTCGCGATTTAGGTGAATGGCTGGCGTGGAAAGCCTGAGCAGAGGTCGGGTGAAGGCGACCAGCCGCTGTTCGAGGGCTCCGTCCGCTCCTTTCACCAGCAAACGCCCCGCGAGGGTCAGGTCACGGTCGGCGAAGGTCGCCAGAATCGGGCCGCCGTAAATCTCGACACCAACGGTCATCACGCCAGCCCGCACGCTGCCGCCGCGCGGTTTGACGCGCAGACCGGGCGAGTCGGTATGGGCGCCGACTACCCGCAGTCCGACTTCCGCCGCCTTGGCGCCGATTTGAAACGCGATGATCGAGCTGCCGTCGCGCAGCACGTAATAGCGGCCGCCGCTGCGCAGCGCCCAAGCCTCGTCCTCGCGTAGCGGGGTGTAGCCAGCGGCCTCCAAGGCCCGGCGCACCTGCTCGGCAGCCTGCCACGGACTCGGCGAGTCCTGGATGAAGCGAATCAGCCCTTCGGCGTGTTGCCGCGCGCTCATGCTCGTGCTCCTCGCGTTGCCCTTGAACGAAAAAACCCCCGCGCCCTGAGGGGGGAGCGGGGGTTTTGGGGTGATAAGCGCCTGGCGATGACCTACTTTCGCACCGCAGCGGGGCGGCACTATCATCGGCGCTGAGCGGTTTCACTTCCGAGTTCGG
>Ga0207747_1000102_pt1 | contig 97642 bp, 91 predicted proteins | sample HigsolmetaGSP11D_FD_184839 | JGI IMG/M metagenome (GOLD analysis project Ga0207747, IMG submission 184839) | High solid enriched microbial communities from the Joint BioEnergy Institute, USA - SP1-1-D (SPAdes) | ecosystem: Engineered > Bioreactor > SSF (Solid state fermentation) > Aerobic >...
CGAAGGTCAAGAAGCTGATTCAGCTTGGGGTAGCCCCGCATAAAGCATATGAATGGGGAAACTCAAGGAAAGCATATTGGCGAATTTCTAAAAGTCCAATATTACACAAAACCCTTGGTAACTCCTACTGGAATCACCAAGGACTGAAAGCCTGTATGAAAAGTATTGTGACAAGCGTCATTTATTTGGTTGAACCGCCGTATACGGAACCGTACGTACGGTGGTGTGAGAGGACGGGGGTTAGTCACCTCCTCCTACTCGATTGTGAAATTACGTTTTATGAAGATACAAACATAAACTTTATTTTAAGAAGAAAAGCCTTCCTGTGAAAAGCGTTGGAAAGGTATAAAGAACAATCATGTTTAAACAGACACCTGATTTTTTAATTCCGGGACCGGTTTTTGCATGTTGGGAAAAAATACAGAGACAAAATATTTGCCGTAGGCCGGTACATTCAAATGATCCAAAGCCGTGACTATAAAAAACGTAACCGGCGAAATCCTTCCAATTTGTTTAGTTGGCGGCATCCAGCGCTTTTAACAGGGCGGAGGAGAGAATTTGGACGCCTGTGAGGATGGCTTTCCGGTCGAATGCCATCTGCGGGTGATGAAGCCCCGGGGTGAGCCCGCAGCCGAGGCCGAGCATCGTCGTTTTTAAGCCAGGCCGTTTTTTTGCGTAAAAATGGAAGTCTTCCCCGCCTGTCGTCACAAGTGGAGGATCGCATTTGTCATTGCCGAGGCATTCACGAATGGCGGCCGCCATAATGTCTGCTGCTTCCCGGTTCATTGTGGCTGCGGCAAGATAATCCGGGACATACAGCTCGATTTTGACGTTGAAAAATTCGGCGATCGTATGCACGGCGCGTTGTACCTGACCGATTAGGTGCTCCATCACTTCATTCGTTTGCGCGCGCAGATCAAGGCTGAAATGGGCCTGCCCCGGGATGATATTGGTGCTAGTTCCGCCGGCCTGGAGTTGTGTCATTTTAACCGAATGGGGCACAAGCGGGTCTGCGTGGATATGGGCAAGTTCATTCACAAGGGAAGCCGCAACTTCGATGGCGTTCGTCCCGAGATGCGGTCGGCTGGCATGTGCATCCTCCCCGATAATTTTCCCGGTGATGGTTGCACTCGCGCCGTGGAGAATGGAAGGGGAGGCGTGCCCATTTTTCGTCTCCTGCACGGGGCGGAGATGGACGCCAAACAAATATTCCAGGTCATTTACGGCCCCTTTTTTGATCATCAGCTTTGCGCCCTGGCCGATTTCTTCCGCCGGCTGGAAAATATAGCGGATTGTTCCTTTTGGCCGGATATTCATTTTTTTAAAATACATTAATGTCCCGAGTACCATTGCCATATGTGCGTCGTGCCCGCAAGAGTGGTTGGCGCGGAATACCCCGTCCACTTCCTGCCAGAGGGCATCCATGTCAGCGCGGATGCCGACTACAGGGGATTCGCTTCCAAATTCGGCAACGACGCCGGGATCATCTCCGAACGTTTTCACACGGCATCCGAGTCCGGTTAATTTCTCTTTCAAAAATTGGGTGGTACGGTATTCTTCCATGCTGAGTTCAGGATGGGCATGGAGATCATCAAAAATCTCCAGGATTTCTTCGGAGAGTGTCGTGTTGTACAACTGGGGCAAATTCATCTAACAAACACATCCTCGTAAAATTTTAAATTTGAAATGTTTACACTATTGTAACAAAGGTTAAATTTATTCGCAATATTCGGCATTATTGGATTTTCAAGATTGATTTTTTCTATTATTATATTTATTCAACCGGCTGAAAAAATTGCCGGAAAAATCATAAGGTGTCTGGAAATTTTTGTATATTTTTCTCAAAAATATCGCTGAGAAAGAATTTTCATCATCATCGGGTATTCTTATCATTTCCATTCTGATCGTGGCGGAATCAGCGGAAAGTGGAAACATACCAGCATGCAACAGTAAAAAATCTGGCCGACTCCAGGGGTATCCGCCATGTTCTAAATCGTTCCGCAATCCGAAATCAGCGAAAAAAGGGAGAAAATCAGCAAAGATTCCAAATATATCAGCGATAAACGAAAAAATCAACGAAAACCCCGATAAATCAGCGGACAGCCTTTAAAATACCTATGTGGGTATCTCCCCCCCTCCCTCCAAGTCCAAGCCGAAAAGAAGGAAAATATTGGCCCCCTGTGGAATATGAAAAAAGTGAAAGCCTGTTTTGCAAAAAAAGGAAAGCGGGTAGTAGAAAGAAATATTACATTTGCGAAAGAAAAGGTGAAGAAAATGGAAATTATTATCAAACCCGCTGCACTCTCCCAATTTAAGCAAATCTATTTTAATGAAGGTGAAGGGATCCGGATTGAAGCAGTTTTTGTCGGGAGTTGCTCGATTGCCGTGGAGCATTATTTGAAACTTGACTGCAAACGCGAAGATGACGATTTGTTTAATGTATACGGCATTTCGATGCTAATTTCAAAGTCAAGCCAAAAACAGCTTCATAATAAAGTGACGATTGACTACAATCCGAAAATGGGGTACAAGCTTTCCTCGGATGAGGAAGTTTACCAAAATAATTTGGACTTAACAAGGGCCGAATAAAAAGAGGTGTTTAGCATTGAAAAGTACTTTTCATGCATTGGTGATGGAAAAAGGGGAAACGAAACCGGAACTCTCCGTGAGGGATTGGAACATCGGCCAGCTGCCGGAAGCGGAGGTAACAGTAAAGGTCGCTTACTCAAGCGTCAATTATAAAGACGCGCTTGTCGGCATCAAAGGAAGCTTTGTAAAATCGTACCCGTTTATTCCCGGAATCGATTTGGCCGGTACCGTCCTGCAATCCGAAGACAGTCGTTTCAAAGAAGGCGATGAAGTGATCGTCACTAGCTACAAGCTTGGAACCGGCCATTGCGGCGGTTACAGCGAAATGGCGCGCGTCCCGGCTGAATGGGTTGTGCCGCTGCCGAAAGGATTGACGTTAAAAGAATCGATGATTTTAGGCACAGCCGGCTTTACCGCTGCACTTTCCGTGCAAAAATTGGAAGACCATGGGCTCAAACCCGGGCAGGGGCCGGTGCTCGTTGCCGGGGCAAGCGGCGGCGTCGGCAGTGTAGCCGTTGACATTTTGGCAAAAAGAGGATACGAAGTGGCGGCCGCTACCGGCAAAACATCCGCGCATGATTATTTGAAGCGGCTCGGTGCGAAACGGGTGATCGGCAGGGAGGCGATTGTCGATCACGAGCAAAAATCCATCCGCAAAACGGAGTGGGCCGCTGCGGTGGACCCGGTCGGCGGAAAAACAACGCAATATATCATTAGCACGCTCCGGTATGGCGGGGCGGTAGCGACAAGCGGCCTTACCGGCGGAACGGAAGTAACGACGACCGTTACGCCGTTTCTCGGTCGTGCCGTGAGCTGGCTCGGCATTGATTCTGTTTTTTGCCCGATGGACCTGCGCGTAAAAATATGGGAACGGTTGGCCAGCGATTACAAACCGGAACATCTAACAAGCGAAATCGTCCGGGAAATCAGCCTGGAAGAAGTCCCCCGGGCCTTAGCGGACATTTTGGAAGGCAAACTGCAGGGCCGGACGATTGTAAAAATGTGAAAAAGGGGCTGCTCCAAAAGCCAGAGGACTGGCTTTTGGAACAAGCCCCGCTTTAAGAATTGCTAATGAACAATTCGAGGAGAAAATAAAGTCAAATTGATCCTTACAGAGTTGCCATGGACCAGTTCAAGGAAAAATCTTAAAATTACTTGTTTAAAAGGGGCTTTTGGGGCGGCCCCTTTTCATCACTATAACGGCCCTGCCCAAACCGCATCCTTTTTCGCAGCCGTGGACGGGATGCTTCCTTGGCCGCGGCTTCAGGCTGGCCAAGGAAGCATTTCAGCTTTCGCTCGGTTCGACATGGACGATCACTTCATAAATCTTGCAATCTTTGATCAATGAATCTTCCACTTTCGTTGAAATATCGTGGGCGTGGCGGAGGTCGAGGGAGGGGTCGACTGCGATGACAAGGTCAATGACGGTGTTGTTGCCGTAATGCCGCGCTTTGATATCTTTCACACTTTGGACGCCGGCAATGCTTAAAACTTTATCTTTGTACGTTTCCAATTCTGCTTCATCAAAGCCGTCCGTCAGCAGGTGGGATGTATCGCGGAAAATCTCCCAGGCTGTTTTGCAGATGAGCACGCCGACAATCAGCGCTGCTGCCGGATCGAGCCACGGAAGATGGAACTGAGAACCGATAATCCCGATGCTGGCGCCGACACTGACCCAGGCGTCCGACAAGTTGTCCATGGCGCTTGCCTGGACGGCCTGGCTGTTAATCCTTTTTGACAAACGGCTATTATAAAGGTAGACGCCGAACATGACCCCGGCGCAAAATAAACCGGTCCAAGCCGCAACCATATCCGGGGACTGCGACTTTCCGTGGACAATCGAAAGTATGGCGTCATATAATACTTGGAAACCGACACCCATCATGATCAAAGATGCGACCATTGAAGCGACATTTTCCGCTTTCCAGTGGCCGTAAGGATGGTCATGGTCTGCGGGTTTCCTAGACAGCCTCAGCCCGATCAACACTGCAATCGAAGAAAGGATATCCGTAATATTATTCAGCCCGTCTGCCTTTAAAGCGCTTGAATCCGTATGGTAGGCGATAAGGAGTTTCAGCGCCGACAAGCTTAAATAGGCAGTCATGCTGATCATGATTCCGTATTCGCCCAGCTTTAAATTATGGTATTTTTCTTCATTCATTGAAATCACACCCAATTATTGTACATTCTTATCATAGCAATGAACAGCCGAGTGGGTCTACAGCAACGTTTTTTCCGCCCACTATAAAAGTAAAAGGGATACATAAAAGTTAGATGGGGGAAAAACAGGCAGGCCGGGTAATCAAACAATCTTGCTCGTCTGCCAAAAAAACAAAAGGAGGCGGCAGTTGTGCATATTGCCATATCCGGCGGCAGCAGGTCATTCCTTATAGGCCCAATTTTCCATTCTATACCCGGATTTGTGCACAGCATTTTGGCAAAATCACATCAAAAAAGATTGATTCTTTCAATTCTTTACGCTATATTCCAATTAAACAGTGGCTGGCCCTCATTCGAAAACAGCGAAATGAGGGAAATAGATGGATATTTTAGTTATCGCGGGGGAATTTCCTAAACTCTCGCAAACTTTTATTTTAAATCAAATCACCGGTCTGATCGATGCAGGGCACAGGGTCACGGTCCTCGCCAAAAAAAGCGATGGCAATGCACGCGTTCACGAGGCAGTAGCGCAGTACCGCCTGCTCGATCATACAGTTTATTATCATGCGCGTGAACCGGAACAAAAATGGAAGAAAACGGCCCTTTACTTGATCCATTTGGCCCGCTTCACCGCACGTACCAGCTTGCGACCCGGCAGGCCGGATATCCATTTCAGCGACATTGCCAGGCAGCCGAATTTGATGTACATGGTCCGGGCGCTTAAGAAAGCGGACACCCGCAAGTTTGATATCATCCATGCCCATTTCGGGCCGAACGGATTGCTCGCGCAGCATCTGATTGACAGCGGTGTGCTGGAAGGAAAGCTTTTTGTCACCTTTCACGGCTACGATATGCTGAGGTTTGTCCGGCAGAAAGGGGAAAATGTGTACAGCAAACTTTTCCGTTCGGATGCGGTGCTACTGCCGATCAGTGAGTTTTGGAAAAAAAGATGCATCAACCTGGGGGCTCCCCCTGCCAATATCCGTGTCCACCATATGGGGATTGATACAGAGAAGTTTGATTTCTGCCCGCTTTTCCCGCATGAAAATGAAACCATTAAAATGTTGACGGTGGCACGGTTTGTGGAGAAAAAAGGCATCGCATACGGCATCGCGGCCGTGGACCGGCTTATCCGTGAGGGGATCAGTGTGGAGTATTGGATTGTCGGCGGCGGCCCGCTCGAAGGCCGGCTGAAACAGGAGATCAAGGAACGGGGCCTTGGTTCAGCCGTCCGCCTTTTAGGGTGGAAAACGCAGGAAGAACTGGTTGAAATCATGAAACAAGCGCATATCGTGCTGCTGCCGAGCGTGACGGCCCGCGACGGGGATATGGAAGGGATTCCGGTGCTGTTGATGGAAGCAATGGCAATGGGCAAAATTGCCGTTTCCACTTACCACAGCGGAATTCCGGAACTGATCCGCGACAAAGAGAACGGCTTTCTTACGGAAGAACGGGATGCAGGAAAACTTGCGCTTGTCCTCCGGGAAGCTTTGGAAAAAAGAGCATCATGGCCGATGATTGCGCGGCGGGCGCGGGAAACGGTGGAAGAATCTTTTCACATTGAAAAGCTGAACCGGCGCTTAATGGACATGTTCGAAGGAAGCTTGAAGCCATGAAACCATTTATGAAAAAACTGTTCGGCTTTTCGATCGGGCCGGTCGGCGGGGCTTTCATTTCATTTATCACGATCCCGGTGACAACCCATTTCGTTTCCCCTGCAGAGTACGGGAAAGCGAGCATGTTTATACTGTTCCAAACCTTAATCGGTACTTTTCTGTATCTCGGGGTGGACCAGGCCTATACAAGGGAATACCATGAAGCGGATAACAAAGCGGATTTATTCCGGAATGCCCTCTTGATTCCGCTTGGTTTGGCGGCTGCCGTATGCGCGGTGATTGTATTGGACAGCCATTTCGTTTCCCGTGTGCTGTTTGGAGAGGGGCGTTATGTGCTTGCATCCGCTTTATTCGGGATCATGATTGTGTTCATGGTGTTGGAAAGGTTTATCCTTCTATCCATCCGCATGAAAGAAAGGGCGTTTGAATACTCGTTTTTTAATCTCCTGATCAAAGCCGTGCTACTTGTTGCCACGCTCGTTTTTGTCTTGTTCATCCGCCGCGATTTTCTCGCGGTCTTGTATTCGACGGTGGTCGGCCAGATTCTCGGCGATTTGTATTTGATCATCCGGTACAGGCGTTATTTCCTGGTGAAACATTTCCGCCCCGATAAAAGGCTCGCCGCCCGGCTGCTAAAGTTCGGTTTGCCGCTTGCCGTTGCGGCTTCGGTCACAAGTCTGTTAAATTCCTTCGGCAGGCTGGGCCTCCGCGCATGGAGCAGCTACGAAGAGATCGGGATTTATGCCGCGACCTTGAAAATTGCTGCGCTTTTGTCGATCGTGCAGACAAGCTTCACCAACTTTTGGGTGCCGACCGCGTACCGGTGGTTCAATGAAAAACGGCGGATGGTGTATTTTAAATTGGTGAGCGAAGGCGTTTTGCTTGTCATGTCGTGGCTTTTTTTCACCATTTTGACGTGCAAGCGGCTCGTTGTGCTGCTATTGTCCCCGGGGTATGCGGATGCCGCCTATTTAATCGGTTTTTTGTGTCTCCAGCCCGTTTTATATACGGTCAGCGAGACGACAACTTTGGGGATTGTGTTTTCGAAAAAAAGTTATTTGAACATCTGGGTAAGCTTCATTTCGATTGCCACCTGCTTGTTGTTGAGTGTGCTGCTGATTCCGCATTTCGGAGCGGTCGGGGCAGCTGTTTCAACCGGCGTTTCCTACGTGTTCTTTTTCTGGGGAAGGAGTTTTTTCTCAGAAAAAAATTGGGAAGGGTTCCCGTTAAGAAAACATTTTTGGGTTACCGCCGTCATGTTTCTTGCGGCATTGGCAAATGCATTTCCTTTAAAAGGCATCGAATTGCTGAACATTGCTTTGTTTTTGGCGGTGTCAGGGATCCAAATGCCGGCCATAAAAAATATTTGGAACATGTTCCGCGCAAAACAGTTGAATTTGGAAAAGAGTTAGGCTGCAGGCTTCTATGCTTGCGGCATTTTTATTGTTCTGCGAGCTTTATCAAAAATTAACATTCATTTACAATTTCTTAATTATTTCTCAATTCAAACGATACAGTGGCAGGCTATGATCAATTACAGGGCCAGCCACTATTTATATTTTCAAGCAATTGAAAAGGAGCTGATCAAACACCAGAAACCGAACAAGCAGATCCTACAGCGAGGTGAATTCAAATGGGTGCTGATAAAAGTATCCGGCTTTCTGTCCATGAATCCGCTATGCTCACAAACGGCGTTTATCTTTCAAAACAGACGAAGCAATATTTGCATGTCAAAAGAGGGATAGATATTGTGCTGTCTGCAATCGGCATTCTTTTCGCACTGCCCGTTGTGTTCATCTTTGCCGTCCTCATCGTTTTGGAAGATTTCGGCCCGCCTTTTTATATACAGGAACGCGTCGGGAAAAACGGAAAAGTTTTCCGCATCATCAAACTGCGGTCGATGCGGATGGACGCTGAAAAAGACGGAGCGAAATGGGCGGAAGCAAACGATCCGCGTGTGACAAAAATCGGGGCGTTGATCAGAAAAACGCGGATTGATGAGCTGCCGCAGCTTTTGCTTGTGTTAACGGGAGAGATGAGCATTGTCGGACCCCGTCCCGAAAGGCCAGTGTTCGTCGCCCAATTCGAGCGGGAAATTGAAGGATTCGAAAACCGCCTGCTTGTAAAGCCGGGGTTGACCGGGCTGGCACAGGTAAACGGCGGCTATGATATATCCCCTTATGAAAAGTTGCAGTACGATTTGGCCTACATCCGGCAAATGTCATTCAGCCTTGATATGAAAATCATAGGAAAAACATTCAAAGTGCTGTTGACCGGGGAAGGCGCAAGGTAAAAAACATCCGGAACAAGGAGTGTTGAATCATGAAGATTGCCGTCATTGGAACAGGATATGTCGGGCTCGTTACCGGAACTTGTTTTGCGGAAACCGGAAACCGGGTCATTTGCTGCGATATCGATGAAGAAAAAATTGAAGGGTTAAATCTCGGCCGGATGCCGATTTATGAACCGGGGCTTGAAACGCTTGTTGACAAAAATACTAAGCAAGGCCGCCTGCGTTTTACAACCAATATCAAGGAAGCGGTCCGGGCATCCGATGTCATTTTTATTGCGGTAGGAACGCCGATGTCCCGCACCGGAAATGCCGATCTTTCCTTTGTAAAGGAAGCGGCCGAAACGATCGGGAAACATCTCAACGGATATAAAATCATTGTCAATAAAAGTACGGTGCCTGTCGGGACGGGAAGGCTCGTCGCTTCCATCGTCCGGCACCATGCAAAAGGGAATGTGGCATTTGATGTTGTTTCTAACCCGGAGTTTTTAAGGGAAGGGGAAGCGGTCCGCGATACGATGCAGATGGAGAGGGCGGTGATCGGCACAGACAGCAGCCGGGCTTTTGAAATCATGGAAGAAATCCACCGGCCGTTCCGGACAAAAATCATCCATACGTCCATCGAAACGGCCGAAATGATCAAATACGCAGCCAATGCGTTTTTGGCAACGAAATTATCTTTTATCAATGATATCGCGTTGATCTGCGAACGGGTCGGCGCAGATGTCGATCAAGTATCGGAAGGTATCGGCGCCGACAGCCGCATTGGCAAATCTTTTTTACAGGCGGGCATTGGCTACGGGGGATCGTGTTTCCCGAAAGATACGGCGGCGCTCCATTATTTGGCAAAAATTAACGGGTTTGATTTCAAAATGCTGGAAGCGGCGATTGAAACGAATTTCCGGCAAAGGGAAGATTTCGTAGCCAAAATTGAAAAAACACTAGGTTCGCTCGAAGGGAAAGTAATCAGCGTATTAGGGCTTTCGTTTAAGCCGAATACAAATGATGTCCGCTATGCGCCGTCGCTTGATGTGATCCCGATGCTGCGGGAAAAAGGCGCGATGGTGAAAGCTTTTGATCCGGCTGCCATATCAAGGGCGAAAAGACAGCTTGGTTACCAGTGCTCCTATACGGACGATATTTATGAAGCGATCCAAAATACGGATGCATGCGCCATCTTAACCGATTGGGATGAAGTGAAATCACTTGATTTAAATAAAGTGAAAAACCTTTTAAAAGAGCCGGTCATCATTGACGGCCGCAACGTTTTTGATTTAGATGTGATGGCGCAGCTGGGGTTTACATATGTATCGATCGGGAGGCCGGCGGTTACCGGCAGGGTGGAAATGAAGAGCTCCCGGGGAGGAAACGCAAATGGGTAAAGTGCTTGTCACAGGGGGCGCGGGGTTCATCGGCTCCCATATTGCCGAAGTGCTTTTGGAACATGGGTATGAGGTTGCGGTGATCGATAACTTCTCGACAGGCAGCCGGCATCATATCGCCCATCTGCCAATTGAAGTCTATCCGTGCGATATTACCGATCCCCGGGTCATTGATTTAATCGTGTCGATCCATCCTGATTATATCGTCCATCAGGCTGCCCAAGTCAGTGTACCCGGGTCTATAAGGGATATTTTGTTTGATGAAGAGGTGAATGTGAAAGGGTCATTGCATGTCATCAAGGCGGCAGTAAGGGTATCGGCCAGGAAAGTGTTATTCGCCTCATCTGCAGCGGTATACGGTAATCCCGCCGAACTGCCGATTACCCCTTTTCACCCGGCAAGGCCCGAGTCCCCCTATGGACTTTCAAAATGGACGGTCGAGCAATACTTCAAAATGGCCGGTAAATTTTACGGCCTGCCGTACGGAATCTTACGTTACAGCAATGTGTACGGCCCACGCCAGGATGCAAACGGCGAAGGGGGCGTCGTCGCCATTTTTGCGGACCGGATTACAAGGAAGATTCCTCCGGTCATTTACGGGGACGGGGAACAAACGAGGGATTTTATTTACGTGCGCGATGTTGCCGAAGCAAACGCCAGGGCGCTCGCGGTCCGCGGAAATTTTTGCGTGAATATTTCTTCCGGAAAATCCGTTTCCATCCAGGAATTGCTTGGCATGATGCAAAAAGCGGCCGGAACCGGTTTGGAGGTCTCCTTTGCCGAAGCAAGGGAAGGGGATATCCGCCACAGCCTCCTTTCCAATGATGGTGCAAAAAACTTATTGGGGTGGGAACCGGCTGTCGGATTGCCGGAGGGCATCAGAAAGACGATGGATGATGCAAGGGGGAATCTTCTGTTGCAACCCTCTTAACGTGTTCCGGTCCGGAAGCAAGGCCCCGAAAAAATAAACAGGAGAAAAGGAAATGGAAAATCATCATACGTACCGGCTGGCTGCCGCGGCATTTGCTTTTGCCGCCATTGCAGCAGCGGCCTTGTATCTTTTCATTCCCGCGAAAATGCCGATTCTGTTGTTTGTATGCGGAATGGCCGGGATGGCCTGCTTTTATGGCATGGCAGCCGTTTCCCCGTTGGAACTGGAGAAAATTCTACAGTGGGCGATGTACGCGTTTATTGCGTCCACATTTTTAAACCAGTCTTTTTTCCGGATCCATATCGGGTTTTTTACCATTTTTTTATATCGGCTGCTGTTTATCGTCGTGATGGCGCTGTTCGCAGCATACGTATGGAAAAGCAGGCAATTGCCTCAAAAATGGGGGCCGTTTCCGTTAAAGGGCATCACCATCTTTTTACTTGCCTGGTTTTTGTACGGTCTCATATCGCTGCTTTGGGCGCCTTCGGTATTGGCCGGCGTAAAATACATGCTTCTGCTCGGCATGGGCATGATGTTTGTTCTCCTCGCAACAGTGGTGATGAAGGATATTGCCGGCACGTTACGCTTTTACCAAATTTGGCTCGGCATGGCAGCCGTCCTGGTTGGAATCGGGCTTGCCAACCATTTTGCGCATATCCAGCTGCCAAGCTCCACCCTTTACGGCGGCCCTGCTTATAAATTGTCCTACCCGACGGCGGTGTTTACGAATCAAAATGATTTTGCCGCATTTTTATCGATTTCTTTCTTTTTGTATCTGGCGGCTGCGAAAAGCGGCAAAATCATCTATTCCAAATTTGCCGCGCTGGTAATGTCCGCCCTGTGCATTTACCTCATTGATCTGACGGAATCGAGGGCGAGTTTATTGGGGGTGTTTGCGGGCCTCGCATTCTATGGATTTATTCTTCTTCCGGCGCGGTTCAAAAAATGGTGCGCCATGATTGCCTGCTTCATCGTGGTGTTCGCGGTCCCGTTGCTCACCGGCCGTGCCGCCAGCGTTTTTCAAAATCTGTATGCCGCAGCCGTCCAAGCGGGCGGTCCGGGGCCATTGCCGTCAAATCTTGAAAGGCTCCGCCTGCTGATCAATACGTTTCATAATCTCGCGGACACGTACGGCTTCGGGGTCGGGGCGGGGAATATGCCTTATTATTTAAAATATCATGCGACGCTGGATACGCACGGGGTGTACGAAGTGCATAACTGGTTTGCGGAAATTCTCGGCAATTTCGGGGTGTTTCCTGCTCTTGGCTATGCCGGCATGTATGCGTATTTGCTGTATAGTTTATACCGGCTTTATCCGTCCGCAAGAAGTCGGGAACAAAAAATGATGGTGGAAGGCTGCATGGCGGCGCTGGCTGCATTCCTATTTGCCAGTATCAGCCCGAGTTCTGTGAGCAATTTGTATTTCCATTGGGTGCTGCTTGGCCTGGCTGCAGCTGTTGTATCGGTTTCAAAAGTGGCAGCACGGGAAGCCAGGGCGTGCCAAAACGTTTCTTTACAAGGAGAAAGTGATGGACGACGTGTGGAAAAAGCGGTTTCTAACTAAAAAAGCAATGTTCTTCATCATCCTGCTTCCGGTTATTTTCGGGATCATCGGATGGGCGTCGCCAGCCGGGAACATGCCTGCGCATTACACGGCTGAAGCGGCCATTCTTCTTGGAAACTATCAGGATGACATCATGAATAACCCCGACCAGGTGGTGCTGGAACTTGAAAATAATGCTTTTTATCAAAAGAATTTGCCGGACTTAAGCGGGGAAGAGAGAGCGCAACTATTAAGCAACTTAAAAGTGTCAAAGGTAAACAGCAGCGAAATCCAGCTGTCATTAACCGGGACGTCCGGGGCTGCCGCGTCGCAGCTCGACAGCATTGTAAATGCGTTTTTACGGGAAGACCAGAAACGTTATCAGGAACGAATGGAGGTGGTGGAAGAGGCAATCGGGGATTTACAAAAAATCAAAGCGGACGGCAGGGAAACGGCGGAAGAGGTGAAATGGCTGTACAAACTCAAAATGGAGCAGCTTTCGATGGAGAAAGCGGTGCGGTTCGATCCGGGGACAGATGCTCCGCAATTGGAAGAAAAAATGTTCTCGCGGAAAGAACGCGCTGTTTTAGGTACGCTGTTGGGCATCGCCATTGCATGCATGCTGATTTTGCTATTGGAATTGGTGAAAAAACGGAAACATGGGGAGGACTTTTAAATGGGGGAAAAAGCACCATGCGTGTCCATTATTACACCAGCCTATAATGCCGGTTCAACGATCGAAGACACCATCGAATCAGTGATACGGCAAACATTTCCGGACTGGGAAATGATCGTGGTCGACGATGGTTCAACAGATGATACTGTAAAAAAACTGCTGCGGCTGGAAGCGGAGGATTCCCGCATCCGGGTCGAGGCCCTTCAGGAAAACGGCGGTGCCGCCAGAGCGCGGAATATTGCGCTGAACTATGCAAAAGGGCGGTATGTGGCCTTTTTGGATAGCGATGACCGCTGGAAGCCGGAAAAACTTGAACGGCAGCTCGGATTTATGGAAAAAAACGGGCATGCTTTTACTTTTACAGGGTACGAAATGATCGGGCGGGACGGCAATCCGCTGAACAAGGCCGTCCATGCACCGTCCTGCGTCTGTTATACAGATATGTTGAAAAACAGCATTATCGGCTGTTTAACGGTGATGATTGACCGCGGGCAGCTCGGCCATATTCAAATGCCGAATATCCGCACCAGGCAGGATTATGCGACGTGGCTCTCCATTTTAAAACAAGGGACGGCTGCGTACGGTTTGGATGAAAATCTGGCGGAATACCGGGTCGGCAACAACGCATCCCTCTCGAGCAATAAATGGAAAATGGCAAAGCAGAACTGGTATGTATACCGCGAAATGGAAAATCTGGGGCTGCTTGCGGCTTCTTGGTGTTTTGTCCATTACGCTGCGAATGCCGTCCGGAAAAGGATTTATTAAGAATGGGGGCAAAAACATTGGGTACAGTACATGTAGTGGTTGCAGCCGGCAGGTGGAACCATGACCGCCTCCGCTACCGGCGCCACCGCCTCGCGGAATTTTTACAAAACGAAACACGGGAGGGGAAAGTCATTTGGCTTTGCCCGGTCCCTGACAAAAAAGAGCCGGAACGGAGAAGACTGCCGAACGGGATCATCGAATGGGCCATTCCGGATTTGTTTCCAAATAAAATATTCCGGTTTGGGAGATATATCGATTTTTTCTATGAAAAAAAACTGCGGGCCTTCTTGGATGAACTGGAGCGGGAAAAGGCGGGCAAATATTATTTATGGTACACTTTTCCCGGTTTCCCCGCACTATCGGAGCTCTTTCCATGGGATAAAACGGTGTATGACTGCAGCGATTTATGGTCGTATCCGATGGAAGGCAGGCAAACGGCTGTTTCGTTCCTACGCCGAAAAGTGGTCCAACAAGCGGAAGACCGCGTCATCCACAAAGCGGGTACCATCTTTTGCACATCAGACTATTTGTACAGCCAGGTGCTTAACAGGCTCGGCCCGGATCGTGCGCCGCATGTGCATACGCTGGAAAATGGTGTTGAGTTTGCTGCTTTTGCGGGAGTGGAAAAACGAAACGGCGCCCCCGTTTCCCACAGCGGAACGGTTTTTGGGTATATCGGCGGGATTAAGCCGAAATTGGATTTCAAACTCATTCAAAAAACGGCCGAACGGCATCCGGAATGGCTGTTTTTTCTCGTCGGGCCAGACGGGACGGGGCGCTCCGATGAATTCCGGCGCCTGCTGCAGACGAAAAACGTCGTATGGAAAGGGAGCATTCCTCCCGCGGAAGTGCCGGCATATATGCAGATGATTGACGTAGGGGTCATGCCGTATAAACCGACTTCCTATAACGCAGCCGTTTTCCCGCTGAAGCTGTTTGAATTTTTGGCAGCCGGCAAACCCGTAGTCGGCGCGCATCTGCCTTCTACGAAAAAATATGCTGCTGAAGGCATTTACGCCTATACGGAAAGCGATGATCCGGAAGATTTTATGCGTTTATGCCAGAAAATGGCGGAGGAAAGTGCGGATGAAGTTTACAGGCAGGCACGCATCCGGCTCGCCCGTTCCAAAAACTGGAATGGCATTTTTCGGGAAATGGTGGAAAAGGTAAATTGACTCTTTGGAAGGGATTCGCACTTTTGCGGATTTTTTTATGGGGTTGTTCCAAAAAGCCGATAAACTAGGAAAAAGTGCGATGATTACGAAATTTACTCGCTTTCCGCATGGGTCCGTAAATTTCGCGATCATCGTATGATTTCAGCTTTTAAAGGCTTATGGGACACCCCCTTTCTATGCAACGGGGAAAGCCCGGCCGGCAATTCGAAATTCACATAGAAAGGGTCTGGGAATTCTTTGAAATTATGCTAAGATGGAAATAGAAAAATTTATGTAGGAGGCCAACATGAGTACAGATTGGAAAACTTCTTATGAGAAATGGAACCGCTTTGCGGGGTTGGATGCTTCCTTAAAAGAAGAATTGTCCCAGGTAAGCGGCGATGAGAAAAGTTTGGAAGACCGTTTTTATAAAAATTTGGAATTCGGAACGGGCGGTATGCGCGGGGAACTGGGCGCAGGCACGAACCGCATGAATATCTACACGGTTCGCAAAGCATCTGAAGGGCTGGCGAATTTCATTTTGGACCAGGGGGAAGAAGCCAAAAAGCGCGGCGTTGCAATTGCGTACGATTCAAGGCGGCAGTCTCCGGAGTTTGCGCTTGAAACGGCGAAAACGCTCGGTAAGCACGACATTCAGACTTATTTATTTGACTCCCTCCATCCGACGCCGCTGTTATCGTTTGCGGTCCGTTATTTGCATGCTTATGCCGGCGTTGTGATCACGGCAAGCCACAACCCGAAAGAATACAATGGCTATAAAGTGTACGGTCCGGACGGCGGGCAGTTGCCGCCGAAAGAAGCGGACGAGCTGATCGGCTACGTGAACCGCGTCGAAAATGAGCTGCTTGTTGAAGTGGCAGAAGAAAAAGAACTTGTAGAAAAAGGCCTGCTCGTTTACATTGGCGAAAATGTGGACAAGGCGTACCAGGAACAGCTCATCAAACTCCGCCAAAACAAAGAAGTGATCGACTCGGTGGCGGATTCATTTAAGATCGTTTATACGCCGCTCCACGGGACGGGCAATCTTCCGGTTCGGCGCGGGCTTGAAAACTTCGGCTTTAAAAACGTGACAGTCGTCAAAGAACAGGAACTGCCGGATTCCGAATTCTCAACCGTTGTATCGCCAAACCCGGAAGAACATGCCGCATTTGAACTGGCGATCCGCTATGGGGAGGAAAGCGGCGCAGACCTTTTACTCGGCACTGACCCGGACACAGACCGGTTGGGCGTCGCAGTAAAAAATAAAGAAGGAAAGTACCAGGTTTTGACCGGGAACCAGACAGGTGCGCTCATGCTGCATTATCTACTGACGCAAAAACAAAGGCAGGGCACGCTTCCGGAAAACGGCGTTGTCGTAAAAACAATCGTGACTTCGGAAATCGGACGCGATATTGCAAAGTCTTTCGGCATTCCTACGATCGATACATTGACCGGTTTTAAATTCATCGGCGAAAAAATTAAAGAATTTGAACAAATCGGCGCGCACACTTTCTTATTCGGTTACGAAGAAAGCTACGGCTATTTAATCGGCGATTTTGTCCGCGATAAAGACGCCGTCCAATCGGCAGTATTTGCGGCGGAAGTGGCCGCCTACTATAAATCGCAGGGCAAAACTTTGTATGAAGGCCTGCTCGATATTTTCGAACGCTACGGCTATTATAAAGAATCTTTGACCTCCCTTACACTGAAAGGGAAAGAAGGATCGGAAAAAATCTCCGAAATCCTGGCCAATTTCCGTGCCAACCCGTTAAAAGAAGTGGCGGGCATCCAGGTGGCCGCGCTCGAAGACTACCAATCGCAAGTAAGGACGAACATTCAAACAGGGGAAACTTCAGCGATTGAACTGCCGAAATCGAATGTGCTGAAATTCTTCCTCGAAGACGGTTCGTGGTTCTGCATGCGCCCGTCCGGAACAGAACCAAAAGTGAAATTCTACTTCGGCGTCAAAGCCGATTCCCTCGATGCAAGCGAAAAACTGAATAAACGTTTAAGCGATGAAGTTATGAACCTTGTGAATGAAATGCTTTAAAAAAAACGAGGTGTCCCAAAATCCTTTTACTGGCCGGGACACCTTTTTTGTGCTCCGTTCCCGCAAAATCCACGGAGGTGCCAACAGCAAAATGTTACACGCTTTGGCAGAAAGAATAGGCCACTGTGCCTAATTTTGAAAAAATATGAAAAATGTTCTACAAATAGAATATTTTATGCCAAAAACTATCAAAACATGTGATAAACTGGTAGCGTGATAGAACAATAGAGAACAAAAGAAAGGGTGGTCGAAAAAAAGATGGCCAAAGCACGCAGAATACTGTTGCTCTCTGCCGTTGCATTCCTCATTTCGCTCTGTGCGCTGCCGCAGCCAAACGAGCGCGCTTATGCGGCAACTTCCCTCGGCCAATACCAGGTTACGGCAACAGCACTGTATATGAGGAAAGGCCCCAGCAAGAACTACAGTTCCATAGCTTTGCTCAAGAAGGGGACTAAAGTCACAGTATACTCTATCAAAAACGGCTGGGCTTACATATCATACGGAGGCAAAAAAGGCTATGCAAGCAGCCAGTATTTGAAAAAAGTGGCCGCTGCTTCTCTCGGGACATATACCGTAACCGCCACCAGCCTTTACATGCGCAAAGGCCCGGGAAAAAACTACGGCACCATAGCTTTGCTCAAAAAGGGGACAAAAGTTACAGTATACTCTATTAAAAACAGTTGGGCCTACATCCAATACGGCAGCAAAAAAGGCTACGCAAGTTCGAAATATTTGAAAAAGTATACCAAGACGGGCAGCACGGCGTCTTCTTCCGGCACAACGGGCTCCACAACGCCCAGTACAGGGTCATCGTCGTATCAATATGAAGTCGTAACGGCCAGCGCCTTAAATTTAAGAAAAAGCCCAGGCAGCGGCAGCACGATTTTAAAAGTATTGTATTACGGCGATAAAGTGAAAGTATACAGTGTTTCCAACGGTTGGGCCTATGTGGCATACGGAACCGCCAAGGGTTATGTCAGTGCCAGTTATCTGCTTAACCTGAACGGTAAGACAATTTGCATCGACGCCGGCCATGGGGGAAGCGACCCGGGGGCCAGCGGCAAATTAAACGGCAGTACAATCTATGAAAAAACCATTAATTTGGCTGTTGCGTTAAAAGTCCAATCGCTCCTGCAAAACAGCGGGCTGAAAACCGTCATGACGAGAACCGGTGATACGTATCCTACCCTCTCGCAGCGCGTTTCCATTGCGAAGAATGCAAAAGCAAATCTGTTTATCAGCATCCATTCCAATACTTCCAGCAGTTCCTCCGCTTACGGTGTGGAAACATTCTACCCGAATAACAACAACGGTACTGCTTCGCGCGTTACCAACAGCATCAAACTGGCTTCTTATGTGCAGGCAAGGGTTGCAGCTGCAATGGGCTACGCTTCCGGCTATGGAAATCGAGGATATTTTTACAAGGATCTTCACGTCCTCCGCGAAAACACGATGCCTGCTATTTTGGTAGAGTTGGGTTTCCTGTCCAACAGTACGGATCTCAAAAAACTGGCCTCCGCCACTTACCAGTCAAAAAATGCACAGGCGATTTATGATGGCATTATCGATTACTATAAAAAGAATTGATCAATTTTTAAGAGCCGACCGATAAGGTTTGGCTTTTTTTCATAAAAATGTCTGGGAAAAGTTCTGCAATTCTTTCATTTTTAAAAATCAAAGGACACAGCTTATCCAGGAAAGCAAGCAAAGCGCGGTAATCTAAGTGTACAAAAAGAGTGCCTTGAAATACCCGACATTATAAACCCTGCCGAGAAAAAATTGACACATACAAAAATCCCAAAAGGGGTGCAACATTCCTTTCGCTCATGTACAATGGAAGAAGCGAAGAGGGAGGGTTTTAGCATTGCTCATGAAGAAAAAACAAAACGCCGTGCTGTTTGCGGTTTTGAGCATCCTGTTTATGGCGGTTATGTTCGCTTTTTCAAACCAGCCTTATAAGGAGCAGGACATGCGCCCGGAATTGGAAAAGCTGATCCATTTGAATGCAGGTTCATTGCCGAAAGTGGAGTTTTACTACGGCGGCGCGCTTGTGACGTCTACGCTGCCGTATGATTTTATCGAATTCTGGATCCGGAAAGCATGCCATGTAATGGAATACATGGTTTTAACTTTGCTCGTCCTTTTCACGCTCCGCATGGCGTCCGTTCCCACCCGTTATGCGGTTCCGGCCGGATTTTTGGCAAGCTTCATATACGCCAATCTCGATGAATGGCACCAGACGTTTATCAGCGGCAGAACAGGGCATTTTATTGATGTGGTCACTTTTGACAGTTTCGGAATTTTAGCCGGCATTTGCCTGTTTGTGGGGATTGCCCGTGCAAGGGGAACCAAATGACGTTTCCGATGTTTTGCCCTTAACGAACGGCGGCCTATTCGGTATAATAATTAAATCATGACATAAATGAACACAGGGAGTTCTTATATATGAGTATATCTGTCAGATTCCATCAAGTTTCGAAAAGGTATAAGATGTACCGGAACAATTCGGAAAAAATACTGGATATTATTTTGCCCGGCGGATACGGCGATGACTTTTATGCGCTGCAAAATATTACGTTTGAAGCAAGCGCAGGCGATGTGATCGGCGTTGTCGGGGTAAACGGCGCCGGTAAGTCGACCTTGTCCAATTTGATTACCGGCATTATACCGCCTACGACGGGTACGATCGAATTAAACGGCGAAACATCGCTTATTGCCATCAATTCGGGCCTGAATAATGAATTGACCGGATTGGAAAACATTGAGTTGAAATGTTTAATGCTCGGTTTTACAAAAAAGCAAATTAAAGAGCTTACGCCTCAAATTATTGAATTTGCGGATATTGGGCAATTCATTGAACAGCCTGTAAAAAAATATTCGAGCGGGATGAAGTCAAGGCTCGGTTTTGCAATTTCCGTTAATGTGGATCCTGATATACTGGTGATTGATGAAGCGCTGTCTGTCGGGGACCAGACTTTTGCGGATAAATGTTTTGATAAGATGAATGAATTTAAAGAAGCGGGAAAAACCATTTTTTTCATCAGCCACTCCATGGGCCAGGTGAAAAAATTCTGTAAAAAGGCGATGTGGCTCGAGGCCGGGGAAATCAAGCAATACGGACCGATTGATGAGGTGCTGCCAAATTACGAGAAGTTCCTGAAAGAATTCAAATCCTGGCCGAAAGAAAAGCAGAAAAATTTCAAAAAGATGGTGCTCGAAAAACGAAGCAAAGAAAGAAAAGAAAAAGTTGCGGAATAAAAGACAAAAAGGGTCTGCGCCAAAAGCCGGCAAACTTGCTTTTGGCACAGACCTTTTTCAAAGAGAAAAATCGTTTGAAAGTCGTCTTTATAACTTCTAAGGCCCGTTTCGAAGGACGAATAGTTTCAAAGTGGTTCTTACAAAGCTTCTAAAGACCGTTTCGAGTGGAAAGTCAAAATGGCCATTAAAAATAATTGCGCAAAACGGGGTTTTTGGGACAGATCCGTGTTCGTGTTATTAATATATTCTCCAATCTTTTGCGGCAAAAAAGAGTTGAAAAAATTCTTACAATCTGGTAAATAAAATTGACAACGCTTACAAAACGGGAGTATAGTAAAAACAGTACAATAAATAGGCTTTATGAATCCGGGAGGGGATTTGGATGGCAAATTTAGAAAATAAAATTGCAATTGTTACAGGCGGCGCCTCCGGAATCGGGCTTGCAACTGTGAAAGCGCTTATCGGAAAAGGGGCTAAAGTGGTGATTTCCGACTATAATGAAGAAGGCGGAAAAGCCGTTGAAAAAGAACTGAAAGAAAACGGAGTTGACGTTGTATTCATACGCGCGGACGTCTCGGATGAAAAGTCGGTTCAAAATCTTGTTGCGGAAACCGTTAAAAAATACGGCAGGCTCGATATAATGGTCAATAATGCCGGCGTCGGCACATTGGCGGTAACACATGAACTCAGTTTTGAAGATTACAATAAAGTCATCTCCGTAAACCAAAACGGCGTATTTTTCGGATCGAAATATGCCATCCGCGAAATGCTGAAAACTGGCGAGGGCTGTATTGTCAATACAGCATCCATTTTGGGCCATGTCGGCGAACCCGGGGCTTTTGCCTATAACGCAAGCAAAGGCGCCGTAAAATTGATGACAAAATCGCTGGCGCTGGAATATGCCTCAAAAGGAATTCGTGTAAATGCGGTTTGCCCGGGGTATGTGGAAACCGGCATGGTGAATAAAGAAGCGCTCGGGGACTTTTATGACGGCTTAGTCACAAGGCATCCGATCGGCAGGCTCGGCAGGCCGGAAGAAGTCGCCCATGCGATCGTGTTCCTGTGCGAAAACGATTTTGTCACGGGTATCTCCTTGCTGGTTGATGGCGGCTATACGGCACAGTAAAAATACGCAGATTACAATTGATCAGAGAAGCAGATCCGTAGGCAAAAAAATCCTGCACCCTTTGAGGATGCAGGATTTTTTTGGATTAATAATGCATAACCCAGATTGTTCCATATACAACGACAATGGCAATGATGATGCTGTAGATCATGTTGCTGACATTGATTTTGCCGTTTTCCCCTTCTTTTACGTGCATGAACATGAACAGCTGCACACCGGCCTGGAGGAAGGCAAAAAAGCCGATTGTCCAGATGATCACCGTTTTGGACAGGTTGGTGTACAGGGCAACATATAAAGCCACAAGGGTTAAAACGATCGAAAGCAGAAAGCCGATAATGTGCCCGATTGGATACTTGGAATGGTGCTCCATTATTTCATCAACCCTCCTAAATAAACAAATGTGAAGATGAAGATCCAGACAACATCCAGGAAGTGCCAGTAAATACTGATGACAAAGAATTTACGTGCACCCACTGGGTTTAACCCGCGCCGAATCAACTGCGTGATAATTGAAATTCCCCACAAAATCCCGAAAGAAACGTGGCATCCGTGCGTCCCGAGCAATACATAGAAAGCAGAAAGGAATGCGCTCGTCGGCAACGTTGCACCATCATGGACATAAGTGATGAATTCATTGATTTCAAAACCAACAAATGCCGCGCCCAACAGCAGCGTCACAATAAACCAGCCAAGCATCGCATTTTTATTTTTGTTCCGCATATTAAAAACGGCAATCCCGCAAGTGAAGCTACTCGTTAACAAGATAAAGGTCTCAATCAGGACACCTTTGAGTTCAAAGATGTCCTGTTGTACCGGCCCGTTTGCCGTTTGGTGCTGAAGCGTAAAGTACGTTGCAAACAGAGTCGCAAACAGCGTGATTTCAGCTGCCAGGAAGACCCAGAAACCAAAGATCGTGAGGCGGTCCTGATTCCGCTGGTATTCAAGTGGCAATGATGTATCCAAATGTTCACCGCTCATCATTTTAACCCCCCTGCTGCATTTTCAGTGCGTCTAATTTCATCTACGCCGATATGATAGCCTTTATCCGGGTCAAACGATCTCCAGGCCAGGCAACCGAGGAAGATGAGACCGCCAATGATGGCAAGCCACCACCACGACCAAACCAACCCGAATCCTGCAAGCCCCATACCGACTGCAGAGAAGAACGGCATTGCCGAGTTGCTCGGCATATGGATCGGGCGGATGTCATCATCTTTAAAAATAGGTGTTCCGTTTTCTTTGTATTCAGCATAAGCGTCAATCGTCGAAACGATCGGTTGTTTTGCAAAGTTGTAAACCGGGACAGGCGTATGGGTTGCCCATTCGAGTGTTCGGCCGTCCCATGGGTCGCCGGTCGTATCGCGTTTGCCGTGCTTAATGCTGTAAACAATGTTCCAAGCGAGTACGAGAAAGGCAACGCCCATGATGTAAGCACCGACTGTAGAGGTGAAGTTCCAACCGGTCCATCCGAGCCCTGCTTCATAAGTGTACATCCGGCGTGCCATTCCGTCGAGCCCGACAAAGTACTGCGGAAGGAAGCAAACGTTAAAGCCGACCATCCACAACCAGAACGTAATTTTTCCGAGTTTTTCATTCAGCATGTAGCCGAACATTTTCGGATACCAGTAGTGGAGCCCTGCAAAACAAGCATAGGCGACTGCCGGAATCAACGTGTAATGGAAGTGGGCAATCAGGAAATACGAATTATGGTATTGGTAGTCTGCTGCTGCCATCGAAAGCATAACGCCCGTAACCCCGCCGATCAGGAACGTCGGGATGAAGGCAAGCGACCACAGCATTGGTGTCGTCAACCTGATTTTCCCTTTGTACATCGTAAAGATTTCGTTGAATAATTTGACACCTGTCGGAATCGCGATAATCATCGTTGAAATCGAGAAGAACGAGTTAACGGCCGATGTGTTCCCCATTGTAAAGAAGTGGTGGACCCATGTGAAATAGCTGAAGAACGCAATCCCGGCCATGGCGACAACCATTGAAGTATAACCGAAAAGCCGTTTTCCCGAGAATGTTGCGATGATTTCCGAATAAATGCCAAGAGACGGAAGCAATACAATATACACTTCCGGGTGGCCCCAGATCCAGAACAAGTTTGCCCAAAGCATCGGGCTACCGCCTGACCCCATTGTAAAGAAGTGGGCGCCGAATGTGCGGTCAAACGTGATTTCAGCCAATGCCACTGTCAATACAGGGAAAGCGAAAAGTACGATAATAAATGTAATTAAAGTAGACCAGGCAAACATCGGCATTTTCATCAGTGTCATGCCCGGTGCCCGCATCTTAAGGATCGTGACAATGAAGTTAACGGCTGTTGCCAGCGTCCCGATCCCGGAGAGCTGCAGGCCAAGCGCATAATAGTTATTTCCCACGCCTTTTGTAAATTCGGTACCGGCAAGCGGGAAATAACTCGTCCAGCCGGCAGTAGGCGAACCCCCGATGATAAATGAAATATTAAACAGCGCCGCCCCGGCAACCATTGCCCAGAAGCTGAATGCGTTCAAAAGCGGGAAGGCGACATCGCGCGCCCCGATTTGCAATGGAACGGCAATGTTGATTAACCCAAACAGGAACGGCATCGCCATAAATAAGATCATGACTACGCCGTGTGTTGTAAAAATCCCGTCGTAGTGGTTAGCGTCCAATAAATGCTGGTTCGGCAGCGCTAGCTGTGTTCTCATCATTAAAGCATCGACGCCGCCGCGGAATAACATCAAAATAGCAACGATAATGTACATAATTCCGATTTTTTTATGGTCAACGGTCGTCAGCCATTCTTTCCATAACCATTTCCATTTTTTGAAATAGGTCAATGAAAAGACGACAGCGATTATACCGAGTACGATACCGACTTCGGCAGCGTATATGGCCGGTTCACCGGTGACGAAAAAATCACTTAGTTTCACGCTTTTTTCCTCCTATTCCGTTAGTTGTTACCGCTCATATCCATATTGGACATATCCATATTGCTGTGGTCATGGCTTTCGTTTGACTTCGTTTTCGATTGTTCGCCGTAAGTATGCTGCTCATGGACATTTACCCATTTTAAGTGCGTGCCGGTATACGTTTGTGTTCCGACAAGCCCTTCCGTTTTGACAAGTTTTTCATAATCCGATTTTTTCATTTTTGGGGCGGTGCTTTTGACTTCTTTTACCCATTTATTAAAATCGGACTGTGTTTGGGCAACAACGTTAAAGTCCATTTTAGCGAAACCTTCGCCGTTAAAGTTTGAGTTTCTCCCCGTATAGTCTCCCGGATGGTCCGCAGACAGGATCAGCTGCATTGTCATATTCGGCATCGTGTATTTCTGCCCGCCTAGTTCAGGCACCCAGAATGAAGCCATCGTGCCGGCTGATGTCAACTGGAATTTAATCGGGCGATCTGTCGGAATATTTGCGTAGTTAACGGTTTCAATCCCTTGCTCAGGATAACTGAAAATCCATTTCCAGTCCGCAGATGTGACGTAAATGGTTAAAGGTTTTTTGTCTTTTAACGATTTTGGCGTTTCTTCCACCGAATAGTTTGCTTTCACAGTAGGAATTGCAATGGCAATAATGATAAGCACCGGGATCAGCGTCCAAACGATCTCAAGCACCTTATGCCCGTGGAGTTGCGGCGGTTTGTAGTCAGCCGGCAAACGCGACTCCCTGTATTTAATGACCATGTAAAGGTACAGTCCCAAGACAACGACAAACACAAAAGCCATTAATATTGCCGAGTAAACAATAAGATGATATTGTTCCCGTGCCATTGGGCCCTGTGGATCCAGTACTGCCATTTTTGTGTCACATCCGCCCAATAAAAACAGCGAAGTGAGAGACAACAGCAGTGTCAACTTCCAAGGTAGTTTCCTCAACACATTTTTTCTCTCCTTCCGGTTTGGTAAAATGATGTACAGATAAAAACAAAATGATAGAAGTTGATGAAAACTGCTACCTTAATATTTTTCCACCTTTATTATGGTGCTAATCTATTTTACAATAAAACTGTATATTTTGTGTTGTATTTTACCTTGGAATCCCCCATTATTCATAAAATGTTCATAAAAAATTCATATAATATTCATAGACTTGTCAAATTTTTGTTGTTATACGAGAATAATTTACAAATATGTGAATAATCGCGAAGGAAACATGGTGAAAAAGATTTCATAACCTTAATGGAAGAAAGTATTTTTACAGTATAATATGAATGAAAAAAAGGGGGTTTTGCGGATGATCAAAGCTGTCATTTTTGATTTTGACGGGCTGATTATGGATACGGAAACGGAACATTATGAAGTGCTATGTGAAATTTTCCGCGGCTATCACTGCGAATTGCCGTTGGAGCTGTGGGGAAAAGGAATCGGGACCCGTTCCAATTTTGAGCCTTTCAAATATCTTGAAGAACAAATCCGGCAGCCTGTTGAGATAGAAAAACTGAACAGGCAGACTGAGGAGCAGTTTTTAAAAAGACTGGAAAAGGGGACGGCCCGTGAAGGTGTGGAAGATTACTTGAAATCGGCCAAACAGCTGGGCTTAAAAGTCGGGCTTGCTTCCAGCTCCGATTATGAATGGATTTCCCGCTACTTAAATCATCTCAAGCTTTTTGAGTACTTCGATTGCATCAAATCATCGGATGATGTGGAAAAGGTGAAGCCTGATCCGGCTTTGTACTTGAAAGCTGCCGACTGCCTTGGCGTTAAACCGGAACACTGCCTCGTATTTGAAGATTCGCCAAACGGGGCTTTGGCGGCAAAACGCGCCGGCATGTTGTGTGTCGTGGTGCCGAACCGGGTAACGAAGGATCTGCAGTTTGGCGATTTCGACCACCGCATCCATTCGATGGCCGAGACGCCTCTTGAAGACCTGCTCCGCATGATTGGAAATAAATGACCGTAATTGTTCATGCAAAAAAAGGTCCGCCCCGCATTTTTGTGATGCGGGAGCGGGCCTTTTTAGTTGTTTGATAGATTTTGCCGGAGCATTTGCGCCACTTTTTCTTTTTCGGCGTCTGAAACGGATAAGTAATACACGCCATTGATCGTCGTATTTGTGCCTTTTACTTCATACTGCGTAATTTTATTGGCGGCATTCCGGTAATTTTTTTCAATCGTAAGCATGTCATTGAACGTCATGTTGGTTTTGACGTTATCGCCGAGCGTATTCAAAATGCTTGTGAATTTCGTAACCGAAGTAATGCTTGTTGCCTTTTGGATCAGGGCTTCAATGACTTTCCGCTGCCGTTTATTCCGTCCGAAATCCCCCTCCGGATCCAAATGGCGCATTCTGACGTAACCAAGCGCCTGGGCCCCGTTCAGATGGATTTCCCCTTTTTTGTAATGGTAACCCTTTTTATAATATCCTTCATCATACCAGTCGATCGTATTGTTGACGGTGATCCCGCCGACCGCGTCTACAAGTTCTTTGAGGGCCTTCATATTGACGCGGACATAGTAATCCATTTGCATGCCCGTAAAATTTTCAACTGTCTCAAGCGCCATTTCGGTTCCGCCGTATGCGTAAGCGGCATTGATTTTATCCATCGTGCCGCGCCCGGCAATCAGCGCCCTTGTATCGCGGGGGATGCTGATCATTTGCGTTGTGCCTTTTTTAGGGTTCAGCGTCATGACGATGATCGTGTCCGAACGGCCCGGATCGTTTTTGCGCTGGTCAACGCCGAGCAGCAAAATCGAAATTGGCTGCCCGTTTTGGCTGGAGGCTGTTGTGGTAATTGAAGTACTTTTTACGGTTTCGTGCATTTTATCTGCGGCGGCTTTTGCCGAGTTGTATATATAGTACGCGTACGCCCCGCCGGCGATGATAACGATCCCGATCAAACTTAAGAAAGACATCAGGATTTTTTTCTTCATCGGTTCGTCCTCTCTTTTTTCAGTCATATGATTCGACATTATAACACGGTTCTGCATCATTAGATATATTTTTTTTGAGGATTCACATAAAATGTCGGATTTTGGACATAGGTATAATGGCCTTCTTCCTATATATATGATATGGGAAGTGCCCGGACTGCAATTTTGATGATTACAATGTGCGGAACCCCTGCTGGATAAGCAGGCCGGCTTCGGGGGCCATCCTTTTTTATACCATTAAGAAAAATTTAAGATTGGCCATCCATAATAAAGTCAGCGAGGAAATGAATCATCTGTGGAAGTATTGCCTTGGGGCAGGTTGTTCCTTATATAAACGGGAAGCAGGAAAGGAGAAATAAGGATGAAAAAATGGATTATCACAATCGTCTTGATTGTCGTCATTATAGGGGGAGGGTCGTTTTTTTATGTGAAAAGTAAGCAGAGCAGTGCGGATGCCAGCACGACAACAATACAAACCTCCTCGGTACAGAAGGGGACATTAACGGTCAAGGTAACCGGTTCCGGGACGGTTGAATCGTCAAGCAGCAAAGATGTTGAAGCTGACGGCACAGCAACGGTGGATGAAGTGCTTGTTTCGAAAGGCGATAAAGTAGAAAAAGGCGATACATTGGTCACTTTTACCGATGGCAGCGACCCGATTACGGCACCGATTTCCGGTGAGATTACATCGTTAAGTGTCCAAAGCGGTGACCAGGTAAGGGAAAACCAGGTTGTGGCGCATATTAAAAATTACAACAAGTTGGAAACGACCATTAGTGTCGATGAAACGGATATTAACAAAGTGAAAGAAGGCCAAAGTGCGGAAATCACTTTGAGTGCCCTTGATGACAAAACTTTCAAAGGTAAAGTGACGGATGTTGCCGAAGAAGGAACCAATAATAACGGCGTATCAACTTTTGATGTAACGATATCCATCGAAAATCCGAAAAATATTAAAGTCGGGATGTCCACAGAAGCCACAATCACAACCAAAACGGTGAAAAATGCGGTTTATGTACCGGTTGATGCCGTCCATACCGATGGCAGCTCGAAATATGTTTACGTGAAAACTGATTCCGGCACAACAAAACAAACGATCAAAACCGGCATCAACAATGATGACGATATCCAAGTGACAAGCGGCTTGAGTGTCGGTCAAGAGGTTGTACTTCCTTCAGTCTCCAACAGTTCGTCATCTTCTTCTACTTCAGCCAAGAAAGGCGTGATGATGAACGGCGGATTCTCCGGCGGCGGCATGCCTGGCGGAAACTTCTCCGGTACCGGAATGCATGGGGGCGCTCAATAATGGGGAAGACACTGATTGAAATAAAAGATATGGTCAAAACGTATAAAGTCGGAGGGGAAACGGTGACGGCACTGCATCGGGTTTCCCTTCATGTCGAAGATGGCGAGTTTATCGCCATCATCGGCCCGTCCGGTTCCGGCAAATCGACATTGATGAACATGATCGGCTGCCTCGATAAGCCGGAATCGGGTGAATATATCCTTGAAGGGCATAACGTTGGGAAATTAAATGACAACCAGCTGGCGGCGATCCGCAATCAAAAAATCGGGTTTATTTTCCAAAATTTTAACCTGCTGTCCAAGCTTACGGCCATTGAAAACGTCGAGCTGCCGCTGTTATACCAGGGGATGGGCCCGCATGAACGCAGGAAGATTGCCCGGGAGTGCCTTGATAAAGTCGGTTTGGGGAACCGGGCACAGCATCTCCCGGCCCAGTTATCGGGCGGCCAGCAGCAGCGTGTTGCGATCGCACGTTCATTGGTCTGCAATCCGCCGATTTTACTCGCTGATGAACCGACGGGTGCGCTCGACAGTAAAACAAGCCGGGAAATCATGGAAGTTATGAAAAAATTAAATGAAGAAGGTCATACGATTATTTTGATTACCCATGATCTCGGTGTGGCAAGGCAGGCAAAGCGGATTGTGCAAATTAAAGATGGCCGTCTCTATGAGAATGGAGGGGATCTGGTTGAAACTTCTGCCTTCTTTTAAACTGGCATTAAGAAACATCCAAACAAGCAAATTGCGGTCAATCCTGACGATGCTCGGGATTATCATCGGGGTTGCTTCCGTCATTGCACTCGTTTCCATCGGGCAGTCCAGTTCCCAATCGGTTAGCTCCTCGATTAACAGCCTCGGGACAAACGTGTTAACGGTCAGTGTCCTCGATTCGGACAGCAGCGATTTCACGATTGATGATGTGAATCATTTGAAAAAACTAAGCGGCGTAAAGCGGGTGGCACCGGTGATTTCTGGCCGGGTAACCGCCAAATACGGCACAACGTCCTCAACGATTAACGTAATCGGTACGACTGCATCCTATCAAAAAATTAAAAATACAAAACTGTCAAGCGGCCGTTTCCTGGCTGATATCGATAATGAGTTGCGTTTAAAAACATGCGTGATAGGATCGGAAACAGCGACCGATCTGTTTGGGGCGGAGAATCCGGTCGGCCGGACCATCCAATTAAACGGGACTTCTTATAAAATTGTCGGCGTACTGCAATCTTCAGGCAGCTCAATGGGAACGAGCGGCGATTATACCATCTTTGTGCCGTTCAGCACCGCGGAAAGATTGGTTGGTTCGACCAATATTAGTTCCGTCTACGTACAGGCGGCAAGCGCCGATCAAGTTTCGTTTGTGGAAAGAGAAGTTAAATATTCGCTTCTATCCGTTTTCCATGACAGTGATTACTACAGTGTTTCCAATTCGCAGGATATCATGAATACGATGAGCGAAGTGCAAAATACGATGTCACTGCTTCTCGGCAGCATTGCCAGCATCTCGCTTCTTGTCGGCGGGATCGGGATCATGAATATTATGTTCGTCTCGGTATCGGAGCGGACGAAAGAAATCGGGATCCGGAAAGCGATCGGGGCGAAACGGAAAGATATTCTCGTACAGTTCCTGATTGAAGCGATTGTATTGAGCGCGCTTGGCGGACTGCTCGGCGTCGGCGTCGGATTCGCCGCCATCAAAATTTACGGGCTGTTTGCCAGTGCATCCGTGTCGCTGTCGCTGCCGGTAACTGCACTCGCCTTCGGATTTTCATTAATCGTCGGTGTCGTGTTCGGCGTCTTCCCGGCAAACAAAGCTTCAAAATTGAATCCGATCCAGGCTTTACGATATGAATAACATGAAAAACACTTGGATGATAATGATCCAAGTGTTTTTTCAATAGATTGCAAGCATGAAATCCGCAATACCCCTGATGGAAAAGCGTGCCGGGCGGGAAGCGGATTTCGCGAAACTTGTCACAAAAAAGGAAAGAGAATGGCCATTTTGTGCACAAAATGTTTTTGATATAATGGGGAAAATGGAGGTATTGCTGCATGAAACTTTTAATCGTAGAAGACAATGTATCATTGTTGGAATCCATGAAACGGATGCTCGAAGATGAGTTTGAAGTGGAAACCGCGACAGACGGGGAAGAAGCGCTCTTTTTGGCACAGCAAAATATTTACGACATAATTTTGCTCGATGTTATGCTGCCCGAAATGGACGGCTTTACGATATTAAAAGAATTGCGGAAAGACCAAATTATGACGCCTGTATTGTTTGTCACCGCCAAAGATTCATTGGAAGACCGGGTCAAAGGGCTTGAGATCGGCGGCGATGATTATATCGTCAAACCGTTCCAGACGGCCGAACTGAAAGCAAGGATCCGCGCTTCGTTGCGAAGGACAAGCAATATGACAATTGAACATACATTGCGTTACCGCGGGATCGAATTATTCGGGAAGGACAAAGAAATCAAAGTGGACGGCCATCCGGTCAAGCTGACGATTACCCAGTATGAACTGCTCGAATACCTGATCCAAAACAGCGGCAATATCTTAACAAGGGAACAGATTTTTGACAGGGTCTGGGGATTTGATAGTGACACGACCGTTGCAATTGTCGAAGTGTACATCCACCATTTAAGAAAAAAACTGGAACCATATGGATACCATAAAGACATCCAAAATGTGCGCGGGATCGGTTACATTTTAAAGGAGCCCAAAGAATAATCGATGTTCCGGAAAACAAGAATCAAGCTGACAGTCTTAAATTCATGCGTGTTCATTTTACTGATTGCGGTGCTAGGTTCGGTCATTTATTTGTATGTGCGCACACATATGTACAGTGAAGCCGACCGGAGTATTTATTCCGCATTGAACCGGATCGAAAAAACCGGCGTTGGCAGGGACGGCGATATTCACGGTGATATCCGCCTGCGCGTATTGATCTGGAGCCGGGACAATGAATTGCTGACGCATGCCGATAATGGGCCGGATGCATATATTTACGAAGATAACGAGGAGAAATTTGCGCCGAAACATTATGACATTATGGATACGATTGAGGTGGAAGGACATTATTTCCGTACGTATACGGTAAGAGGCGTCATGCAGGGGGAAAATGTCAAAATCCAATTCGTGGAGCAGATAGACGGGGAAGTCATTATGCTTCACAAACTGCTGATCATTACCATTGCCGGCTGCGCGCTGGCAAGCCTCCTTGCCGTGATTGCCGGACTGATTTTAGCGGAAAGGGCATTAAAGCCGATCAAAGCTTCTTGGGAAAAGCAGACGCAATTTGTTTCCGATGCTTCCCATGAAATCCGCACCCCGCTCGCGGTTATCCAGTCGCGGGTTGAGCTTTTGTTGCGGAAGCCGAATGAAACCGTCCAGGATATTCTCCCGGACATTTCTACGATATTAAAAGAATGCAGGCGCCTGACAAAACTTGTTTCCAGCCTGCTGACGTTGGCGCGTTCCGATTCAAATGAAATTGAAATTGAAATAAAGGATTTTTATTTGGATGAACTCATGAAAGAAATCGTGGACCATTTTTCGGAATTGGCATCAATACAGGGGAAAGAAATCATTTTAAAATCCGCGCCGCCGATTACTTTTTCGGGTGACCAGGACCGGATCCATCAGCTGATTGTCATTTTGTTGGATAATGCGATGAAATATACCGGGGATGATGGAAAAATCCAGCTTGCCTGCTTTGAAAGCAAAAACCAAGTCGGGATAACTGTGGAAGATAACGGAATCGGCCTGAAAGAAGAAGACCGTGAAAAAATCTTTGACCGTTTTTACCAGGTCAGCAAATCGCGCACCAAAACCGACAGCCTCGGCCTCGGCCTTTCCATTGCAAAGTGGATTGTCGAAAAGCATAACGGGAAAATCAAAGTGGACAGCAAACTCGGCGAAGGCACAAAGTTTACGATTACTTTTCCAAAAAAAAGGCGTAAAGAGTTGCAGGAAAAAAAGAGCGGCAAATAAGGGCCGCTCTTTTTTTGGCAATATGAAGGCATGAAAAACCCCCTTCGAAAAAGGGGGAGCGATTTATTCAATTTCCACTTTGTTTCCGCTCCGCACCTTCCATGCTAAGAGGAAACCGAACAAGGAAACGAGCAGAAAGACGAGATTGATCACTAAGCCGGCTGTGCCGGTTTCCATGCGCATGAGCGAGAATGAACTGTTGCTTGTCTGCTTCATACCGCTTGGCATTCCGGATGGCATACTGTTTGTGCTGCTTGAATAACTGCTGCCGGATGAGCTGCTGGAACTGCTGCTTGAAGAACCTCCAAACGTTGCCTGCCCCATACCGCCATGCATGGCTGCTGCTTGCCCGTTTTGCTTCGGGCTGGTGAAATAAGTATAAAGTCCTAATCCTGCCTGCAGGAAGAGTAAGATTGATGTAATGAGGCTAACAAAAAAATGGGCTTTTGTTGTTTTTGCCATAACCATATCTCCTTTACAATGTCATTCTTTCGTGGGTGATTCCCACGTTGTCCATTATGAAGGAGATCATTTAATTTTTGCTTAAAATGGTTTATGTATTTTCGCCATCGCCATGGTCATTCAGTTCTCTGATCAAATTCCACGTCCGGTAAATGCGGTTTGCCATTTTCTCGGGATCTTTCAGCATCAATTGATACAAATCCGGTTCATTGCTTAACGTTTCCAGCAGCTTCTTTTCCGGGTTGCTGACAGCATCATTTGTTTCATCAAGTTCCGGATGGTTGGTCAGCCCCAGCAGATAATCGATTGAAACTTTTAACACTTGTGAGATGCGGTACAGCACTTTAATAGAAGGAAAACTATACCCGGTTTCATAGTTGGAAATATTGCGGTCGCTCACGCCGATGCGTTTTGCAAGCCCGGGCTGACTGTAACCCCGCTCCGTCCGCATTTTCTTCAAGCGCGCTGCAAATATTTCTTTTACGTCTTTCATGTTTTCTTTCCCATGATTGGCCATAGCCATTTCTCCTTAAAAAAATCAAAAATGGTGGTTGACATCCAAAATAATTGTGTATAATATAAATGTATAGAAATTATTTGTCGAAGGACAAGTATCCCTTTTTACGGATATCGTGATAAAGGGCCGGGGACAGCATGAAAATAGACGTGTAGACAAAGATACCCCCTATTTTCTAATGAAATCTGATAAAATCTCTTTCAGTTCCCCAATAGTGATGAAAGATTTTGCGTTCCCGGCTCTTTTTTGTATAGTCCATCTACAGTTTAGCATGAAAAGAAGATTGATTTAAACTTTTTTCTATATGTAATCGTTTTCGTTATGAAAATGTATTCAAAAAGCGGCGGGTTGACCAGAATCCACCGCTTTTTTGAATACGAACAGCTTCTATTATTATATTCAAAAAATAGTATGAAATTTAAATAGATTCATTTTATAGAATATAAATGCGTGTTGATATTAATCGCCAGGAAGCGGGAATCTTCCGGGGTTTGTTTATAAATCGTAATGCCGGTATTGTCCTGCGGGATCATGCGATAATTTTTAAAAGGCACCTGCAAGGTTCCTGCAACAAAAAAACGGACGGCCATGCTGTGGGCAACCACAAGGATTGTCCCATCCGGATGCTTCTGTGCCAATTCATCGACACATTCACGGAAGCGGGTATAGACTTGGACGGCATTCTCTCCTGTATAGCCCGCCTTCGTTGTACCCGGGTCGCGGAGCCATGCCTCCCAATTGTCCGGGAACTTGACGGAGAAATCTTCCAATCTTTCCCCTTCCCACATACCGAAGTCGGTTTCGACGATACGCGGGTCTTTCCCGATAGGCAGGTTCCGCCCCCGGAGCAGAATTTCCGCCGTATCATAAGCGCGGCTTAATGTCGATGAATAAGCGGCATCAAACGGAACATCCTTTAAAGCTTCGGCCGCCAGTTCCGCCTGCCTGATGCCCAATTCTGACAACCCGATATCGCTCCTTCCGCAGTATCTGTTCCTGTCAGCATTCCACTCCGTCTGGCCGTGGCGCACAAAATAAAAAGTAGCCATGTCCTACCTCTTTTCATGAAAAATAAGTTTGTTATCATTTTAACAAATTATATGGAAAGGGTGAAGTTGGGGCCGTTACTATTAATTATGCAATTTTTTATAAGTAAAATATATTTGCTAAGTTATATTAAAATATTATATAATAGGCACGGACGCTAAAAAACTATTTGAAGGATGGTTGGAATTACTTTTTTCGAACTTCATATGATCGCTCAATTACATGCTTCATGTAAGCGGGGGAACCATTCGGTGTTTCGGCACCAGGGGTGAAACCTTTCTTTAGAAAGGTGGGGAGACTCTTTACTCCCTAATCCGTCAGCTAACCTCGTAAGCGTCTGGAGAGAACTGCACGTGTTTTTTGGACACGTCTTCTTAAGCTTTGTGCTGCGAAGGAGTCTCTCTTTCGTGGTTTTTTTTAAACCATGAACCCGGTTTGCCGGCCGCGGAACAGGGGTACGGTTTGGCATACCGCTTTAAAAAAATGGCTGATTCCGCAATATTTTGCAGCCCCTAAAGGGAATCCGGCGCGCTGGAACCCCGGGGGCGGCTCCGGATTTGCAAGCGCGTTTTCACAAAGCGGATGTTGCGATCATCGACAGCCAAAAATATTTTACATCTGGGAGGGAATTTCATGAGAAGAATCAGCTTGGCTTGGCAGATTTTTATCGGACTTATTCTTGGCATTATCATTGGCGGAGTTTTCCATGGCAATGATACCGTTTCGAATATTCTGCAGCCGTTCGGGGATATCTTTTTGCGGCTGATTAAAATGATTGTCATTCCGATTGTCGTTTCCAGCTTAATTGTCGGCGTTGCCGGGGCCGGGGATATTAAGCAGGTCGGAAAGCTCGGCTTTAAAACCTTGATTTATTTTGAAATTGTCACGACGATTGCGATCGTTGTCGGGCTACTCGCCGCGAATATTGTCCATCCGGGCACAGGAATCGATATGAGCTCGCTGACAAAAACGGATATCCACAGTTATGTGCAGACAACGAAAGAAACTTCGGAACACGGCATTATCGATACGATTTTAAATATTGTGCCGACCAACTTGTTTGAATCATTATCGCAAGGGAATATGCTTCCGATCATCTTCTTTTCCGTGGTGTTCGGGATCGGGGTTGCCGCGATTGGCGAAAAGGGGAAACCGGTGCTCCACTTTTTCCAGGGCGTAAGTGAGGCAATGTTTTATGTCACGAATTTGGTCATGAAAGTTGCCCCGATCGGCGTATTCGGCTTGATCGGCGTGACAGTGACACAATTCGGGCTTAAATCGCTGATCCCGTTAAGTAAACTCGTTTTAACCGTGTACGGAACGATTATTTTCTTTATTGTGGTTGTCCTTGGTTTGATTGCTTGGATCTTTCGCGTCAATATTTTCCATATTTTTAAGATATTGAAAGATGAACTGATTTTGGCCTACTCAACCGCCAGCTCGGAAACGGTGCTGCCGAAACTGATGCAGAAAATGGAAAAATTCGGCTGTCCGAAATCGATTACGACGCTCGTGATTCCAACCGGTTATTCGTTTAACCTGGACGGCTCAACGCTGTACCAGTCGCTTGCCGCCTTGTTTATTGCCCAAATGTACGGCATCCATTTATCGATCAGCGCACAGATTTCGCTCGTATTGGTGCTGATGGTGACATCAAAAGGTATCGCCGGCGTGCCGGGCGTATCGTTCGTTGTCCTTTTGGCAACATTGGGCTCTGTCGGCATTCCGCTTGAAGGACTCGCCTTTATTGCCGGGATCGACCGTATCCTTGATATGGCAAGAACGGCCTGCAATGTCATCGGCAATTCACTCGCAACCATTATTGTGTCCAAGTGGGAAGGCAAATATGATAAAGCAAAAGGGGAAGCATATCTCGCCGAAATCAGCGGAGAACGCGATGCCCAATATGCGACTGAATCTTGAATTGACTGAATAAATACGATACAGGAAAGCGGTGAGATACCACAACGGGTACAAGCTCATCGCTTTCTTTTTTTGTGCGCAGGCTGGAAAAGCGATCAAATTCCAGTAAGTTTTAACAAAGTTTTGCCAATGATTGTTACAGGGCGGTCCGAAATAATGGAGGACGGGCGGGCGCAAACTAAGTTCAACATTTTTTGCACCGCCGCCGATGGAAGGGGGATTCAGATGGACGGAAGAAAAATGCTGAGACGGGCGGCTGTATGCATACTTTTGGCAGCGGTTTTTTCCCGGGGGAAGGAAGCAGAGGCGGCTTTTTTGTTCCAGCCGAAACAGGCCCCGGTCGATTTAAGGTTATTGGAAACAACGGACTTGCACGGATATATGCTCAATTACGATTATGCAGCCCGCTCGGAGGTGGAAACTTACGGGCTGGCGCTGACCGCGTCGCTCATTTCCCAGGAAAGAAAGACGGCAAAAAATACGTTGCTTTTTGATGACGGGGACTTGCTTGAGGGAAACGATATGGCGGCCTATGCGGCGCGGCGCCCGCTGAAAAAAGGGGAAGTCCACCCTTTTATCAAGGTGATGAATCATTTGCAATATGATGCCGCGACAATGGGTAACCATGATTTCCATTATGGCCTTGATTTTTTGGTCCAAACGATCCGCGGCGCACAATTTCCGTTTGTGAATGCCAACATTTACTACAACTTCGGGAAAAACGATATGGACGAACAGAACTTTTTTAAACCTTATGTCATTTTGGACAAAAAAGTTGAAGACAGGCTCGGGCGCCATCATCATTTGAAAATCGGGGTCATCGGCTTTGTTACCCCGTCCGTGATTGAATGGGAAAAGCCGGGGCTTCAAGGAAGGGTTAAGGCGAAAGATATTATGCAAACGGCAGCGCATTTTATTCCGAAGATGAAACAAGAGGGGGCCGATCTCATCATTGCTTTGGCCCATTGCGGCGTGGATCCGCCCGCGAAACAGCCTTTTTATACCGGTGATGCCGTTTATTTGCTGAGCCAGGTAAAGGGAATTGACGCCATTTTATTCGGCCACCAGCACAGGGTTTTTCCAAGTGAAGTTTTTGCGGGGGTTCCCGGCGTCGATATACGGAAAGGGACGATCAACGGCGTACCCGCAGTGATGCCGGGCAGATGGGGAAGCCATCTCGGGGTTGTCGACTTGACGCTTGAAAAAAAGGGGGGAAGTTGGGTTGTTTCACGTGCAAAATCGGAAGCAAAGCCTGTTTATGCAATCCTCAGCCAGCAGGCCAAATCGGTTGTCCGGCCTGATCCGGATATTGTAAAAATGGTGGCGGAGCTCCAGAGGAATGTCCTAGGGTCGAGATTTACTTTATTCAGCGGGGAATAAAGATACAAAAATGCGGCAACACCCCGTCGGCATACAGGCGGGGCACTGTCACACGGTGTAAGTTTCTTTGCTTTTTTGCAAAACTTCTTCATTTTCGTCCTTTGTCTTCACCATGACATTCACATAGAGGGCGTCAATGATGCTGAGCTGCACAATCCGCGAAGAAAAGGAAGAGGAGCGGAAATCAGTTTCCTGCGAAACCGTAAACAAAGGAACATCCACTTTCTGGCTGAGCGGAGATTTGGCAAATTGCGTAATCCCGATCGTTTTGGCGCCGTTTTCCTGGATGGCATGCAGCAGTTTCAGCATATCCTTATCCGATCCAAAGTGGGAGATCAGTATCGCCGCATCATCGCTCGTTAACTTCGCCGCACTTAGCAGCTGCAAATGTGGGTCTGTATAAGCCGCCGTTTTAAGATCGGTCTGCAAAAATTTTTCGTGCGCATCGAGTGCGACAATCGCAGAACTGCCGAAGCCGTAAAAGATGACGCTGTTTGCTTTGCGGATAAATTCGACGGCATCATGAAGATGTTTTTGGTTAAAAGTGTGGATCGTATCCCGCAGCGTTTGGATATTTGATTCGAACACTTTTACCGCAACAGCTTTTTCGCTGTCAGTATCTTTGATGGCCTCGTTCACTTCTATTTCAGGGCGTGCGGCTTCCGCAGCCAATGCGATTTTCATGGCCTGGAAACCGCTGAAACCGATCCGTTTGCAAAAACGAAACACGGTGGCGTCGGCAACGAGCAAATCGTCCGCAACCTGGTTGATCGTGCTGTGAACCAAATGCTGCGGATTACTGAGGATGTAGTCTGCGATTTTTCTCTCTTTTTCACTAAATTCTGCGTACATCGTTTGAATCCTGTGAAGACACGGAAATGACTGCATTTGATTGCCCATGAGCAAACACCTTTCCTGTTTGTGTCGTAACTGCTATCTTTATTTTAGTATAAAATTCAATATTTTGAAAGCGTTATCTAGAAATCGTATTTGATTTTCAAAACTTTTTTCAGGCACAAGGGCCCGTTTTTCATCAAATTTTTAGGGAAAACTCATGGTGCAATGGTAATGATTGCATTATAATTTAGGATGTATGTTTACAGGCATCCTTGAAATGGCTTACGGCACGGCCGGCAACATTTCAAAACAGGAAAAGGAGAAAGTAACATGTTGAAAAGATTGGGTTTAATGGGATTAACAGTCACGGTTGCGCTTGGGTTTGGCATGAATGGCATTGCCAAGGCTTCCGGAAATAGTGATACGGGAATCGATGAAAAGTATGGGCAGCCGATTGTCGTAGTCGGCTCGGCGCTTTCCGCCTCCCAAAAAGCGGAAGTGGAAAAAGATCTTGGCGTTGACGACGCAAGCAATGTGGAAGAAATTACTGTGACGGGCGATGACCTCGTCCACTACATCCCAGACGGAAACCGCAATTCGCATATGTATTCTTCGGCGAAAATTACAAGAACCGATTCCGGCGGCGTCCAGGTCCATATTGTAACGCCGGACAATATTACAGAAGTAACGGCGGATATGTATAAAAACGCGCTGCTGACGGCCGGTGTCCAGAATGCGGACATCGAAGTGGCTTCCCCTTTAAAAGTTACCGGGCACTCCGCACTCGTCGGCATTTACAAAGCATACGACGACTCCAGCAGTTCGGGCGACAAGCTTGATTCGGACCGGACAAAAGTTGCCAGCCAGGAATTGAATGTGGCGACCGATTTGGCGCAAAAAGAAGGGTTAAGCAATGACCAGGTTACACAGCTTTTGACCGAAATTAAGCAGGAGATCGCGGCCCAGCATCCGGCGACCAAAGAAGATATCGAAAAAATTGTTGACGATAAATTAAAAGATTTAAATATCAATCTGACCGACTCCGACCGGCAGCTCTTGTATGATTTATTTGACCAAATGCGTAAGCTGAATATCAACTTTGATTCGGTAAAAAGCGAACTGGGCAGTTTGTCCGACAAACTAAGCAATAAAATCAAAGAAGCGGCAGGCGATAAAGGTTTCTGGCAAAGTGTGCAGGATTTCTTCAAAAAAATCTTTGATGCAATCTCCAATTTGTTTCAATAAAGCAAAAGAGGGCAGTTCGCTCCTGATTTTCGGAGCTGCTGCCTTCTTTTTGTTGAACGTTTGCACCTAGATTGCCTCCGTCTTGCCCGGATTGGGCGGAAGAGCGGGAAGCCTCGGATGAAGATTTTTCTTCAGAATGATTTTCCGTTTGTTTTGCTGAATGATCAGATTTGGCTTTTTCCGTATCCGGGGTGCTATCCTTGCTTGTATTAGAAGTGGTGCCTTTGCCTGTGTCCCGGGTGCTATCCTTGCTTTGATCCGGAGTTTTGCCACTCCCTTTATTTCCGGAAGCATCAGACTTTGTTTTGACGTCTTTTTGTTCCGTTCCACCACCCGATTTCAGCAGCTCGGTCAGCTGGTCGGCGATTTTCCGCAAAGTTTCCTCATCTGAACTTGAAGTATCGATATTGGCAGCGCCATTTTCCATCGTTACATCCAAATTTGGGAGATCTGCAATTCCCGCCAGCTGTTGATGGGCAACGAGGCGGACATCTTTCATACCGATCCCGTCCAATTTGTCGGGGGCGTAAATTCCGCTGAATTCCGCTTTTGTGACGTCCACTTTCATATTTTTCAAATGAATAGGGCCGGCCGCATTCATGTGGACGGTTACCGGGCCCTCCGATGTTTGCAGCACTTTCGTAATTTTTAACCCGTAGATGGTTGCATCCGAATATTGCAGGCGCAGCATTACCTGGTTTTGCTTTGTCATTGTATCGCCTGTGACAATGGCAGGGGCGAGCATCAATCCTTCAACGTGGTCCGCTTCCATAATGAAACCATCTGTTGTTGGGGATTCAGCCACCGTTAGATTCACAAAAAAGCAAAAATTGAATGCGATGAATGCGGCTATAAACAGGAAAGATTTTGTCTTCTTCACTTGCATCACCATTTCTGTCAATAGTCTTTATTTTTCTTCTACTGTCCCTGCGGCAATTTCCCGGATGGAACCCATTTCAGCCGCCGGTTCTTCCTGCTTGATCACTCTCCATGAAACAGATAAAGACCCGCCGATAATGCCGAGCAGGGTACCGATTAAAAATCCGCCCATTGCGCCCATAATGGAAAGGACGGATAGGAAAATCGTCAAAACGCCGAACACAATATTGAATTTTGGGAAAAAATATCCCATTCCGCCGATCAGGAAAATAACACCGCCGAAAATGAGGCCGATGGAAACCATACTCCCAGGTGCGGCTGCCACTTCGAGAAGCTGGACCGGCACATATAAAATAATCATTCCGGAGAGCAACGTAAACGTTGCCCCCCAGAACGGCCGGCTTCTTCTCCAGCTTTTAAATTTGGTGCGGAACACATGGAACTTGCCCATTATGATCACTCCTTGAAGACAAGCCTATTTTTTCACAAGCTGTACTTTCAGATCCGGCAGATTCGCCACTTTTTGGAAAAGATAATGCGTATCCAAGCTGCCGTTTCTGATCGTTAATGTATCTGACCCCTGCGTAAAGCCTTTTTTCACGGCTTCAGGGTCGTCTGCAGTTACATAGTTTTCGGAAATATTCATATTTGTAAAGACGGCGTCTCCTTGAATCAATGCCGCTTTTTGGATCAAACCTTTGAGATGTACAGGTGTGTCCCCGTCCCCTGCTGTAATTTTTACTTGATAGTCGCCGAGGAGCGGAATCGAAACATTTTTTGCAATGACAAGATCTTGAATGGTCACTTGATCAATTTCATTCACAAAGACAGGTTTGACGTGATCTGCGCCTTTGGAAGGATCCCCGTATAAGTCTCCGTATAATTTAAAGCCCTGCCCCTGCATTTCCTTAAATGAAACGTTAAACTTGCCGATGCCCCCGACTGAAGCCGCAACAGCAACCCCGTTGATGCCGAGCACCGCCAATAATCCTCCTAAAAATAAAAGCCCTGCAAGCAGCGATGAAAAGAACCATTTTTTCGACGTTTTCCCTTGAATCACTAAAGCCCCTTCGTTCATGTACAATCCTCCCCTTGTGAAAAAAAATCAATTTATAAAGCCGTGCGGATCGGAAGCAAAAACGCGGAATATCCCCTCCTTTCTATAATGGTATCGCTTACATTTTTTCTTTATTTTATTCATTTCGGGCTAAAAAATATATTCCTATGATTGTAGGAAATTTTTTATGCCCGGGCCTACAAATATCGTGTGCAAAATACCGGCCGGTCTTAAAAAAACACCGATGCCGTGCTAATATGATAATATAGAAGGAAAAAAGCTTGGCAAAGGGGTTAAAAATGGATGAAGGGGGAGAAAGGTGTCACTGTCGTTAAATGCGCATATGAAAATGGTCATGAAACACGGGGTTGATCTTTTGCGTTCGCACCAGCAGCAAATTACGTCGGAATGCAAGGAAATTTTGCGATATTTAAAGGAGACGCATAAAGGCAGTGCGAATGCTTTTGAATTCGCTTTCAATTGCTTCACCGCCTTTTTCCGTTCCGACCAGCAATCGGTTGAAACGTTGATTTACAATATCCGTTCCCAATGGGTGAAAGAATTTAACCGTCCGCCGGAGCCGCATATGCTGATTTTTATTTTGGCACTGATTGAAAATTCCGTGCATAAGGCGATCAAGGAAAGCACGACCCGTTCTTTCCATCTGCATCCTTCCGTCCAATATTTATTTTCAAAAATTTGCGAAAAAGCGCTGCTCATCTCGAAACAGGAAGCATTCCATATAGAGGCATTCTGCGAACAGCTTGTCCAGTCCGAACAGCTTCGGATTGAGTGGATTGCGAGGATCAGCCATGTGGATGGGGGATACCGCCTGAAAAAAGTGATCGGAATGGATGATGGCATCATTACGAGTGAGCTGTATGAACGGGCGGACCCCTCATGGTTCTGGCTGTCGGAAGCTTTATTGAAGCTGACGCCGCGCAAGAAGCCGGATGAAAAACGGGATGTATTCCCTGTCCCATGGAAAAATGAAGTACTGATTTTTTGCATGAGCGACCATGATGTTTCGGCAACCATCCCTTTCTTGACGTATGCAATGCACCTTTTGCAGATGGAAGAAGAAATAAGTGTGAAAATCTATGCGGGGGACCAGTGGAAAGATGCGGTCATATTGTTTAACGAATGGATTATGCGGTCGCAGGATTTAAACGAAGCCATCCAAAATATCGCTTACGGCTATGCACAATACCTGCCGTTTGAGCGCTGTGCCCTGTTCCGTTATTCGGCAAGTGACGGGGCAGGGTTCGGCCTTTTCGGCTACCATTTTAATAATGCGGATATCCAAAATATAAAAGAAGCGATCCACCATTTCCCGTCCATTTCAAAAACCTTGGCAAATGCGGAACCGCAGCCGAAGATGGTGCAGCATTTCCAGCCGCTTTATATTCCGAAAGCATCGGAAGAATTCCCAATGCAATATGTGAAGCAGTTCCAGCTTGAATCCGTCGTCGTGGCGCCGATCTGTGTGCCGTCGGAAGGGACGCTGATCGGTGGCGCCATTTTGGACCAGGGGCCGGGAAAGTTTTTCCAGGTGGACAGCAGCACATTCACGGCGCTCTTGAAATTTGGCCAGAGCGCAGGGGAGCTTTTGGCCAAATTTTTAAAGGCGAACCAGTGGGACGAAAAACAATTGGAGCTTGTCCAATTGTCCGCCCGCGAGATCCATATCCTCCAGCTTTTGGCAGACGGGGCATCGACAATGGAAGCGGCTGAAATTCTGCATTTGAGCGAATATACGGTGAGGGATTATGTGTCAAGCTTAATGAAACGGCTGCATGCTAAAAATCGTACGGAAGCGGCTGTAAAGGCGATGCGGCTCGGTTTGATCCATTAATTTTTTATACAGCGGGCACTGCCTGTTTTCGCGTATCATGTGCGGGGCAGGTCGTTTTTGCAGCCGGGCAGCCATTTATATTTATGGACGGAACGGTCTTCAGTAACTCCCTTTCACGAAAATATCAGCCTGTATGGTTTGTTAATGACCGTTAGATTAAAAATTCAGGTACGAAATGGTTCTGATAACTCTTCTCAGAACCGTTAGGCATAAAATTCAGGCCATGAAATGTCTTTAAAGCCTTATAAAGAACGCGTAGCTTTCATATATTTCCCAAATGGTTTCAGCCTCTTTTATCAGTTTTCCAAAAATTTTGCGCATGGAGGTGCCCTTTTTCCCCGCTGGTCACTATATAAGGGGTGAAAGGGGGTGAGCGGGAAATGGCGCAAGCATATTTAAGACGTTCCCGCATTTCATTGATTTTTGACGATGGAGTGGATGAAAAGGGGAAACCGGTGACGAAAACGAAGACATTTACAAATGTGGCGCTGACGGCAACGCCGGACAGCATCCAACAATTCGCGCAGGCCTACGCGTCCCTGCAGCAAAAGCCTTTGGTTACGGTCGAGCGCATTGACAACAACGATATTTTAAGCTAATTCTAAAGGGGGAATAGTGAATTGAAAACATTGGAACTTCAATTTGTATCCGAAGACGGCAAAACGGTGCGCGTGGCAGTTGACAGCCCGGCCGAACCGGTTGATACGGCAAAATTAAAAAATGCCATGGCGCAGATCTTGGGGTCGGGCGTCCTTGTCAGTCCTGCCGGCATGCCGTTGACCACCATGAAGGCTGCGCGCCTGATTGAACAAAATATTACCGACTATACACTTCAATAATGGAAGCGGCGGCCCCCTGTTCCCTCGGCATGAAATTGGGGGCCGCATTGTTTTCACGGGAGGAGAGCGGGTTGATGCAGGAGATGATAACGCTCATCAGTGAGGTCGGGTTTCCGATTGCGGTCACCGTTTATCTGCTGTATCGGATTGAGGTCAAGCTGGATGCGGTGGTGGAATCGATCCAAACCCTGCCGGAACGGATGAAGGGGATATAAAAGGGCAGAGGCTTGAAGTTGTTTTCAGGCCTCTGCTTTTTGCTTGTATGTATCATTTCCGCATTTTTCATTATACTAAGTTTAAAAGCGCTTCAGAAAGAAGGGACGAACATGAAAATGTATGTCGGAGTATTCATTGCCTGCGCGTTGGTGTTTGGCAGTGCAGGATGCTCGGCCGCCAGTGAAAACCAAAACAAGGAAGCTGCCGCCTCGAATACGGCCGTTGTTTCCGGCTGCACGGCAAAACAGAAAGACGAGCAGTCGAAATGGGGCCTTGCCTGGTACCGCACTTCGGGTGAAGCGAAGGCACTCTATTACCAGGGGTACAATATAGGGAAAAAGCGCATAGATGAAAGCCTGCGCACACATGTAAAAAAGAAGCGGGCGATTGTGCTTGATTTGGATGAAACGGTGCTCGATAACGGGCCGTATTTAACGTATATGGTGGAAAAAGGAATCTCTTTCGGTGACGGCTGGGGAGATTGGGTGAAAAAAGAGGAAGCAAAACCGCTGCCCGGTGCGCTGTCGTTTTTAAAATACGCCGACCAAAAAGGAATTGATATTTATTACATTTCAAACCGGAGCGAAAAATATCTTGCCGCGACGCTGAAAAATTTGAAGAAAGAAGGCATCCCGCAGGCAGTTCCATCGCATGTGCTGCTCAGAAAAGAAACGGACAGCAAAGAAACGCGCCGCCAAACGGTGGAAAAAAACCATGAACTGATCGCCTTGTTTGGCGATAATTTGGGGGATTTTGCAAAAGCATTTGACGGAAAAGGAAACAAGGCGCGCAACCAGGAAGCGGTCCGTTTCCGCAGCGAATTCGGCAATAAATTCATCGTGTTTCCCAATCCCGTTTACGGCGATTGGGACAATGATCTGGCATGCGGTTCTTGAGCATAAAAAAATTCCGGGGTAACCCCCGGAATTTTTTTATAGAATATGAACGGAGAAGGTGGGATTTGAACCCACGCGACGGTAACCCGCCCTAACGCATTTCGAGTGCGTCCCCTTCAGCCGCTTGGGTACTTCTCCATAATATTTGTCAAAAATAAGGTTCTCCTATACAGGAGAAACCTTATATAAAGGATGGTGATGCTGGTGATAGGACTCGAACCTACGACCCCTTCATTACGAGTGAAGTGCACTACCAACTGTGCTACACCAGCGTGTGATCATCAAGACAATATAAATTATATTATAATAAAATTAGAATTGCAAGGGGTATTTAAAAAAAATATATGGAATGATTGTCGGATAATTTTCCGTTCCTACTCGAAAGAAAGGAAAAGAAGTCTTACAATAGAAGAAAACGTTTTTTAAGGAGGGGATTACATGGATTTTTTAAAAGTTCAAACATTGGGGGATAGGTTGGAATTAATGACCCTCATCAACAGTTCCTTTTACGAAAGGGCGGCTGCCAACGATATGCAAGGCCGCTTTCCTTATGAAAATATTGAAGAGTTAAAAGGAGCGGGCTATACAAAGCTCACAGTTCCGAAAGAATACGGGGGAGGCGGGATTTCGCTTTATGAACTCGTGCGGCTGCAGGAAGAAATCGCGATTGCGGACGGCTCAACCGCACTTTCCATCGGCTGGCATATGGGGCTCATGATGCACTTATCTGAAACAAGGACATGGGATCCACAGCTGTTTGAACGGATGTGCAAAGCGGTTGTAAACGGCGCGCTTATAAATACATGTGCCACAGAAGAACAAACCGGAAGCCCGACGCGCGGCGGCATGCCGACGACAATCGCAGAAAGAAAAAACGGGGGGTGGGTGCTGAACGGCAGAAAAACCTTTGCCACGATGTCCCCGGTACTCGACTACTTTATTGTTACCGCGACGATTCCGGAAAAGGGAGAAGTCGGAAGTTTTGTTGTGCCGAGCAATGCGGCGGGCCTGTCCGTTGTAGAAACTTGGGACAGCATCTCGTTAAGGGCAACCGGCAGCCATGATGTATTGCTGGAGAATGTTAAAGTCCCGCTTGAAGCCCTGGCAGAACTCCATACGAATAAGAAGGAGCCGGCCGGCTATCTGCTCCATATCCCTGCCTGTTATTTGGGTATTGCGGAGCAGGCGAAGAGGGAAGCGGTGCATTTTGCGACGTGGTATACGCCGAACAGCTTGAATCATCCGATTGCGGAACTGCCGGCCATCCGGCAAAAATTCGGAGAAATGGAGCTGAAAATCATGCAGTCGCGGCATTTCCTGTATTCGGTGGCGAAAATGTGGGATGAAGCAGGCAAAGAAAAAAGAAAACAAATGGGCCCTGAACTTGGTGCTGTTAAATTAACAGTTACCAATAATGCAATTGAGGTTGTGGATTTGGCCATGAGGGTTGTCGGCTCCCGCAGCCTTTCCGCCGAAAGCCCGCTGCAGCGCTATTACCGCGATGTCCGCGCCGGCCTCCACAACCCGCCGATGGATGATGCTGTGATCATGCAGCTGGCGGAAAGGGCTTAATGAAAAGCACACGCAGGTTTCATTCCGGCGTGTGCTTTTTCCAGGATGTAATTTTAGTAAAAATTTTAGTAAAAATGATTGAATTTTTTTACCAGCTCGTATAAGATAATCTTGTAGAAACTGCTTGCATAATTCATTTTTTAACATACACCCAACTACAGGAGGAACGAATATGAGCAATCCGAATTTGACTGCAGCTTTTACCGAATACTTTGGGACGGAGGCGGAGCGCGCGTTCTTTTCGCCCGGCAGGATTAATTTGATCGGTGAGCATACTGATTATAACGGCGGGCATGTATTTCCGTGCGCGATTACGATGGGGACATACGCGCTTGTCCGGAAACGCGATGACCGTACAGTAAGGCTTGTCTCCTTAAATTTTAAAGACAAAGGCATCATTGCATTCTCGCTGGACGATCTGGACTACAACAAAGCGCATGATTGGGCAAATTATCCGAAAGGCGTGCTGAAATATTTGATAGAAGACGGGCAGAAAATTGAACAGGGATTTGACTGCCTCATTTACGGGAATATCCCGAATGGCGCCGGCTTGTCTTCTTCCGCTTCAATTGAACTTTTGACGGGCGTGATGCTCGAAAAATTATTTGATTTGAAAGTGGAGCGCCTTGACCTTGTCAAACTCGGGCAAAAGACAGAAAACCAATTTATCGGTGTCAACAGCGGCATCATGGACCAGTTCGCGGTCGGCATGGGCAAAAAAGACGCCGGCATTCTGTTGGACTGCGCGACGCTTCAATACGAATATGCGCCGATCAAGCTTGACCATCATAAAATTTTAATCATGAATACGAATAAACGGCGCGAATTGGCGGATTCTAAATATAATGAACGGCGCGCGGAATGCGAAACGGCGCTTAAACTGCTGCAAAAAAGGCTGGATATCCGCTCGCTCGGCGATTTGACAGAAGATGCATTTGAAAAAAATAAAGAAATCATAGACAATGAGATTGTGAGAAAACGGGCAAAGCATGCCGTCTATGAAAATGCGCGCACATTAAAAGCGCTCGGAGCTTTAAAACAAGGCGATCTGCCCGCTTTCGGGGAATTGATGAATGCCTCCCACCGTTCTTTGCGGGATGATTATGAAGTGACCGGGAAGGAACTCGATACATTGGTGGAATCAGCCTGGAAACAGGAAGGCGTACTCGGGGCCAGGATGACGGGCGCCGGCTTTGGCGGCTGCGCCATCGCCATTGTGGAAAATGATAAAGTAGACGCGTTCATTCAAAATGTCGGTGCCGTTTATGAAAAAGAAATCGGCTACCGCGCGGACTTCTACACCGCAAGCATCGGTGACGGGGCAAAAGAAATCACACTGGAGGAACTTGTATGGGCATTTTAGTATTGGGCGGCGCCGGTTATATCGGCTCGCACGCAGTATACCAATTGATTGACCAAAAATATGACGTTGTCGTAATCGATAACCTGCAGACCGGCCACCGCGGTGCCATCCATCCGCAGGCGAAGTTTTACGAAGGCGATATCCGCGACCGCGCCTTTATGCGGGACGTTTTTAGGAAAGAAAAAATTGATGCTGTCATCCATTTTGCCGCAAATTCACTTGTTGGCGAATCGATGGAACAGCCGCTCAAATATTTTGACAACAATGTGTACGGCACCCAGATTGTGCTGGAAATGATGAAAGAATTTCATGTGCCGCACATCGTATTCTCTTCAACCGCCGCCACGTACGGCGAACCGGAAACCGTGCCGATCACGGAAGACATGCCGACCAACCCGACCAATACATATGGCGAGACAAAGCTGGCTATGGAAAAAATGATGAAATGGTGCGAAAAAGCGTACGGTATCAAATATGTGGCACTCCGTTACTTCAATGTCGCCGGGGCAAGAACGACCGGTGAAATCGGGGAAGACCACCATCCGGAAACGCACCTCATCCCGGTTGTATTGGAGACGGTGCTCGGCAAACGCGAGGCGATTACGATTTTCGGCGAAGACTATGATACAAAAGACGGGACATGCATCCGCGACTACATCCATGTAGAAGACTTGATTGCCGCCCATATTTTGGCGCTTAAGTATTTGCAAAACGGCGGTGCAAGCGATGTGTTTAACCTGGGCTCAAGCCAGGGATTCTCTGTAAAAGAAATTGTCGATACTGTCCGGAAAGTGACCGACAAAGCGTTTAATGTCAAGATCGGCGAACGCCGCGCCGGTGACCCGAGCGTACTGATTGCTTCTTCCGAAAAAGCAAAACGGGTGCTCGGCTGGAACCCGCAAAAAACGGATATCGAACAAATTATTCAAGATGCATGGAATTGGCATGAGCACCATCCAAACGGCTACGATGACAGAAGGTGAAACAATTGGACATTTATCAGACGATCGGGCAGCTTGTGGATCAGGCGGTGCGCGTCCATTTAATCGGAAATGAAGATCGTATTTATGCAAGAAACCAGGTGTTGTCGCTTCTCCATCTGGATGAATTCCATCAATCGGAAGGAACCAAGACAGATCAGGATATTCCTGATCTGCTTGATATCCTTGTGCAGTATGCCTGTGAAAATGGCATTATCCAAGACGTGTTTGATGAAAAAGAGATTTTTGCAAGCCATATCATGAATGTCTTTACGGCGCGGCCGTCAATCGTAAATAAAGTTTTCTGGAGAAAGTATGCGGCAGATCCGGAGAAGGCAACCGATTATTTTTACGATTTAAGCAAAAACAGCAATTATATTCAAATGAAACAAATCCAAAAAAATATCGTTTATAAGGCGCCGACGGAATACGGCGATTTGGACATCACGATCAATTTATCGAAGCCGGAAAAAGACCCGAAAAGCATTGCGCGGGAGAAATTGGCGAAAAAAGGGCATTATCCGAAATGCCTGCTTTGCATGGAAAATGAAGGCTATGCGGGCAGAACCGGGCACCCGGCGCGTTCCAACCACCGCCTGATCCGGCTTACACTCGGCGAAGAGCCGTGGTATTTTCAGTATTCGCCGTACGTGTACTACAACGAGCATTGCATCGTCCTCTCCGAAACGCACCGTGATATGAAAATTGACATGTCTACGTTTGAAAGATTGCTTGAATTTGTGGAAAAGTTCCCGCACTATTTCCTCGGCTCCAATGCCGATCTGCCGATTGTAGGCGGTTCGATTTTATCGCATGACCATTACCAAGGCGGGCGTTATGAATTTGCAATGGCAAAAGCAGCGGATGATTGGCATTTTGAAATGAAGGCGTTTCCGGGACTGGATGCCGCTGTGGTCAAATGGCCGATGCCGGTAATCCGGCTGAGGAGCGCGGAAACCGATAAACTTGCGGCAGCGGCGGATCATATTTTAAAAGTTTGGAAGGGATACAGCGATCCGTCGGTGGAAATTCTCGCCGAAACTAACGGGACGCCGCATAACACGATTACGCCGATTGCAAGAAAACGCGGGGGAATTTTTGAGCTTGACCTTGTGCTCCGCAACAACCGGACAAGCGAAGTCCATCCGCTCGGCATTTTCCATCCGCACGCCGAAGTCCATCATATTAAAAAAGAAAATATTGGGCTTATCGAAGTAATGGGGCTTGCGGTACTGCCGGCCCGGCTGAAACCGGAACTCGCCGAAGTGGAAAAATACCTGCTCGGGCAGCCGAACGATATTGCCGAATACCACCTTGATTGGGCGCAGGAACTGAAGCGAAAATACGGCGGTGCGATTCAGATGGAAAATGTGCAGGGTATCGTCCGAAACGAGGTCGGCAAAGTCTTTTTGCAAGTGCTGCACCATGCGGGCGTGTTTAAACGTGACGAGAAAGGGAAAGAGGCGTTCCGGAAGTTTTTGCAGCAGCTTTAACATTTCGGGACACCCCATCACCTAATTTTTTTGTTGATGATCGCACATTTCCGGGACTCCTGAGTGATCCGCGGGCAAGAAGAATTTCTTCGAACGGGGAGGTCCGCGGATGCGCCATGAGGAACGGTTTTCGCGGTCATCCATATTGATCACGAACATAACATAATTTTTAAAAGAAAAGGGCTGATCAAAATGGAAGTCAAAAAGGAACTGTTCGGGGAACTGGGCGGCCACCCGATTTATGCCTATGAATTGAAGAATGACCGGTCTATTTCGGTTACCGTCCTGGAATACGGCTGCATTATCAATAAAATCATGGTGCCGGACCGGATCGGGAAAGCGGAAAATATCGTGCTCGGGTTTGACAGCCTCGATGGATATGTAAAAGATGCCCCTTATTTTGGCGCTATCATTGGCCGTGTTGCCGGCAGAATTGCAGGATCGTCTTTTGAACTGGACGGAAAAACATACAAGCTTGCCAATAATGAAAACCGAAACCATCTTCACGGCGGGTTAAAAGGTTTCAACGCCGTCATTTGGAACAGCACCCCGATTGAGGAGGACGGCGCGGTTGGGGTGGAATTCACTTACACGAGCCCGGACGGCGAAGAAGGCTATCCCGGAAAACTCGATGTGACGGTCATGTACCTTTTGACGAATGAACAGGAGCTGAAACTGTCTTACAGGGCCGTTACCGACAAAAAGACCATTCTCAACATGACCAACCATGCGTATTTTAATTTGAGCGGCGACTTGAAACGGGACGTGCGCGGGCATGAACTGTCCATGCCAAGCGACTATGTGCTGGAACTTGACCAGGAAACGCTGCCGACAGGGAAAAAACTGGATGTTACAGGTACAGCCTTTGATTTTCGGAACGGCAGGAAAATCGAAGGCGGCACGGTTTCCAACCATCCGCAAAACGTGCTGGTCGGAAACGGCTTTGACCATCCGTTTTTATTATCGAACCACAAGAAGCCGATTGTGTTGAAAGATGACGAAAGCGGGCGGGTGCTGAAAGTGGAAACGGACCAGCCTTGCGTTGTCGTATACACATGTAATACGATGGGAAATGATGAATATGAAATCCGCGGGCGCAAACCTTGTGATTATTTGGGCATTTGCCTTGAGGCGCAGGGCGTTCCGGATGCGGTGCACCATCCTGAATTCCCGTCTATTGTCCTGAAGCCGGGGGAGGAGTACCGCGCAAACACAAAGCTAATTTTCAGCTGATTGATTTTGGGGTGTAAACATGGCAACGATTAAAGATATTGCGGCGAAAGCGGGGGTTTCTATTTCAACGGTCTCGCGCGTTTTAAACAATGATCCGACCATTTCCGTGAGCGATGACACGAAAAAAAGGATTTTTGAAGCGGCCGAGGAGCTTTCCTATACGAAAAGGGCGCCCCGCAAACTGGAAAAAATCAAAATTGCTCTTGTATACTGGTACACGGAAAAAGAGGAACTGAACGACCTATATTATTTGTCGATCAGGATGGGGATTGAAAAACGCTGCAGCCGGAAAAACATACAAGTATTGAGATACGATTTAAACCATCTGGAAGACATGGGAAAAGAAAACATCCAAGGCGTGATTGCAGTCGGGAAATTCAGCATGCCGCAGGTTGAACAGCTTCTCTCGGTTACCCGCAATATTGTGTTTGTGGACTGCTGCCCGGATGAAAACCGATTTGATGCGGTCGTTTCCGATTTTGAAAAAGCGACGGAAAAAGTGCTCAAATATTTCGAAGTAAAAGGGCATACGCAAATCGGTTTTATCGGCGGAAGGGAGACCTATAAAGACCAGTCCGCCCCCATTGAAGACCCGAGGGAAACGGCGTTCAGGCGTTGGATGCAGGAAAAGGGGCTGTGGAATGAAAAATTTGTGTACATCGGGGCGTTTTCTACCGAAGATGGTCACCGGCTGATGAACAAGGCGATCCGGGAACTCGGCGACGCGCTGCCCAGTGCTTTTTTTGCCGCAAATGATGCGATCGCCATCGGCTGCCTGCAGGCTCTTTCGGAAAACAATATTCCCGTGCCCGGCCGCGTCAGCATTGTTGGCGTGAATGACATCAGCCTTTCCAAATATGTTTTTCCACCGCTCAGCACGGTAAAAGTGTATACGGAAACGATGGGCGAAACTGCAGTCGACACATTGCTGGAACGCGTGGAAGGCAGGACGGTTGCGAAAAAAATTTTGATCGCCACAAAACTCGTCTGCCGCAAAAGTGGATAAAGGAACATGGCTCTTTTTGGCATAAAACCGGCCGCCTCGCATATACTAAATACATGCACAAACGCGGCGGGGTCCGGTCCCCTTTTTTGTGTTAAAGTGTGTTATACTAAACATGGGAAGGGAGTCTTTTATGATGGCATATTTTCATAACCAAAAGGAGCCGGTGCCGGAAGCGGAAACAACCGTATGGGCCTGCACGAATGACGACTGCAACGGATTTATGCGTGAAAATTTTACGCTTGAAGACCAACCGCTCTGCCCGCTTTGCCGCTCCAAAATGAAAAAAGAAGTCCGGATACTGCCGGTCATAGGGAATTAATCATTTTTTATTGCCGTTTATTAAAAGAGACTGTCTTTTAACAGGAAAACCCGTTGAGAAAATCATTTTCTCAACGGGTTTCTTAGATAAAGGGCAACGGTTTTTTTGTGTCTATCGCTGATTTTTCGTATCTTGCCGCCGATTTATTTTGTAATACCGCTGATTTTTCCGGAGGTTTCGCCGATTTTGTTTCTTAACTGCTGTTCATGATGACAAAATTCACTTGGCGGAGGGCTCCCGGCCTGGCAAGCTTTTCCTGCAGAAGTCTTGTAAAATTCGCCAAATTGCGTTGGATCTAAAAAAGTGTGCCCCTCAGCCGCAGTGATACTGACTTTTGGAACAACCCCTTTTTCTATACCTATGCTTATCTTTTCGACTCCCATTCGGCAAAAATTTCATCCGCGATTTCTTCCAGAGATTTTACTTTGCCGTGCGGTTTCTGTGATTCTTTCCGAACTTTCCATTCGCGTTCTTCTTCGCGTTTCGATTTGCTCATGGCCACCACTCCTATTTTCCGTCTGTATATTTTTCGAATTTTTTCATGTCCTCATCCGTTTCCAGCGATGTAACGGCAAACGGCTTTTTCGGCTTATGTTCATTGAACAAGCCGACAAGGCCGCTCCCAAGTGTGTCGTTGACCACAGTTTCCGCTTCATGATCCATATGCGGATCGCGCGGGTGGGCGTAACGTTTCTCATCAGGCATAGTATTTACACTCCTTGTTCAAAATAAAATCATGTTTTCCGCCTATCAATGTTATAATTACCTATTATGAAGCAAACGATTTGCGAAATGAAAGAAGGAATGGCTGCATGAATTTTACTCCAGGCACGGTTGCGGAACTCCGCGTTGTGCGGGAAGCGCCGTTTGGCTATTTTTTATCAAATGGGACGGAAGAAGTGCTTCTGCATCACCGGGATATCGCGGAACCATTTGATCCTGAAGAAGTGCAAACGGTTTTTCTTTACCAGGACCATCAGGGAAGACTGGCGGCGACGATGACGATCCCTGAAATCCAACTCGGTACATACGGCTGGGCGGAGGTCGCCGGCTTAAAAGAAAAACTCGGCGTCTTCGCATCGATCGGGATCAGGAAAGATATGTTGATCTCCATTGATGATTTGCCCACACACCGTTCATTATGGCCAGAAAAAGGCGATCGATTATACATTACCCTCCAATTGGACAAACACGGGCGTTTATTCGGAAAATTAGCCGGGGAAAATATTGTAAGGTCCATGGCAAAAAAGGCCACAAAGGAAATGTGGAACAAAAATGTCACGGGGCATGTGTACCGTTTAATGAAAACGGGGTCTTTTATGATCACAGATGGCGGTTATATCGGTTTTATCCACGAATCGCAGCGGAAACAGGAACCGCGCCTCGGCCAGAAAGTGGAAGGCCGCGTCATTGATATAAAAGAAGACGGTACGATTAATGTATCGCTGTTGGGCCGCGCCCATGAAGAAATCGATAGAGATGCGGAGCGGATCCTTGCTTATATGGATTCGCGCGGCGGAAAAATGCCGTATTGGGACAAAAGCATGCCGGAAGAAATCAGCGCCCGGTTTGGCATCAGTAAAGCGGCTTTTAAACGGGCGCTCGGCCGGCTGATGAAAAACGGCACCGTATATCAGGAAGAAGGCTGGACATACCGGAAGGAGGGACAATGATGGTGGGAATCGGGCTGAAACGCGTCCACCATATCGCAATCATCTGCTCGGACTACGAAAAATCAAAACATTTTTATGTGGACTGCCTCGGACTGTCACCGGTGCGGGAAGTGTACAGAAAAGAGCGCAATTCGTATAAATTGGATTTGGCGGTCGGGGACCATTACCAGATCGAGCTGTTTTCTTTTCCCGATCCGCCTGCCCGCCCGTCTTTTCCGGAAGCTGCAGGTCTCAGGCACCTGGCATTTGAAGTTGATGATGTGGAAGCAAGCAAAAAGCGGCTTGAAGAAATGGGCATTCAGGTGGAAGATGTCCGCATTGATCCGTATACGGAAAAGAAATTTACGTTTTTCCAGGATCCGGACGGCCTGCCGGTTGAGCTGTATGAAAGTTGAAAATGCTTCATAAGAAGGGTTGCCCCTTTTTATGATAAAAATGCCCTTTTTCCAGTACCGGGCGATTTGCCGGTTAGTTGTGTGAAAACTGATCAACAGAGGGGCGGCAACCCCTTCCACGGTGTGCTATAATGGAAGGGATTCGATGGCCATTTTTGGAAAAAGTTTTGTTCAGATGTGAGCAAAGGATTTGCCTTTGAAGGAGGAAAGATTTGAATGAGCGAGCCTTTATTTCTTGAACCGGTTTTTAAAGAAAGAATATGGGGTGGGACTGCGCTGAGGGACCAGTTCGGTTATGAGATCCCATCTAATCGTACAGGGGAATGCTGGGCGATTTCCGGACATCCGAACGGCCCGTCAACTGTAAAAAACGGCGAATTTGCCGGAAAAACGCTGATTGAATTGTGGGAGAACCACCGGGACTTGTTCGGCCATTATCCGGGCAAAGTCTTCCCGCTTTTAACGAAAATTTTGGATGCGAACTCGGATTTGTCCGTGCAGGTCCATCCGGATGATGCCTACGCGAATCAATACGAAAACGGCGAACTCGGAAAAACGGAGTGCTGGTATATCATCGATTGTAAAGAAGGCGCGGAACTCGTCTACGGGCACCATGCGAAGTCGAAGGAAGAATTTATCCGCATGGTTGATGAAGGAAAATGGGACAGTTTGCTTCGGAAAGTGCCGATCCATCCGGGCGACTTTTTCTATGTGCCGAGCGGGACAATCCACGCATTATGCGAAGGGACGCTCGTGCTCGAAACACAGCAAAGTTCCGATACGACTTACCGCGTGTATGATTACGACCGGACAGATGCCAATGGAAACAAACGCGAACTGCATTTGCAAAAAGCGATTGACGTGGCCACGATCCCGCATACGGATGCCGCGGTCCGAAAAGAAACGGAAGAAAAACCTGGTGTTACGATCACCACTTTTGCAAAAGAAAAATATTTCTCCGTTTACAAATGGGAGGTGGATGGCGCAGCACGGTTTTCGCAAACAGAACCGTTCCAATTGGCAAGCGTCCTCGATGGTGAAGGGGCGTTGAAAGTGGGTGGGAAAACGTATCCGCTTAAAAAAGGGATGCATTTCCTGCTGCCGTCCGGACTTGGTGATTTTGAACTAGAAGGCCGCCTTTCTATGATTGTGTCACATCCGTAATGGGAACCCGCCCTGGCTCAGGCCAAGGCGGGTTTTTCAATGCGAGAACAGTTGAAAAAATATCAGTATATCAAGAACATTGCAACAACCCGCCATAAACTTTTATAATAGTAATTATCTGATCAACTTTGTATGGGGGAGACTTCGATGCCAATCAATATACCGAAAGATTTGCCTGCAGGGGAGTTGTTAAGAAAAGAGAAAATTTTTGTCATGGACGAGGACAGGGCGAGGACGCAGGATATCCGCCCATTGAATATTTTAATCTTAAATTTGATGCCGGAAAAAGAAAAAACGGAACTGCAGCTTTTGCGGCTCTTAGGCAATACGCCGCTGCAAGTGAATATCACGTTCTTAAGGACGTCGACCTATCAATCGAAAAATGTCAGCAGCTACCATCTCGAACATTTTTATACCATTTTTGACCATGTGAAAAAACGCCGATTCGACGGCATGATCATCACCGGTGCGCCTGTGGAGAAAATGGCGTTTGAGGATGTAGATTATTGGCAGGAATTGACGGACATTATGGATTGGACGAAAACGAATGTCACATCGACCTTACATATTTGCTGGGGCGCCCAGGCCGCGCTATACTACCATTACGGTATTGAAAAATTTGAACTTCCGGAAAAATGCTTCGGCGTGTTCAAGCACCAATGTTTTGCACCGATGGTCAAGCTTGTCCGCGGGTTTGATGAAATTTTTCAGGCACCGCACTCCCGCTATACCGATGTTTCCCGGGAAGCCATCGAAAACCATCCGGAATTGCAGCTGATTTCCGTATCGGAGGAAGGCGCGCCGTTTATCGTTATGTCCGAAAATGGGAAAAATATTATGATTACCGGCCATTTGGAATATGACGCGACGACCCTGGCCGACGAATATAGGCGGGATCAAAAGAAGGGGCTCGGCACCGCGATCCCAAAAAATTATTTTCCAAACGATGACGTCAATGAACGGCCGCTGCATACATGGCGGTCACACAGCTACCTGTTATTTTCCAACTGGCTGAACTATTATGTGTACCAGGAAACACCGTATCAATGGTAGGGCATACGGGGCTGTCCCGAATGGTTGGGGCAGCCCTTTTTAATAGATTCCGATCCATTGTCTGAGTCTTTGTCTTAAGTGCTTGAAGGTCTTTGCTTTGAACTTGCCTTTTCTAAAGCCCATTTGCCGATATGAAAGGTCTAAACTGTTCCTGAGGAAGCCCCTTGGGACCGTTAGGAAAAAGCATTCCAGGTTTGAAACGGTCCTAAAAGGAAGCTCTCAAGACCGAAATGAAAGTATTCTTGCTTTGAAATGATCTTAAGGAGCGTTTGAATGATCATCTTTCTGTGATAGAAGGGAGTGCCTTAATTTATAAACGACCACTCATTCCTTAATTTAAGAAATAGCTTTTTCCTCCTCCTCCGCCTTCGGAACTGCAAACGACAGCACCAAAGAGACAAGCGAAACGGCGGCGAGTACGATAAAAACATAGTGGATGCTGGAAAAGAGCACATGCCGGAGCCATTCACGCGCCGAATCGGAAAACAAATGGGCACTCTTCGGATTAATCAGTTGATTCAGCGATTCCTTCGTCAAGTGGTCCGGATTGCTTTTTTCCGATAGCAGGCGGGTCACCGTTGCATTAAAATACGTGCCGAACACCGCGGAACCGACCGACTGGCCCAAATTGCGGAAAAACGTATTGGAAGCTGTGGCCGCGCCGCGCAATGACCAGTCCACTGCCGACTGCACACAAACGAGCGCGATCGTCATCACGATCCCGAAGCCGAACCCGGAAAGCGCGGCGAATGCATAAAAACTCCATTCTTTTGTGCCAAGCGTAAACAGACTGAGCCATACCGTGCTTGCCAAAATACATGCCATCCCCGACAAAAATGCAAAGCGATCCCCGTACTTCAACTGCAGCCTGCCGCCCACAAAAGACCCGATCATCCAAAGGACCGGGCTTGGCGCCAGTATGAGCCCCGAAATGGTTGCGCCGTGCCCCTGCAGCCCCTGGATCCACATCGGAATATAGACGTTGATCCCCATCAAAACGGCGCTCGCCAAAAAGCCGACAAGATTGGAAATGGAAATGGCACGTATTCGGAAAAGCGTAAGCGGGATTAAAGGGTCTGGATGCCGGATTTCAATCCATATAAACATAGCAAGTAAGACTGTGCTGGCCGCGAGAAGCGTTAACAGGAAGGGGTTTCCCCAGTCATTTGTATCCCCGCCTTTTTGCAGGGCATATAAAAAGGCGAGCATCCCGGCGGAAAACGTAGTCGCCCCCCAAACATCAATGGCATTCTCCGTTTTTTCCACATGTTCGTGCAAAAATATCATGACCATGAAAACGGAAATCATTCCGAACGGCAAATTGATGAAGAAAATCCAATGCCATGTGAGCCGGTCGACAAAGAATCCGCCGAACAAAGGCCCGATAACGCCGGCAATGCCCCATGCCGCTCCCATAAATCCGAGCATTTTTGCGCGCTTTTCATGCGGATAAATGTCGGCGATAATCGTGTTCGTGACCGGCATGATGGCTCCGGCTCCTATCCCCTGGATGGCGCGAAAAAAAATCATCTGCCCCATTGTGCCAGCAAGCCCGCACAACGTTGAACCAACAAGAAACACGATGGTGCCGATCACAAAAATTTTTTTACGGCCGTATAAATCGGCCAGTTTCCCGAAAATCGGGACGGTTACCGCGGAAGTCAGCAAGTAAATGGCAAACACCCAGTTCATCACTTCGATCCCCTTCAAATCACTGACAATCCGCGGCATGGCGGTGCTGACAATCGTCCCCTCAATGGCTGTTAAAAAAGTTGCAACGAAAAGGGCGAGCGTAACAGCCTTTATATTGGTTTCTTTCATAAAAGTTCCTCCAAGATATGAGTACAGTCTGCACTTTTTCTAGTATATACCATTGCGCAGCGGAAAAATAGATTTACGGTGCGGCGGGAAAGTAGGCACTGAATAATAAGAACATTTTTCCGCATGATAAAGATTGACATCCATTTGAACATGCCTGATAATTGGTATAGACAACTATATAAATTAAAAAGGAGTGTTTTCCCATGGCGGAAAAAGTGTTGATCCACGGCAATCTTTACACGGGGAATGAACATATAGAGGACGGGTTTATCCGTTTTACAGATAAAATCATCGGGACCGGCAGAATGGAAGATTATCAACCTGAGCCGAGAGAGGAAGTGATTGAAGGAAACGGAATGACGGTGATCCCGGGCATGATCGATGTGCACATTCACGGCGGCTACGGCATCGATGCGATGGATGCAGATCCGGAGGCGCTTCAAACCCTGAGCGGAAAATTGCTCCAGGAAGGGGTCACTTCTTTTTTTCCGACGACCATGACGCAGGACTACAGCAAGATCGAAGCCGCATTGCGCGCCATTAAAGAAGCGAAAGAAAAAGGCGGCACCATCATTGAAGGCATCCATCTGGAAGGGCCGTTTATTTCGAAAAAAAGGGCGGGGGCCCAGCCGCTTGAATATATCCAGGCGCCGGATGGGGATTTGTTTTTAAAATGGCTTGAAGCTTCCGGCAATTTGATCAAGCTTGTGACATACGCCCCTGAGAATGAAGGCGCAAGGGCGTTTGAAGATTTATTGATAGGACGCGGCATCGTGCCTTCGATGGGCCACACGGATGCGGTCCGGGCCGAACTTTTAAAAAGTAAAGCTTCGCATGCGACGCATCTTTATAACGGCATGCGCGGGCTGCACCACCGTGAACCTGGGGCTGCCGGACATGCATTGCTTTCGCCTGGCGTGCAGGTGGAACTGATTGTTGACGGCATCCATGTACATCCGGATATGGTCAAACTCACATATGAAATGAAAGGTCCGGAAAAAATTACGGTCATCACCGATGCGATGCGGGCAAAAGGGTTGCCGGACGGGGAGTCGGAACTCGGCGGCCAGAAAGTGTGGGTGAAAAACGGCGAGGCAAGGCTTGAAAACGGGGCGCTCGCCGGCAGCATTTTAAAAATGGACGACGCCTTCCGCAATATCATGAAATTTACCGGCTGCTCGATCGTGGAAGCCGTGCAGATGACATCCGTGAACCAGGCAAGGGAATTCGGCCTCTCCCATAAAGGAAGCTTAACAGCCGGGAAAGATGCAGATTTTGTTGTGCTGGATCAAAATTTACAAGTCAAAGCTACTTACCATCTTGGAAAGCGGGGATGAAACATGAAAGTGCATATTTTTAAAACGCGGGATGAAGCCGCAAAATATGCGTTTCAAATGATTGCAAAAGGTATTCAGGAAGGGGAGATCCGCACGCTCGGGCTTGCGACGGGCGGAACCCCGCTGAAGTTGTATGAATATATGCGGAATAGCAATCTCGATGTGTCGGAAGTTGTGACCGTCAATCTCGACGAATATGTCGGTCTTAAAGATACGGATGAACACAGCTACCACTTTTATATGGAAAAAGAACTGTTTTCACATCTGAATTTTAAAAAATCGTACCTGCCAAACGGCATGGCGGAAGATCCCGATGCGGAGTGCGAGCGCTACGACCGGATTCTTAAAGTACATCCTGTTGATTTGCAAATCCTCGGCATCGGAAAAAACGGGCATATCGGCTTTAATGAACCGGGCACCTCTTTCCATTCCAAAACGCATATCGTCGAGTTAACGGAATCGACACGCGAGGCGAACCGGCGCTTTTTTGAAAAGGAAGAGGACGTGCCGGAAAAGGCCATTTCAATGGGCATTGCATCGATTATGGCCGCGAAAAAAATCGTGCTGCTTGCGTTCGGCAAAAGTAAAGCCGAAGCTGTCTGCCGTATGATCAATGGGCCGGTGGATGAAGCGTGCCCGGCATCGGTTTTGCAAACCCATCCGGATGTGGTAGTCATTGCTGATGCAGAGGCGTCATCTTTACTGGGCGATGCGGGGGGTGCGCCATGATTGATAAAGCGTCTCCCATTCCGATTTATTTCCAAATCCAGGAGCTGATCCGGAAAAAAATTGGGCAGGGCGAATGGAAAACTGGGGAAGCGATCCCTTCTGAACGGGTGCTGAGCGAGACGTTTGAAGTAAGCAGGATGACGGTCCGCCAGGCGGTGCAAGGACTGGTCGATGAAGGGATTTTAACGAGAAAACGGGGGAGCGGTACATTTGTAAGCGAACAGAAAGTGGAACAGCCGCTTGATGGCCGGATGAGTTTTACAAGGCTGATGGAAGAACGCGGGATGAAAGCTTCAAGTAAAATCGTGACGTTTATGGAACGGGAGGCCGCCCCGCATGAGATGGAAGCCCTAAAGCTTCGCACCCCTGCAAATATCCTCCACATTGAGCGGATACGGTACGGCGATGACATTCCGATCGTTTTTGAAACGATTGCCACCCCTGCGGCAATGGCGGAAGGACTCACGGAAGAAGAATTGAACCATTCTTTTTATCAATTTCTTGAGCGGAAAAAAGGATTGCGGCTCGGGAAAGGGAGCCAGACGATTGAAGCAGTGGCGGCAAGCGCGCGGCTGGCAAAGCTGTTAAAAGTCGATCCTGGTTCTCCGGTGCTGTCGATCGAGCGTGTGACCGCTTTGGCGGATGGCACGCCGTTTGAATATGTTAAAGCGCAATATGCCGGCAGCCGTTTTAAATTTTATATGTAGATGATCATCCAGGGCTTGCGGCATTGTCCGCAAAGCTTAGAAAAACCCACGGTGTCCCCGCGGGCTTTTCTATTAAAATATGTTCTATTCATAAAACAGGCAGGCCAAATTATAGCCCATAGAAACGTTTGTAGCCGTCAAAATGGGCTTTCCAGTAGGAGTTGCTGAGCGATGAAACTGTTACAACATCCGATCCTGCCTGGATAAATCGGCCGTTCCCTATGTAAATGCCCACATGCGAAATACCGGCTTTATACGTATTTTCGAAGAATACGAGATCCCCCGGCTTCGGGCTGGATACATAATAAGCGCGGTTATAATAGCCGGCTGCTGATAACCGGGAAATGCTGTAGCCTGCTTTATTGAACACATAGTAAATAAAACCGCTGCAGTCAAAACCGGACGGGCTCGAGCCTCCCCAAACATAAGGAGTGCCGATTAAGCTTTCCGCGATGCTGACCACTTTGGAAGCAGAATAGGAACTGTTTGAAGACGAGGTGCTCGTTGCTGTGACGGTGGATGAACCAGAGCTGCTTCCAGGCACTTTTAATTTTTGCCCGACATAAATAGTATCGGATGACAGGCCGTTTAAAGATTTTAATTTGGCAACGGTTGTTCCGTACTTTTTACTGATGCCTGACAGCGTATCCCCGCTTTTTACCGTGTAAGTTGTGGTGGAACTTGAGCTGCTGCCCGAGCTTGAGCTTGCGGAAGAAGAGGAAGCACTGCTTGTCCCTTTTGAAACGATTAAAACATCACCGGGGTGAATGAGCGATGAAGATAATTTGTTCCAGCTCATTAAGTTGGCGACCGTTATGTTGTATTTTACGGCGATTTCACTTAACGTATCCCCCGCTTTTACCGTATAGGTTTTGGCGGAAGAGGATGAGGATGATACGGAACTCACCGAAGCAGATGACGATGAAACGGTCAACACTTGGTTCGGGTAGATGATGTTGGATGTCAAATGGTTCGCCGATTTCAATGCGCTGACGGAAGTATGGTATTTCTGCGCGATTTTCCAGAGAGAATCGCCTTTTTGGACTTTATATGTCTGGGCAAATGCCTCGGTCGTAAACGAAGTGGCCAAAAGCGTTGTAGCGGCAACGGAAAAGATTGTTTTCTTTTTCACACTCGTGTAACCTCCATTAGTCTTTTTTTTCAACTAATATCATTCTATCAAAATTTTTTTATAATGGTAGACCTTTTTCGCCAGAAAAAAGGAAATTGTTCCTTTTTCTGCTAATGTAAGCGACACAAAATAGCAAAATCATGGGATTTCTGGCAAATAAAGATGGTTCAAATTACCAGTTTTTCTTCCTATATTTTTTTCAGTCAAATGTAGCAAAAGGAAGCCGCTTTTATGGATATCAGCGGCTTCTGGTAAGGTCTTGTTTTTCAATCGTTTTTGCGCGTGAAGTTTTTCCGCAGATGTTTCGTTTTTTCACGGAACTGCTCGGCCTGGCCCGTGACTTCGTTGAGCGCCTCCGCAATGGATTGGTGGTCGTTTGTCAAATTTTCAATTGTGGCTGCCATTTCTTCCAGGCTGGCGGAAGTTTCCTCAATAATGGCAGCGAGTTCGCTTGATGCTCCTTCTACTTCATGGGCCTGTCCGGTAACTTTTTTCGACAGCGAATCAAATTCTTTAAACTTCTCAACCTGCCCGTTTAAAGTTTTTAACAGTTTCCTGAAATAAGTGGTGACATTTTGGCTTGATTCCGCTGTTGCTAAAATTTTTGTGCTGCTCAACTGCAATTTGTCGTGCGCCGCCGCATTGCTCCCGTTTAAATCCGCCAAATTGCGGTTAATTTTCTCGGTCGTTTCGTGCGTCGTTTCCGCGAGCCTCCGGATTTCATCGGCAACAATTGAAAATCCGCGCCCGGCTTCCCCCGCACGCGCCGCTTCAATCGATGCATTCAGCGCAAGCAGATTTGTTTGTTCCGTAATTTGTTTGATGCTGTCGGTAAACGTGTTTGTTTCTTCCACTTTTTGCGTTAAAACGGTAAACGTGTTGTTCAGCTCCATAATGGTGTCAATGACATCGCTGATTTCAAGCGTTAACTCATCAACCGCCTTTTCACCCAATTGTGCGGTATTTGCGGCTTCGCGGGCCTCTTTTGTCAATTCATCGGACACTTGCGTAAGGAATTCCATGGAATGCAATGTATCCGCGGCATGGCCGGCAATTTGTGTAATCTGCTCGCTTTGGGTTACGCTGCCTTTTGAAATTTCATTGACCGTCGATTTCATTTCGCTTTGCGCGTGTAAATTTGTCTGAATATGGCCGTTGACATTGGACACCTGGTCAATGAGCGCCGACATTTCTTCCTGGTAAGCCGCGCTTTGTTCTTCCATTGTTTGGATTGTATTTTTTATAGATAAAAGAAAAGAATCCATCAGGTTTTGATGCTGGTAAATCATGGCGTATAATAAAATGGCTGTTAAAATATAGGCAAGTATCGCAGTCGGGAACATGTCGCGGATGATGCCCAGTTCGGCGGAAGGCATGAAAAAGCTTATCACGAATTCGAAAATGCCGAAGAAGGCGCCGATCAAGAAGAGCAATTGTTCAAACTGCAGTGCGCTGTAAGTAAGTAGAAAAAATAGTACAATGGACATGGTAAAATTGTTCTCGAGAAAAAGAATCGCGTAAATGCCGAATAAATAAGCGATGATGACGCTCGCATAAGAAAATATACGGAATTTTTGGAGACACAGGTCGATCACGAAGAAAAGCACAACGAAAAGAGCCGCTTCCGACCCGTACAAAACTGCCATGCCGGTTTTTTTCTCGAAAATCGATTCAACAAAAGCGGCCAGCAGGGAGATCAGAAATGTGACAAACATAAAGCGGCTTTTTTTGCGCGTGTTGTCAGCTTTTAACTGTGTGATGATATCCACATTTTTTCCCCCTTTAATCTTGTCCTTTTTATATAATATAAATGTAACATAAAACAGAGTAAACTTCCGTTTTTTTTATGGGGTTGTCGAAATTTTTTGCTGATGATCACGGGATTTGCGGAACCTTTTGTGGCAGGATTCCGCAATTGTCAACAATGTTTATTGGGAGGGGAATTTTTTGAAAAAAAGGCTATGGATTGCTGTATTGTTGCTGGCGGTATTTGCGGCTCTCGCCGGCTGTGAAAAAACGCCGACACCGAATGAACGTTTGTCTGATTATATTAAGCTTTGGAAGCAGGAAAAATTCACGGATATGTATCAAAACTATTTGTCCGAATCCGCGAAAAAACAGTATGCCTCAAAAGATGTTGCCGGACGCTACAAAAAAGTGTACGGGGACTTAAATATTTCGCAGCTGAAAGTTTCGTACAAAACATTGGAAAAAGATGCCTATCAAAACAAAGACAAAGTAACAGTGCCGCTCAACATTTCTTTCCGAACATCAGGCGGGAAAGTTACTTATAAAGACAAGGTTGTACTCGTCAAAGAAAAGAAAGATAAAAAAGAAAACTGGTATGTCAATTGGAAACCAAGTTTGCTTCTGCCACATTTGACGAAAGGGGATACAATTAAAGTATCCGAACAAAACCCTGTTCGCGGGGAAATCCTTGACCGAAACGGGAAAGGATTGGCAATCAATGGGAAAGTTTATCAAATCGGCATCATTCCGGAACAAATGAAGGGTGACAAGACGGCAGCCATGCAAAAGGCGGCCGGACTGCTCGACATTTCAACGGACGAAATCAAGCAAAAATTGGATGAGAACTGGGTCCAGCCGAATTTATTTGTGCCGATTAAGAAAGTTTCCATGCATGATAAGGCGCTTGTGAAAAAAGTGACATCGATCCCCGGTTTTTCTTCGCAGACGGTAGATGCGCGCATTTATCCTTACGGGAAAGCGGCCGCCCATTTAACCGGTTATATCGGCGCAATTGCCGGAGAAGAGCTGAAAAAGCTGAAAGATAAAGGCTACACTGCAAACAGCATCATCGGCAAGCGCGGGCTCGAACAGCTTTACGATGAACAGCTGCGCGGACAAGCGGGAGAAAAAATTTACATCCAAAAACAGGACGGCAGCACGTATACAGTCGCCGAGAAAAAGGTGAAAAACGGGAAGGACATCAAAGTCACGATTGATGCGGAACTGCAAAAGAAAATATACAACCAAATGAAGGATGACGCCGGCACGGCTTCGGCAATCAACCCGAAAACGGGCGATGTCCTGGCGCTCGTCAGCACGCCAGCGTTTGACCCGAACGATTTTATTCTAGGGATGTCCGTCTCCGCCTATGCGAAGCTTGAAAAAGATCCGGCACAGCCGCTTATCAACCGGTTTGCGCTTGCCTATGCGCCGGGTTCCACGATCAAGCCGGTCACGGGGGCAATTGCACTGAACACCGGCACAACAACGGCCGGCGCAACGAAGACAATTACCGGCACTTCCTGGCAGAAAAATGCAGACTGGGGAAGCTATAAGATTACCCGCGTCCATGTGAATAACAGCCCGGAAAATATGGAAAAAGCGCTTGTGTTGTCCGACAATATCTTTTTTGCGCAAACAGCGCTTGATATTGGCGCAGATAAGTTTGTAAAAGGTCTAAAAGGTTTTGGCATCGGCGAAGATATTCCATTTAATTATCCGTTAAAAGCTTCGCAAATTTCATCAAACGGCAAATTTGCCAGTGACATCCAGTTGGCCGACACCGGTTACGGCCAGGGTCAGATGGAAATGAATATTCTCCATCTGGCGCTTTGCTATACGCCGTTTATCAACGGCGGCGATGAATTGCATCCGAATTTGCAGGCGGGCGAAAAAACGAGAGTATGGAAGCATCCTATAAGTAGCAAAACGGCAGATACGATTGCCGGCATGCTCCGGCAGGTCGTGGCGGACCCGTCCGGCACCGCCCATGCGGCCGATATCCCTGGCGCTTCACTTGCGGGGAAAACAGGAACCGCTGAATTAAAAGCCAGCCAAAGCGACAAAAACGGCAAAGAAAACGGCTTATTCGTCGTGTATGACACGAAAAAGAAAGATGTGCTCGTCGCCATGCTGGTAGAAGACGTCAAAGACCGCGGCGGCAGCGGGCTTGTGGTGAAAAAAGCGGCCAATCTGTTCCGATAAAGCAGCCGTTTTGGTGTAGAAGGAGTGTTCCCAAAGCCGGTTTGTCGGCTTTGGGAACACCCTGCTTTAAGTAAAAATGAAGGCATGGCTGGCCTTTATAGATTGCTAAGGAACGTTTCGAGAGAAAAATACAGGACAAACGGTTCTAACAAAGCGTGTAAGTGCCATTCGAAGGAGAAAAAACAGGTTGAACGGTCCTTACAAAGCGTCTAAGTGCCATTCGAAGGAGAAAAAACAGGTTGAACGGTTCTAACAGAGCGTCTAAGTGCCGTTCGAAGAAAAAATATAGGCTAAACGGTCCTTACAAAGCGTCTAAGTGCCATTCGAAGGAGAAAAAACAGGTTGAACGGTCCTTACAAAGCGTGTAAGTGCCATTCGAAGGAAAAAATATAGGCTAAACGGTCCTTACAAAGCGTCTAAGTGCCATTCGAAGGAGAAAAAACAGGTTGAACGGTTCTAACAGAGCGTGTAAGTGCCGTTCGAAGGAGAAAAGAACAGGTTGAACGGTTCTAACAGAGCGTGTAAGTGCCATTCGAAGGAGAAAAAACAGGTTGAACGGTTCTAACAGAGCGTCTAAGGACTGTTACAAGAAGCATTTTATAAACGTGGCTGCCCTAAAGTCAGTGAACTGACCCGGGGACACTATTTTAATGTACGGAAAGTAATCCGGGAATGCTGATGATTCCGAAAGGCACTCGCATTCCGTGGAAGATCTGCAAGCTTTCTACGCAGGAACCCCGCAAAATTCTCGAACAAAATCTATCGACTTCATTTTCCTGTTACCCCCCTTTTTCTCTAAATCTTGTAAATAAACGGCGAAATAGGAAGAAAAATCCCCTTTTCTGGAATGAAAGTGATTTTTTCCGGAAACAGAATGTGTTAGAATTGTAGAAAAGTTAGCGATTTGGCAGGCGAGTAAGATTTTAGCAGCAAATTTTTGCATAAACATTCCACAAAAACAGCCGATATTTGAGGTAAGGGTATTCCGAGGTGAAAAGAGGGAATTGAATTGAGGAAGAGACTATTTTTTGCGTTTTTAGCAGCCTTTTTGTTTTATATAGTGGCCGGCGGTCCTGATGCATCGGCTGCAACCGTACAAACGCTCCGCGGCGTCGTAAAATACAGTTCCATCAATGTATATGCAACCCCGTCTGCGAAAGCGAAAGTACTGAAGCATTACACAAAAGGCGATGTTCTGTCGTTCCAGCCGGCTTCAACCGGTTACTATAAAATCAAAAGCACTTCGTTTACGGGCTATATCCGGACAAGCGATGTGGAAACGGCAACCCTGCATCCGGTTTCCGTGAAAGGCATCCTTTTGAAAAGCTCGACAAAGCTGTATTCAAAAGCAAGCACCTCGTCTGCCGCATTAAAATCGTATCCCCAGGGCACAGTGCTGACCTATAAAACATTTACATCCGGTTTTTACCAATATACGACACAAATCGGCAGCAAAACCGTGACGGGCTATATTGCCAAAAGCGATACGGAAAATGCGTCCTCATCGCAAACCGCGAAAACCGGAATTGTTTTGAAAAATCCGACGATACTTTATTCGCGGGCAAGCACCGGTTCATCTCCGCTAAAAACCTATGCACAGGGGACGAAGCTGACATATAAAACTTTTTCAGCCCATTGGTATACATACACAACAACTGTAAACGGCAAAACACGGACAGGCTATATTTATAAGAACGATGTGGAAGCCATTACCTCATCGCCGGTGACGAAGCGCGGGATTTCACTGCCGTCTTCCATGCCGGTTTACACACGGCCGAGCACGGTTTCGACGGTATTAAAACATTATGCGCAAGGCAGCCTCTTAACCTATAAAACTTTTACGTCCGGCTGGTATACGCTCAACGTGAAAGTGAACGGGAAAACGGTAACCGGTTATGTGAAAAAAAACGATATGGAAGCGGCGGCTGCAAGCCCGAAAACCATTGAAGGGTCTGCGGTGAAAAGCCCGACAAAAGTTTACGAGAGGGCTTCCACGGCTTCTTCCGTGCTGAAAAGCTATTATATTTATACGCCTCTAACCTACCAAACTTTTACATCCAAATGGTATACAACGACCGTAATGGTGAACGGCAAAAAAACGACCGGTTATATTTCGAAAAGCGATGTGGCGGTCGGGCCGTTTTACAAATATACCCATTACGGCCTGACTGTTCCGGAAATGGTGGCCATCCAGGCAAAAACGAATCCGCAGACCGATTTGTATGCATTCCATAATGCGTATGTCCTAAAATCCGCGGTTAAACTAAAAAAAGGGAGTACGACAAAAGGAACGGTCACCGCCGCTTCAGCAAAAGTACTAGAGCAGCCGAAATCGGGCTCCTGGGTGTACGGCACGCTGAAAAAAGATGCAGCAGTTACAATTGTATCTTCAAGCAATAAAACTTATTATCAAATTAAATACCAATCTTTCAGAAATGCAAAACCGGCTGATATTCAAACGTATGTCAATCCGGCGAATTATCCAAAAGTAAGCAGCGGGTATTTCCAATTCCTTGCGCTCGACCAGTATGCAGGTTCCAGTGTCGGCGAGCTCAATGACAAAATTTTAAAAGGAAAGGGCGTTTTAGAAGGCAAAGGCTCGGTATTCATTGATGCCAGCAAAAAGTACCATGTCAATGAACTGTATTTGATTTCCCATGCCCTGCTCGAAACCGGAAACGGGACATCTAAACTGGCGACCGGCATTAAAGTGAACGGCGTAACCGTTTATAACATGTTCGGCATCCATGCTTATGACAGCGATCCGGACGGCACAGGTTCCAAATACGCTTACGAGCAGGGGTGGACATCGGTGGACAAGGCGATCGAAGGCGGGGCTGAATGGATCAGCAAAAATTATACCGCTATCGGGCAAAACAGCCTTTATACGATGCGCTGGAACCCTGTTTATGCGGACAAATATAACGGGGCTGCGCACCAATATGCCACGGATATCGGCTGGGCCGTCAAACAGGTGAACAATATTAAAAAATTATATGATCTTTTGGACCGATACACGCTTGTGTTTGACGTCCCGGTTTACCAGCAGTAAAAGCGGTGGCGTGTACTCCAAATTCCATAGCGGCGGGATGCCATCATGGCAGAGCCCGCCGCTTTTTTTGCTCGCCGGATTTCACACGGCGCCGGCCATGCAAACGGTGCTTATAATATATGAAAAAAAGCAAGAAAATTAGTAGTTTAGATCAAATCATAGTGGATAAATTGTCGGATAACAATTATAATGATAACAGTGAATTTCGGGTAAATATTTTGTTAAGATTTAATTAAGAAAGTCAGGGTACATTTAGTTTAGGACAAGTGAAACAGTTATCATGGTAAAAGTAATGATGGCGGCTTCACGATATTTTCAATCCTTATTGGTTATGATAAACCAAAGGAGGCAGCACATTGATATTCCTTACCTTGTTTATATGCTTTATGCTTACGATTTTTATTACGCCGCTGATTAAAAAACTTGCGGTACGCATCGGGGCAATAGACAAGCCGAACCAGCGGAAAGTCCATTTGAAAGTGATGCCCCGTTTAGGCGGGCTTGCCATATATGTCAGTTTTATTGCCGGGGTGCTGCTGCTCCGCCCGGATAATCCGCATTCCCTGCCGATTTTGCTCGGGAGCCTGATTATTATCATTACCGGCATTGCCGATGACATCAAAGAGCTGACACCGCGTGTAAAGCTAATCGGCCAGCTGGCTGCGGCGGTTGTTGTTGTATTGAGCGGAATCCATGTCGAATTCATTAACCTTCCTTTCGGGGGCCAATTGGAATTCGGGATTTTCAGTATTCCGCTTACGATTTTGTGGATCGTCGGCGTGACGAACGCGATTAATTTAATTGACGGGTTGGACGGGTTAGCCGCCGGGGTTTCTTCGATCGCGCTCTTGACCATTTCCGGCATGGCCATTATTATGGGCGATGCGTATGTGACAGTGATCGGTTTGGTTCTGATGGTCAGCACGGTTGGCTTCTTATTTTATAATTTTTACCCGGCTAAGATTTTTATGGGGGATACCGGGGCACTGTTCCTCGGCTATATGATTTCTGTGCTGTCTTTGCTCGGTTTTAAAAACGTTACATTTATCTCGTTGATTATTCCTGTACTGATTCTCGGGGTACCGATTTCCGATACATTCTTTGCGATTATCCGCCGGCTTGTCAACAAGCGGCCGCTGTCGGCACCGGACCGCTCGCATTTGCACCATTGTCTGCTGCGGCTCGGTTTTTCGCACCGGCAAGTGGTCCTGATCATTTACGCGATCGCTGCCATGTTCAGCCTGGCTGCATTGATCTTTTCGATGGCAACGCTCTGGGGTTCGCTCATCTTTATCGGCGTCATCCTGATCACGATCGAACTGTTCGTCGAAAGTATCGGCCTGGTCGGCAAAGATTACAAGCCGTTGTTGAATTTCATTAAAAACCGGTCTTAATCAAAAGCCCGGGGTGCTTTGCATGCGCCCCGGGCTTTCAGATTTATTCGGCATCCGTTTCCAGATACTGCTTTTCCCCTTCCGAAATGGCGGCCTGACCGTTTGTCAAATCGGCCATCCAATTTTGGAAGGCGTCCTGTTCCCCTTCTTTTACGTAAATGGACAGTTCCACCTGCTCCAAGTATTGGATTTCTTTGATTTGATACGGGGAGCTGTGTAGCGCGTTTTCGACTTTCCCGAGCCACGAATAATCCAATTTTACATGGAAAGTTGAAACAAGCGTCCTTTTCACAATACCTGCTGCACGGATGCCTTCTGAAGCCGCTTTGCTGTAAGCGCGGATCAACCCGCCGGCCCCAAGCTTAATGCCGCCGAAATAACGCGTCACGACCACAACGGCATCTTTCAAATCTTTCTTTTTCAACACTTCCAGCATCGGCACGCCTGCTGTTCCGGCCGGCTCGCCGTCATCGCTCGCTTTTTGAATGAGGTTTTGCTCGCCGATCATGTAGGCGGAGCAGTTGTGGGTCGCGTTCCAATGCTCTTTTTTGACAGCCTGGACAAACGCAAGCGCCTCCTCTTCCGATTCCGCCCTTTTTACATGGGCGATAAACCTCGATTTTTGAATATCAATTTCATGGCTCCCTTCGCCTTTTACAGTGAAATATTCTTTTAACATGGCAATCTTCCTTCGTCGAAATTCCAATATTTTACCTCATTATATCACGGTCGGAATATGTTATAATTTTTTATGTGTAAACTTAGAATCAGGGCTGTCTTGTGCACCGTATAATGGTATGTGTTTTCCCTACTAAAGTAGCTGGGAAATTAGTACCATTATACGGTTGTACTTTATTTTCAAATAGTCTAAACGCTGCTTTCGCGGTAAAATAACGTTATCACAGTGTGCCGGTTTGGATTGTCCTGCATCCGTCCGCCTTCTGTTCGGGAACTGATTCATCGACTATTCTTTTGGGGGAAGCAAGATGACATTAAAGACATTCGACTCCAAGGCATTGGACGCCATTTTGGAGAAAATGATTGTGACAGTTGAAGAAAGCAAGCATGAGATTTTTGAAATTGGCGAAAAGTGCCGGCAGGATTATGAAACGCTTGTAAAAGAGCTCGATGAAATCAAAGCCGCAGTGTCCGTTGTGATTCAGCAAACGGATGAACTGGAAACGAAATCGCGGTTTGCAAGGCTGCGGCTGGCTGAAGTAAGCAGGCATTTCCGGGATTTTTCCGAACAACAGGTGCAGGAAGCTTACGAAAAGGCACACATGATCCAAACCCAGCTGTCGATGAACAGGCAGCGCGAAATCCATCTGCGCGAAAGAAGAAACGAATTGGAACGACGGCTTCATTCTTTAAAAGATACGATTGAACGGGCCAATCACCTCATCTCGCAAACGACCGTTGTGTTAAACTATTTAACAAGCGACTTGCGCAATATCAGCGAAGCGATCGAAGACGCAAAGCATAAGCAGGAGTTCGGGCTCCGGGTCATCGAAGCGCAGGAGGAAGAGCGGAAACGCATTTCACGGGAGATCCACGACGGGCCGGCGCAAATGCTGGCCAATATGTTGATCCGTTCCGACTTGGTGGAAAAAATATACCACGAACGCGGCGTGGAGGAAGCACTCGAAGAAATCCGCAATTTAAAAGAATTGGTCCGCGGTTCGTTAAAAGAAGTCCGGCGCATCATTTACGATTTACGGCCGATGGCATTGGATGATCTCGGCTTAATTCCGACCCTCAGAAAATATTTGTCTACCGTCGAAAATTATAATCAGAATACGACCATTACCTATACGCATTTAGGAGAAGAAAGAAGGCTCCCGACCAATTACGAAATTGCGGTTTTTCGGCTCGTCCAGGAATCCGTACAAAATGCTTTAAAACATTCGAAGGCGACGGAAATCCAAGTGAAAACGGAGCTGAGGAAAAACAGTTTTATTGCCATTGTCAAAGATAATGGCGTCGGCTTTGATGTCAACAGCATACGTGAAGGTGCATTCGGGATTGTCGGCATGAGAGAGCGTGTCGGCCTTTTAAATGGTGAAATTTCCATCCATTCGAAAATCGGAGCGGGGACATTGATCATTATCCAAATCCCGCTGCAATAAATATGGAAAAGGAGGAAAGAGAGAATGACGGTGAAAATTGCGATCATCGACGACCATCAGTTGTTCCGTGAAGGCGTGAAACGGATCCTTGAATTTGAAAAAACGTTCGAAGTCGTGGCAGAGGGAGAAGACGGGGAAGACGCGCTCGGCATCATTGAAAAATACCATCCCGATGTCGTGTTGATGGATATCAACATGCCGCACGAAAACGGGGTGGAGGCAACAAGAAAGCTGATCGAGACTTATCCGGATACGAAAATTATCATTCTTTCCATCCACGATGATGAATCATACGTTACACACACGTTAAAATCGGGCGCAACCGGTTACTTGTTGAAAGAAATGGATTCGGATGCGCTGATCGAAGCCGTAAAAGTTGTTGCGGACGGCGGCAGCTACCTGCATCCGAAAATTACCCGCAATTTGGTGGAAGAATTCCGGAAATTGTCAAACCGCTATGCATCCGACGGGGCATACCGGCAGCCGGAAGTCGTCCAGCCGTTGCATTTATTGACCCCGCGTGAATGTGAGGTATTGCAATTATTGGCTGACGGCAAAAGCAACCGCGCGATCGGCGACTGTTTATACATAAGCGAAAAAACTGTGAAAAACCACGTCAGCAATATTTTGCAGAAATTGAAAGTCAATGACCGCACACAGGCAGTCGTGATGGCGATTAAGAACGGATGGGTCAAAGTACGGTAAGGGAAAACCTTGGTTGTACATTTTTTAATGTATTGCCGAGGTTTTTTATTTTTGGAGAGGCGGAAAGCAGCGGTGAATCAGCATGTGGATCCGATTTATCGCCGGAAACGGGAGAAGTTTGAAAAATCAGCGGAAATCTTTATTTTATCGGCGAAAACAGTAAAGAAATCGGCGGATAGGTTATAAATCGGACGGATGGCATACCCGGTCGGCTTTTCAAACGGCTGCTTATTTTATACAATGGAGGAGATCAGACAAGCGGAAGGGAGAGGGAAAAATGAGAACGGTCATTGTCACCGACAGTACCGCTTACATCCCGCAAGAAATACGCGAACGATATTCTATTTATATGATTCCGTTAAATGTTATTTTCGGCCGGGAAGAATACCGGGAAGAAATTGATATTACGGCAGATGAATTTTTTGAAAAAATGCGCATGTCGGACAAGCTGCCGACTTCCTCCCAGCCGTCGACCGGTCAGTTTGTGGAACTCTTTGAACAGCTGTCGAAAGATTATGATGCCATTATCAGCATCCATTTATCCAAAAAAATCAGCGGAACATACCAGGGCGCGATCACAGCGGCCGGCATGGTCGAAGGTGTAAAAGTGTATCCTTATAATTCCGGCTGGAGCTGCATGGCGCAGGGCTTTTTTGCGATTGATGCGGCAAAAATGGCGCTTGAAGGAAAAGAACCGGAAGAAATCCTTGCCCGCCTTGATGAATTAAAAGCATCCACCAAGGCATATTTTATGGTGAATGACTTAACGCATCTCCAGCGCGGCGGAAGGCTGTCCGGCTCGCAGGCGCTCATCGGCAGCCTGTTAAAAATCAAACCGCTTTTGACGTTTGTCGATGATGAAATTGTACCGTTTGAAAAAATCCGCACCCAGAAAAAAGCGTTAAACCGCATTTATGACCTGCTTGCCGAAGATGTGAACAAGGGCTTTCCGCTCAAATGTTCGATCATCCACGCCAACCGCAAGGAACAGGCGCTTGAAATTAAAGATGAACTAGAAATACGGTTTCCGACCGTTGATTTTTCGATCAGCTATTTCGGCCCGGTCATTGCCACCCATCTTGGGGAAGGCGCGATCGGGATTGCATGGATGCTGAAATAACAGTTTAAAAAAGAAGGGGATGTTCCAAAGTCGTTTTTGGAACAACCATCGTTTTTAAGAGCTTCGAAAGACCATTAGAATAAAATATTTTCATGGAACGGTTCTAAGAATCATGATAAAATCGATTCGAGTTCCTTTTACTCCCGCGACCGGCACTTAGAAGCGGTATCAAGAGAGTTTGAACAAAGTTTTACGCAAAAAACCGTATTTTGAAAATCTATCAGGGCGTTATGAGCTAAAACTTCTTGATGAAAAGGGGCTTTTTGGACAGCCCCTTCTCCCCCACAAACGAACAAAGGAGTGAACGGATTTGTCCTTGAATCTCCCTGCTTTTTCGGAAGAACTCCAGCACCACCTCTTCGGACGCAAACTCCTCAAATCTGAAATCCCTTTTTCACCCGAACTGCTGGAAATGCATAAAAAACATGGCTGGATCCACTATGAACAAGGAATCCGGGGGGAATTCCCGAACTGCATCTGCCTGCGCTGCGGCAATCAAGAGGCGCATCTTTTCGCAGTATTCCCGTGTGCCCATTGCGGAAAATCCAGCGTATACTGCCGCAACTGCCTGATGATGGGGCGGGTCACTTCCTGCCGGCCGCTTGTCAGCTGGACGGGCCCCGAACCCGCATTCCACCCGCCTGCGCAGCCGCTTCAATGGGAAGGAATGCTTTCCGAAGGGCAGCAGGCTGCATCAAAAGCGGTCATGGATGCCGTCCTGAAGAAAAAAGAGATGCTCGTTTGGGCTGTTTGCGGTGCAGGGAAAACCGAAATCTTATTTAATGGAATCGAAGCGGCGATCAAAAACGGCGGGCGCGTTTGCATCGCAACACCACGGACGGACGTCGTACTCGAACTCGCCCCCCGTTTTCGGCGCGTTTTTCCGGACATCAGCATTGCCGCATTGTACGGCGGCAGCCCTGACCGCTACAAATGGGCGCAGCTCGTCCTTTCCACAACCCATCAGCTTTACCGCTTTAAAGCCGCTTTTGACACGATGATTGTCGATGAAGTGGACGCTTTTCCGTACACATATGATGAAACATTGCAGCGGGCAGTAAAAAAAGCCGCCAAGGAATCATGCGCGCACATTTATTTGACCGCAACCCCGAATGAAACATGGCAGCGCGAATGCCGGAAAGGATTGCGCCCGTTTGTCACGATTCCGGCACGGTATCACCGCCGTCCGCTTCCCGTCCCCGAAATGAAATGGGCGGGCAACTGGCGCAAAGCTTTTGAAAAAGGAAGGCTGCCCCGCCCGGTTGAAGCTTGGGTTAAACATCGGCTTGATGTCGGAAAACAGACGCTCCTTTTTCTCCCCAATATCAGGCTGATGAAAATAGCGGAGCCGCTCTTCAAGAAACTTCACCCGGATATTGAGTCGGTGCATGCCGAAGACCCGGAAAGGAAAGAGAAAGTCGGGAGGATGCGCGCCGGAAAAACCCCGGTTTTGTTAACGACCACCATTCTCGAGCGCGGCGTGACTTTCCCGAATATTGACGTCGCTGTTGTCGGGGCGGAAGATGCCATTTTCACGGAAGCCGCCCTCGTGCAAATGGCGGGCAGGGCCGGAAGAAGTGCCGATTTTCCGACAGGCGTCGTGACGTTTTTCCATTATGGGAGATCACAAGCAATGGTAAAAGCGCAGCGCCATATTTCAGCGATGAATGAAGAAGCAAGAAAGCGGGGGCTGATTGATGAATGAGTATTGTTTATTTTGCCATCAGCCGCTCCACTCCAGGCTTTCATGGCGGGCGCTCATTTTTCCGCAGCGGGAATCCCCGCTTTGCGAAGATTGCCGCGCCAGATTGGAGAAAATCGAGCCGCCAGTTTGCCAAAAATGCTGCCGGCCGCTTGCAAAACTCGATCCCGCCTATGTGCAAGGGGATATATGCCTTGACTGCGCGAAATGGGAAAAAGATCCGGAATGGGCGGGCGTGCTTGAAGAAAACATATCCATTTATGCATATAATAATTTTTGCAAAGAAGTTTTTACCCACTTTAAGTTCCGCGGCGACTATATTTTGGCCGCCATTTTTGCAGACGGCATCCGGCAGGCGTCAGCATCGTGCGATTTTGACTTGATTGTGCCGGTCCCGCTGAGCGCAGAACGGTTATCAGAACGGCTGTTTAACCAGGCGGAGGCGCTTGCCCGGGCTGCAGGCCTCACACCAACGCCCCTGCTTCGGCGCACCCATACCGAAAAGCAGTCGAAAAAAACGCGCCGGGAACGTATCCGCCAATCGCAATTTTTTCATGTGGAAAAAACGGCTCCCATCGAAGGCCGCACCATCTTATTGATTGACGATATTTACACAACCGGCTCGACCGTCCACCATGCGGCAAGAGCTTTGCGGGAAGCGGGAGCCGAAAAAGTATATTCTTTAACAGCGGCCCGGGGTTAAAAAAACGAAATTTATGCCGATAAATAGGATAGAAAACGAATGGCGACGGATAAAAAGGGAGGCGGATCGGATGGCGAAGTTGGAAAACTGTCCGAATTGCGGTAAATTATTTATCAAAAATTCCGTTCGCGATGTATGCGAAGACTGCTACAGAGAGGAAGAAGCTGCATTTGACCGCGTTTCCAATTTTTTAAAGAAACGCGAAAACCGCGCGGCAACGGTGCAAACGATTGTTGAAAAAAACAATGTGCCGGAAAAGCTCGTTTACAAGTGGGTGCGGAAAGGCCGCCTGCTTACGGCCCATTTCCCAAACCTGGCGTATCCGTGCGACCGTTGCGGCAAATTAATCCAATCGGGAAAAATATGCGAAGACTGTGCGAAAGCGATTTCCGAAGATCTCGAACGCTTCGAAAAAGAAAAGAAATGGGAAGAAAAAGTGAGGAAAAAGACTTATCACTTTAAGTAAAGTAAACATTCCGCTTGTTTATCCGATATATTGGATGGTGAATTTGCGCGGAAACCTTAAAAAAGGGGTGAACACTTTGAAGATCAATCACATTAACAGTTCGGGGATCAATCCGTATCAGCGCCAGATCAGCCAGCAGACGCAGCAGGCTAATAAAAGCAGCCAAAAGACGGACAAAGTCGAAATTTCTTCCGAAGCAAAAGAATTGCAAAAGGCCTCCCAACTCGAACAGGAACGGAGCCGAAAAATCGCCGCTTTAAAACAGCAGGTGCAAAACGGAATGTATCAAACAGATGCCGAAAAAACAGCTGAAGGCATTTTGAAATATTTTACGGGCAAGTAAGGAGGGCTGCCCATGTCCGCAGAAAAATTAATTGCATGCCTGGAAAAATTGGAAAAACTTCATAACAGCCTGTTCAAACTGGCCTGTGAAAAAACGGAGGTCATAAAAAATCAGGATATGGAGCGTCTCCAGAAAATGGTGAATGAAGAGCAGACTCATATCCGGGCAATTTCAGCTCTGGAAAAAGAACGGGAAAAATGTGCGCGTGCTTTTACAGGATCCGATCATCCTGTTACGGTTACGGAATGCATTGCGGCCGCTTCAGGGGAAGAACGCACACAGCTTGAGGCGTTACGGAAGCGCCTCATAAACGCAGTGGACAAGCTGAAAAGACAAAACGACTTGAATCAAATGCTCATCTATCAGGCCCTTCAATTTGTGAACCTCACCCTCGATTTGATTTATCCGAAGACACAGCCCGCAACATATGCGCCGCCGTCCAGGCAGCCGGTACAGGCGGGCGGAAAGCCGAGATTTGATTCAAAAGTATAGCAGGTTATTGAATAAAAAACACGGAGGAGAGAAGATACGGTGTCCACTTTCTTTGGATTAGAAACGGCAAAGCGAGCTTTAGCCGCCCAGCAAAACGCCCTGTACACGGTCGGGCAGAACGTGGCGAATGCGAATACGGAAGGATACACAAGGCAGCGCGTCAATTTAACGGCCACCGACCCCTACCCGGCTGCTTCCATGAACCGCCCGGCGATTGCCGGACAAATCGGGACAGGCGTGGAAGCGGGCGAAATACAGCGGATTCGGGACAAATACCTGGATGTCCAGTACCGGGAAAACAACAGCAAGCTGGGCTACTGGACGGCAAAATCCGATGCCTTGAGCAAAATGGAAAGTGTCATGGATGAAACCGATTCGGACAGCAGTTTATCAAATACAATGGAAGCTTTCTGGGAATCGCTCCAGGATTTAAGTACCAACCCGGAAGATGTATCTGCCCGGTCTGTCGTACTGGAGCGGGGGAAAACATTGACCGATACTTTCCATTATTTAAGCGAGACGCTTTCCCAGGATAAAAAGGATGTCGGAAGCGAAATCAGCGTATCCGTAAATGACATCAACTCGATTTTGGAACAAATCAGCGATTTAAATAAACAAATCGCAGCCCTTGAGCCAAACGGCTATTTGCCGAACGACCTGTACGACAAACGGGACATCTTAGTGGACAAATTGTCGTCTTATTTAAATATTACTGTGGAAACGGAAAAAAGCGGCGGGAATGCGAAGGCGAATGCGGACGGCATTTATAATATCAAAATGACGGCCGCAGACGGCACAAGCGTTTACCTCGTCCAGGGCAGCAGCTACAATTCTGTTGAAGTGCAGAACGGCGTTGACAGCGACGGCGACAATATCATTGACAGCCCGCCGGCAAGCGGGGAAATGGTTGGCATTACTGTCGGCGGTATACAATTTGCTGTTTCGGACGCAAACGGCAATGTAACTTTCCCGCAAGGCAAACTGCTCGGATTAATTGAAAGCTACGGCTATCAATATACGGACGCAAACGGCAATACAGTTGAAGCCGGTACTTATCCGGAAATGCTTGACAGCTTGGATAAACTGGCGTATACATTCGGCACTGTTTTTAACGCCGTCCACGAAAAAGGAACGGATCTGGAAGGAAACGCCGGCACAGCTTTCTTTACCTTTGGCAGTCTGACGGATTACAAGGGCGCAGCGGATGCGATCAGCGTCAACAGCAGCCTCACTTACAGCAAGATTGCCGCTTCGGCAAACGGAGATCCGGGAGATGGTTCGAACGCGATTAATCTCGCAAGTGTGGAAGACTTTGATTTAAGCAGCAACGCTGTTTCGTTGGAAGGTTTCAGCAGCATGCTCAACATCGCTTCACTCGGATTGCCGTTTACAACCGGTACGATCAACAGCAATTACGAAGGCATCATTGGGAAACTGGGCGTCGATGCGGAACGGGCGAACAACCTCGAAGCAAACAGCAGTTCACTTCTTGAATCTGTTGAAACGAACCGGCAGTCTGTCAGCTCGGTTTCGCTCGATGAGGAACTGACGAATATGATCAAATACCAACAAGCCTATAACGCGGCAGCCAGGATGATTACGATGAACGACGAATTGCTTGATAAAATCATCAGCGGCATGGGCGTTGTAGGCAGATAGGCAGGTGAAAAACGATGCGCATAACCCAATCCATGCTCGCCAGGAATTTTCTTAACAATTTAAATACGAGCTACAGCAAACTCGCAAAATATCAGGAACAGCTTGCATCCGGGAAAAAAATCAATAAGCTTTCCGATGATCCGTTATCTGCGATGAAAGGCATCTCGTATAGGAGAACCGTTGCGCAAGTAAAACAATATGAAGACAATTTCTCGGAAGCCAGTACTTGGATTGAAACGACAAACGATGCTTTGGACGAGGCCAACCAGGTGCTGCAGCGGATCCGCGAACTGGTAGTGGAAGGGTCAACCGATACTGAAACCCCTTCGGACCGGCAGTCAATCGCTGACGAAGTGGAACAGCTCCGCGACCAGCTTGTCGATATTGCCAATACGAAAGTCAATGACAAATATATTTTTAACGGCACGAACACAACAGAAAAGCCGATCAGCACCGATATCAGCACATTTGACGGGAGCACGACACTCGGCATCAACAACAACCCGGTCAAAATCGAACTTTCGAAAGGCATTTACCTGCAAGTCAACGCCGATGGTTCGAAAGTATTTTCCGACGATCTCTTTAAAGACTTGAAAGACTTAATCAGCGATTTAAATGCTGGCACGTCAGCAAATGGCTTCGACAGGTACCTGGATAAAATCGATGCCCATATCGACAATGTGCTGAGCGAACTTTCGCAAACCGGCGCCCGCAGCAACCGTCTGGATCTCATGAAAGAACGCGTATCCCAGCAGGAACTCACAGCGACAGAAATCATGTCCAATAACGAAGACGTGGATATCGACCAGGTTTACACGGATTTTTCCGTTGCTTCAGGCGCTTATACCGCTGCATTGAAAGTCGGCGCGCAAGTCATTCAGCCGACGCTGCTGGACTTTTTAAAATAACCTATGGACACCATCTTGATATACTGGATGGCCTTCCTTTATATCAGGATGGTGCCGTTTTTTATATGTTAGGAGGCTGAAGAATGAAGCGCAATACAAAATACCACGGCGAAATCGAAATCAGCGAATCGGACATTTGGCATTTTGAAAACGGCATTCCGGGCTTTCCGGATGAAAAGGCATTTGTTTTACTCCCGATCTTGGACAACGGCGTTTATATGGTCCTGCAGTCGGTGATGACGCCTTATGTCGCTTTTGTGATCACAAGCCCGTTTTTGTTTTTCAGCGATTATGAATTCAATATTGATGATGCCACGCTCGAACAGCTTTCAATCGAAAAAGAAGAAGACGTTCTCGTGTATGCCATCTTAACGGTCAGGGACCCGTTTGCCAATACAACAGCCAACCTGCAGGCGCCGCTGATTTTAAATCAAAAGAACCATCAGGCGAAACAGCTGATTTTAAACGATCCGAAATACAAAACAAGGCACCCGCTCTTTGCAAATAAGTCCGGGAAGGTAAAGGGGTGAGACGATGCTGATCCTGTCTAGAAGAAAAGGCGAATCGATCCAAATCGGCGACGACATCGAAATCACCATCGCCGCCATCCAGGGTGACCAGGTCAAAATCGGCATCGACGCCCCGAAACATATCGAAATCCACCGCAAAGAAGTCTACCTTGAAATCCAGCGAGAAAACACAGCTGCGGCACAAGGCATACAAGGGTTGCTTGGGTTGTTAAAAGAACATAATGGGAAGTAAGGAAACCGGTCGTTTGCGATGATCGTTTTTTTCATCTATTTTTTCTTCAAAACTATTAAACATTTGCACATATGGCCGATATAAAAAATGAGCGGGGAACAGGGCGGCCGACCTGGGAACCCGGAAAAAACCAGGTCCACAAGGAAGTGGGCCGACAATATTCAAGGAGGAAAGATAGATGATTATCAACCACAACCTTGCAGCGTTGAACACGTTGAACAGATTAAATGCTGCAACAAATGCACAAAGCAAAGCAATGCAAAAACTTTCTTCAGGCCTTCGCATCAACAGTGCGGCTGATGACGCAGCCGGTCTCGCAATCTCTGAAAAAATGCGTTCCCAAATCCGTGGTTTGGACCAGGCAACAAACAATGCACAGGATGGCATTTCATTGCTTCAAACTGCTGAAGGTGCATTGAATGAAACGCATGACATTTTACAACGTATGCGTGAATTGGCTGTTCAAGGTGCTAACGATACGAATACTACAGAGGACCGCAACCAAATCCAAACAGAATTGAACCAGTTGATGTCGGAAATTGACCGTATTGCGAAAACTACTCAATTTAACACGCAAAACCTTTTGGGTGGCACCTTTTCTGCTACTTTACAAGTAGGGGCAAATGCGGGACAAATTATTACTTTCTCTATTTCTGCAATGGATACTTCCGGTCTCAGCCTTGGTACAAATATTGCTGTAGATACAAATGCTGCAGCAAGTACTGCAATTTCTGCTTTAGACAAAGCTATTAAACTTGTTTCATCACAAAGATCTAATCTTGGTGCACTTGAAAACCGCTTAGATCATACTATTAACAACTTGACGACTTCTTCAGAAAACTTGACTTCCGCTGAATCACGTATCCGGGATGTTGATATGGCGAAAGAAATGTCTGAAGAAACAAAGGACTCAATCCTTGCACAAGCTGCTCAAGCAATGTTGGCTCAAGCAAACCAACAACCACAGCAAGTATTGCAACTTCTTCGTTAATTATTTGTATTTATTGGCACCAATCAAAAGATTTATTCTTTTGGTTGGTGTTCATTTTAAAATGGAAATTGCATGTATAGCATAAATTAACAGAATTTCCTTTTTAAAAGGATGTTCAACAAAATATCGTGACACTATAGTCGCGATATTTTGTTGAATCAAGAATAACAACAATGAGGGATATATTCATGGCACCATTCATTTCTTTATGTATGATTGTAAAAAATGAGGAAAAAGTATTAAAGCGATGTTTAGATTCAGTCAAGGGTGTTGTAGATGAGATTGTGATTGTCGATACTGGCTCCACAGACAAAACGAAAGAAATCGCATTGCAATACGTTGATCATGTTTATGATTTTGAGTGGACCGATAGTTTTGCAGATGCCCGGAATTTTGCCCAGTCTAAGGCGTCTGGGCAATGGATATTGGTCATGGATGCAGATGAATATGTTGATCCAAATAATTTACAAGCTGCAATTGATGAAATAAAGAATCAATATGATGCTTTTGAAGTAAAAATATACAACTTTTCAGGTATGCATGGAGAAAGGATTATTCAGCACCACGGCTTAAGAATTTACAAAAATAATCCTGCAATTACCTTTTCAAGGACCATACATGAACAATTGAGGAAAAGTGAAGGTGAGCTTAAAGTAGGTTCTTCAAGCTTAATTCTTTACCATTCAGGATACTTAGCGAGTGTAGTAAAAGAAAAAAATAAAAATAAGAGAAATCAATTTTTACTTGAAAAAGAAATGAGTTTTTCAGAGAATAATGCTTTTGATTATTTTAATTTAGGAAATGAATATCAATCGCAGGGAGATACTGAAAAAGCTTTAGAGGCGTATCTGAAAGCCTATCAAAACAAACCGGACCTTCGTTACAGCTGGGTATCGTTTTGTGTGGTTCAAATCATAAATTGTCTCATTACTCTGCAGCGTTACAAGGATGCGTTGAATGTAATTAGCGATGCAGAACAAATATACAGCGAATCTCCTGATTTTAAATGTTTAAAAGGAATTATTTATTTAGATCAACATCGTTACCAAGATGCAATTACAGAATTTGAAGAATTGATTGATAAACAGGAAGATTACCAAAACATTATTTCAAGCGTGGATTATCTTGAATATTTTCCGCACAGAGCTCTCGGTATCATTTATCAAAAAGAGAAAAATTATGAAAAATCTGTTTACCATTTTACAAAGGCATTAACACTTAATAAGTACTGCAACCGATCTCTTATTGGTTTAATGCAAATTTTAACGGAGAGAGAGGAAGAACGCGAAATAGTTTCTTTTATTAATCATAATAATCTAATAAATAATAATTATGATTTGTTTAAGTTTATCCGCCTGTTTATCTCGCTTTCACAATTTGATATAGCCCGCCATTATGCAGAACAAGTGGATAATGGCTTAATTAAGGAAGGTTTCAATATCAAGTTAGAACTAAGCAAAGGCAATACAGCTGCACTTAAAAAGTTTATTGAAACACGTACCTTAGAGCAATTAAATGAGATTATAAAAAATGGTTGTATTGATATTTATGATTTGATTTTATTCTGCTTTGAACTTAAAGATATCAGTATTATCAGATTAATATTCAATTTAGTAAAAGAAGAAAACATCAAACAATTAATGGAGTATCTTTTCACTAATAATAATACATCCTACAATTGTTCGAAAGATATTCTTATACTAGTGGAAAGAACATTACAATTTAATCAACTTAGTCTTTTTGGAAAACTGGCTGAGAAGATAGGTACCGAGCAAGAAATACTATTGCCAATAGCACATTTAATGTACCAATATCATTACAAAAAAGAAGCAATACAAATTTATAATAATGTAGATCCTGTTTTTTATGATATCGATACGTTTGTAAATTTAGTAGAATATTATTTTGAAGAAGGCGAAGGGCTTCAAGCGAAAGAAAAAATTATTACTGCTATTAGTTATGAAAAAATTGATTATAGATTGTTTAAGTATGCTTTATTATTACATTTGGAATTTGAAAGTGTCCGTGATTGGGATATAGATCAGATTACAAATATTGCTTTTTCTTATTATACAGGAAGTCAAGAACTAGCTTATTTATACAGCTTAATCAAAAGTGACAGTATAGAATTACAATCGAATGGAAGTCCGGTTAGAACTGTGGGCTTTTTTCTAGAAACTACTTTTCATTACTATGTCTATGAATCTATTATTAATGAATTATTAAATAAAGGTATTAACTGTCATCTTGTGATAAATGATTATTTTCAAGAACATTCCGAAACAAGTTATATGTATGATGACTTAATGGAATTTCTTCAGAATCTAGATCGAAATGATATTGATGCTTATACTGTTTCCATGATAATGAAGAATCACTTTAAATATGATTGCATGGTAAGTTGTTATTATTCTAATTGGTTAAACGAGATAGCATATAAGCAAGTACGAGTGATGTATGGATTAGCTAAAGATACTTGGAACTTTGCTTGGTGGAATGTTTTCTACGATAAAATTCTTTGTTATGGTCGTTATGATTACAATAGATTAAATATCTATAACAACTGTGTAATTGTTGGTAATCCCAAATTTGATAAATGGTTTAAAAATAAATTTGATAATCTTGAGGAAATAAAAGAAAAGTTTCTAATTGACGAAAATAAGAAAACCATTTTATACGCTCCAACGTACGGCCATTTAAGTTCAATTGACGACTGGATTGATGATATTAAGGAATTAGAGAAAGATTATAATATCATTATTAAAATGCATCATGGCACTGCATTTAGAGAGAGTGAACAATACCGCCGAGAGAAGATCCTGCACAATTTTAATAATGTAACTAGTGATCAAAGCGATCTATTTTCGCTTTTTGCTATATCTGATTTTGTAATTTCAGATAATAGTGGGATCATATTTGATGCTATCTTGGCAGAACAAAATATATTGTTATTAAATCCAACCTCGCAAGTATTACGTAAGGATGGGAGCAATGAAGTAAGAATTAGAGAAAAAATTATAAATTTGGAAAAAGGGGATGATCTTAGACTGTATCTAAAAGATAATAATTTATTTATAAAGCAAAAGAGTGAGTTATTTGATGTCTTGTATAATTTAGATCAGTTTAGAGATGGAAATTCTGGTAGTAGGGCTGCAGATGAAATCATTTCCCTTATAAACGGCGAAAAGTCAACAGCTAAAGAAAATCCATTCTTATACAGTCTCCGAAAGCAAATTTTTGGGTTTTAAAATTAGCTTTTTATGGAGTTATACTAATTGGGAGTTCAAAGTGTTTAATTAATATTTAAACATTTTGGCCCCGTTTTTTAGTACTCCAAATTAAAATAACGAGATTAATTGTGAAAAATAATAGCTGTGAACATATTTATACCCAATATACAATGTCGGAACTTAATAGATATGTTAAATTCAAGAAAATTAAGTGAATGATATTTGTATAATCTCAAATTCATTTTAAAGAATTTACCGAGCTTGCTAACTTATAAATCATTCATTTGTCATAGAATATGTAGGAATTGGGAAGAGGGAAAATTAGACGTTTTCCCTTATTAACAAATGTAGAAGAGGGTCAAAAAATGGATATCACCAAAAAAGAGACTACTTCGGTAATCATAACGATTGATAAATTGTGCAATATATTATCCCGCAATATGATGGAAGACTCTGAATTCATAAAAATTTTGCCTGTTGTCGCTAAAATCTGCATCAAATTACATCCATTGTATCATAGTAATAAGGTTTTTCTTTCTTTATTTGAGCATGTGACCCAATTACTTTCTGCTTTCAAAAGTGTACCTGTAAGCCCCACGAGCAGGCTTAAATTACTATCTCTTCTTGAACAATTCGAGTCTTCCCTGTTTAAGAATACACGATTTCACATCTATTTGTATAACTGCACAGCGCGAGATCTTCCGGTTAATATCAGGTATGTACAATCTGTAACGGAATTGCCCTTGTACTCAAAAATGCCAGACTCCATTCCTCAGTTTCAGGAAAATTCTCCGGACTTTTCTGTATTAGTTTATTCTGGAAGACTGCAAAAAAAGGAATTGGCACATGCGAATTTTTGCTTTCAGGTAGAAGAAATTGTGGATTCAGTAGGTGCTATGATTGCTGATTTGAAAAATCTTGATTATTACACACACGATCGACTTTACCTTGAAGCAAAGTTGGAAAGTTTGAAAAGACGATCGGATATTAGAATTTTGCTCGCGGGTTCCTCCTATACGATGTGTGGGTTGTTCGAGGAGCAAATGCCATTACCTGCGCGTAATGTAGCAATAGATGCACAAGATCTATATTATACCCTAAAAACAATCCGTACTGCGCTTGCCTACAATCCGAACATTACTCACTGTATTATTTCTTTCGCCTATTACTTCTGGGGCTACGATTTATCTCTTTCAACTTCTATTTATCAATACAAACGTATAACTGAAGTGAATTACCCTGTATTTAAGGATAAGCACAATTTTCCAGGAAATCCGGACGATGATACACAAATTTTCTTAAAGTCAGTTACTCCACTAAAAAAACATCTTTTTTCATTTGAAGTATTGGCGAATCAATATGTCGAAAACGCAAAAAAAAGATTTGAAGATTCACATTACTTTTCTTATCCACGTATGGACAGTGAAATTCTTAAACATGATGATATAACAAACCGTGAGCGAGCCCAAAAGCGTGCAGCAAGCCATAATAAGTTTTTTAAATATGCTTCTACAGTTCAGGAAAATCAAAAATTGTTTGCGGATTTCTTAGAGGAGATGAATAACCGTGGGGTGGAAATTATTCTATACGTTCCTCCTGTAACAGAATATTATCGAAACTGCATTAATCCGGACTTGATTTCCGATTTTTACGCTTGTATGGAGCCACTCCAAGAAAAGTATCGTTTCAAATTGATAGATTTATTTAATTCTACTTATTTTAAAAATGATGAATTTTATGATTATGATCACCTCAACGATTTAGGCGCAATCAAGCTTGGGAAAATTTTAGTACAAGCGTTAAGCCTTTGAAAAATCGACCTGTGTTAGTCTATGGGAGTATAATTTTTTCTCGATGTTGTAAATCATTTAGCCTGTAATGTCAATTTGACCGATGTCTGTCACTCTATTAAAACATTTAGTGTATAGGATTTCTATCAAATAAGTACTAGCTATTAACTCGTTGGAAATCTTTAATGGCAAGAGGTAACTCTTGACTTTAATCTTATGATTTGGTGCTTGTGTATTGTGGACCCGTTATTAGACAATATAAAATTCTGATTAGCTAAAAGAGTTCAGTGTTAAGGAGCGTTGGATACTTTTCCTTCTTAATTATCTCGAAGGTTTGGAGTACTGGAAACTTATCAAGAAACTACTATGAAGCCATTATTTATTGATGTAAAAAGATAGAAGTACAGCTTGAAGTCAAATTTGAAAATTTCGTCTGGCTCATTCATTAGCATGTTTGTCTAATTTCCTTTTAATGAAATTACGAATTTTAAATGTTGATTCATGCTAAATCCCTGCGGAGCTGCCAATCAGCGGCTCCGCATGTTAAAAAATTTCATCTTTCAAACGTATCAAATATCAGATAAAATAGGGGTGACATTGGAGGTATAAAGATGAAGTTAACGATAAACCAAGAGACGATCATTGGAAAATCCGGGCGCGACGGAGATCATCAGCAAAATCCATGCTGCAGACGGCCATCATGCTTTTTTCAGTCACTTCATTGAGGATGGGGAAAAAATCAGCCATGAATTTTCGCGTTACTTGGAAAAACATATACAGTACATACAAGAGCTTGAAATGGTATTAAAGACGTACAATGAATTCACCCATGAAATAGTTTTATCATTATTCAACTATTTTAAGAGAGCTGTCCCGGCGTTGAAAGTGCTGGAAGTCTTAACCGGCCCTTTAGCTGAAGAAGCATGGCAAATGTTATCCGGGCTTATGGAAAAAATGCGGTGGATGGTCCGGGCAGTTGGAATAATTAAACAAAATAAAGAGAAACTTTTCAACTGGCTGCAAGTCGCCAAAACTGCTGATTCAATGGAAGAGTTCCTGCAAGATTTGTCAGCAGCGATTGAAGAAAAAGAAGTGGTGCAGGCAGTGGGCGCTTTAAAGCCTGATTTCCTCAGCCGAAAAATTGCTCGATGCGCTTGAAGTTTCCATGGCAACGGCATGTTGCCGTTAAACGAAACAGGGGCAGCATCTGTTCAATGCTCCCCCTGTTTTTTTATTTGCTGTTTTCTTCCTCCCTATCCATCGCCCGTCGGCCTGCTTCTTTGTTTCCCTTTGATTTTTTCTTCTTCCTTTTTCAGCTGCTTTTCCGCCATCATTTCCACTTCTTTTTTCTAAAATATTTCCCTTCGTGCATCGGCATAAAACATATCGGCTGGAGTCGGCCATTCCCGTAAATATGCCTGCTTTTTTGCTCACCCTTAAACATTCTTCCCGAACTTTGCAGGGAATCCGGTGAACATGTCGAATGTTTTATGTAAGGGCATGCCGTATGCCAGACATGGCCCATATGGGAGGGATTGGTATGAATCAGGAAGAATATGAAACCGTCTTATCTATTCACCGGGTGCCTGTCTCAAAATTGCGTTCGGAATGTAGCCCAGAGCAGTTTCCCTTTGAAACGACAGCAGATTTGGAAACGCTGCCGAATGAAATGATCGGGCAGCAGCGGGCGGAGCAGGCAATGGATTTCGGGTTGTCTGTGGAACAGTCCGGCTACAATTTATTTGTTGTCGGCCCGTCCGGAACAGGGAGAATGACGTACACACAGCACAGCGTCAAGAAACTGGCGAAAGAGCGGCCGGTGCCGGATGACTGGTGCTATGTGAACAATTTTGAAAACCCGGACCGCCCGCTTGTCATTAATTTGCCGGCAGGAAGCGGCATCCAATTCCAGCGCAGAATGGAAAACCTTCTCATTGACATTGAAAGGGAAATCCGCGCGACATTTTCCAATGAAGAAACGGAAAAGAAAAAGCGCAGCATCATTGATGAGTCTCAAAACCAGGTCGAAGCGCTTTGGAAAGAGACGGAGGCGTTTGCGGCTGATTTGAATTTTAAATTGGAGCGCACGCCCGCAGGCATTCAAAGTTTCCCGCTCTTTTTCGGCCGGCCGATGGAAAAACAGGAATACGAACAGCTGTCGGATGCAAATAAAGAAAAGTTGAAAGAGCGGGAAAAACAGCTCGGAGAAAAAATCAACGAAACCCTTTACCAAATCCGGAAAATTGAAGAACAGCTCCGGAAAAATTTGGACCGTTTTAATAAACAGACGGCTGCGTTTGCAATTGAAGGCCTTTTCCAGCCATTGAAAGAAGCTTATCACGATATTCCGAAAGTGCTCAACTATTTGGAAGAATATTACCATGATGTAGTCGAGCATTTTTCCCTTTTCTTAACGGACCAGGAAGAGGAAAACATTGTCGCTCAGGCGCTGGCCGGTAGCAAAGAACAGCAGCTGCACCGCTACGCCGTCAATTTGCTTGTCAGCCATAAAAATCGGTCGGGCGCTCCTGTCATTTACGAAACGAACCCGACGTACCAAAATCTGTTCGGGAAAATTGAATACCGCGGCGCTTTCGGCAGCTGGACAACCGACTTCACGTTTGTTAAACCAGGCGCCATGCATCTGGCCAATGGCGGGTATTTAATTTTACAGGCAGCGGAACTGCTCCAGCAGCCGTATGCGTGGACGCTGTTGAAACGCGCGCTGCAGACGGGGCAAATCCAGATCGAGGACCCGTTTGCGGAACGGGGCGTATTTCCGGCAAGCGGCCTGAAGCCGGAGCCGATTCCGCTGAAAATTAAAGTGATCATCATCGGTTCCTATTATTTGTACGATCTTTTGTCGAGCGTGGACGAAGATTTCCATAAGCTTTTTAAAGTAAAAGTCGAATTTGACACCGTCATGAAGCGGAATGAAGAGAACCGGATCAAAATGGCTCACTTTATTAAAAACTACGCCGAAAGAAAAGGGCTGCTCCCGTTCCACCGGCGCGCGGTCGCAAAAGTCATTGACCACAGCTCCCGGCTTGCGGAAGAACAGGAAAAATTGACGGCACGCTTCCAGGACATCACAAAAATATTGGTCGAATCAAGCTACTGGGCGAAAAAAGAAGGGGCCCCGTTTGTGGATGAGGGCCATATCCGCAAAGCTTTGGAGGAACAGTCGAACCGTGCGAACCATATATCCGAGCAGTACCGCGAAATGATTGCAAACGGCACGATCATGGTGGATACGGACGGTGAACGCATCGGTCAGATCAACGGGCTTGCCGTGATGGGCACAAGGGATGCGACGTTCGGCATTCCGACGAAGATTACGGCCCGGACATTTGTCGGAAAAAGCGGCATCATGAACATCGAACGCGAAACGTCATTGAGCGGTCAAATCCACAATAAAGGGCTTTTGATTTTAACCGGCTTTCTATCCGGCGTGTTTGCGAAAAACCATCCGATCCCGCTTTCGGCAAGCATCACCTTTGAACAAACATACTCGCTCATTGACGGTGACAGCGCCTCGAGCACGGAACTGTATGTATTGCTTTCTTCTCTTGCCGGGGTGCCGATTCAACAGGGTATTGCCGTGACGGGTTCGGTCAACCAATGGGGCGAGATCCAGCCGATTGGCGGCGTGAATGAAAAAATAGAAGGATTTTTTGCGATTTGCAAGGAACGCGGCTTGACGGGGCGCCAGGGGGTCATCATCCCGCAGCAAAATATTGCCAACCTGATGCTCAACGATGAAGTGGTGGAGGCGGTGAAAGTCGGCAAATTCCATGTCTGGGCCGTCCGCCATATTTCGGAAGGCATTGAAATTTTAACAGGGGAAAGCGCGGGTGCGGAACGGAATGCCGGGGGCCGTTTTCCGGAAGGGACCATTTTCGCGAAAGTGGAAGAACGGTTTCATAAAATGTATGAATCCGTGAAAGAAGCAAATCAATAATTGGAAACATGCAGGCGGGCAGAAATGGAAGCCCGCTTTTTTTTAGCTTAAAACATTCACAATTTTTTGTTAAAAACTAGTCGGAAAGTATTGTTTCGTTTGAATGCGATGATTCTATATAAATGGAAAGTATCTTTGCAGTTATAATAGAAAATGGGCAGATTGTGAAAAATCCGGCAATGGCCGCCAAGCAAATCAAAAAAGGGAAATCGCTTCAAACCATTTTGCATAGGGGGGGAGGGGGAGCCGGACTGCAGTAAATCCATGATTTTCATCTGCTTCCGGCATTTTGCACATATTTTGTAGAAAGGATTTGTGATTGGCTTTGATCAAGATACCAAATGATGATTTTAAAAAGATCCCGTTGAGTGAGAATCAAGTCAGGGAAATTCTCCACTCTCTCATGCAATCATTTGAAACGATTGATATTCAGATCAGCGAACACAAGCATCAGGAATTGACGAAAGATCAGGTAATCGATTTGTTGGTCCGCTACATGAGCTGGGAAAGTATTCTTGAATTTATTACCCAGCTCAATATCATCCGCAGGCGCGGATCTAATGCGCTTTCTTATGTTAAATATATTTTAACCGCTGTGCTGCAGCGGCTTGAACGTTCCGACAGCAAAAAATTGTATAAAACCCTATAAATGCGTGAAAGGAGGAATTGACGTGAGTGAACGACCGCTGCTTCAGCCGGTGGCAGCGCCATTTTTTGAAAAAAATACATTGGAACTGGCCCGCACGTTGCTCGGATGCCTGCTCGTGAAGGAGACGGAAGAAGGGGTGGCGGCCGGTTTTATTGTGGAAACGGAAGCGTATATGGGGGCTTGGGACAGGGCCGCGCACAGTTACGGCAACCGGCGGACGAAAAGAACGGAAGTAATGTTCCAAAGCCCCGGGTATGTTTATACATATCAAATGCATACCCACTGTCTTGTTAACGTTGTCAGCGGCCGGGAAGACATACCTGAAGCGATTTTGATCCGCGCCATAGAACCGTACATTGGCACCGGCCTTATGTTTGCACGCAGAAAAGTCAAGGAAGTGAAGCAGCTGACGAACGGGCCGGGGAAATTAACGAAAGCGTTGGGCATTACGATGAAAGATTACGGGCGCGTATTTTACGAACGGCCGCTTTTTATTGCGGAAGGGTTCAAACCTGAGCAGATTATGACCGGCCCGAGAATCGGGATTGACAATACAGGGGAGGCAAAACATTACCCGTACCGGTTTTGGGTAAAGGACAACCCGTTTGTCTCGAGGCGCTGATGGAAAGGGGCTCCAATTCAGGATTTTAAAGAACGTTTGAAGGGAAAAATCGATTGCCAATCGTCTTGATACAGGATGATCTCAGAACCGTTTCAAAGAAAAAGTTGGGAGCAATCGGTCTTGATACAAGATCTCAGGACCGTTAGGAGAGAAAAATGGAGCTTGAGAGAGCACCTCAGAACCGTTTGGAGAGGAAAAATGAGAGCAACCGGTCTTGAAAGGGAAACTCAGAACTGTTTGAAGGCAAAACTTAACTTAAACAGGTCCTACTTAAAATCTTAAGTTTGTCAGGCGTTCTTTACTGACTTCTTCAAACCTCCTGATCAGAGGAACAGAATCTCTTGCTTAAAAAAGGGCTTCAAACAGAGAAATCCCGTCAAGAAAAAATTCGACGGGATTTCTTGATGAAAAAGAGCTTTTCTTTTAGGACAGCCCCTTCGACAATTTTACCAGTAATACGGGTAGCCGCCCCCGTACCCGTAGCCGTAATAAGGATAACCGCCGTATAATCCCGGGCCGAGCAGTGCGGAAGTGGCCAGGCCGCCTACTAGGCCGCCAAGGAACGGTCCGCCGAAACCGCCCCCCCACGGCCTGAATCCCCACGGCCTGAACCCCCAAGGCCGGAACCCGAATCCCCCAAATCCTCCAAAACCGAACGGTCTCCTTACATCCTCGCTTTCATATGTTTCGTGATAATAGGGTATTTCCGGATAACCTGTATTCATTTCATTTTCCTCCTCAATACTGGTGATTTTGTTTACGATAAAGCATATGTGAATCACCCATTGCCTGTATGGGTATCCGCCTTTTTAAAAGAAATTTTCCCCTGCAGGAGGTGTTAAAATTCACCGGAAACATCCGATACAATAAATAGAACAAAAATCGGGGCACCACCCAATCCGCACATGGTCTGGTGCCGGTGAATAAGGGGATACTTGCGATGATTGAAGCGATGAAGCGCCAGACTGCACAAACGCCTTTCATAACAAGTACAGCACAGAAACAGGCAGAAAAGAACACAGGGGCGGAGCAGACCCAAACAAACCAACTTCAGCAAAACGGGGATGAAGCCCTTTCTGTTAACGGTGAAGTTACAAAAGAAAAAGTAAAAAAAGCGGTGGAACAGTTGAACCAATTTTTATCCGGATCATCCACCCATTTAAAATTTCAATTTCACGACCGATTGAAAGAATATTATGTCACCATTGTCGATGACCAGTCGAACAGGGTGATCAAAGAAATTCCGCCGAAAAGGATTTTGGACACCTACGCGGATATGATGCGCAATATTGGGTTTCTCATCGATGAGAAGATTTGATAGAAGGGGGATTGAAGGACGATGGTGCAAAGAATCACGGGCCTGGCGAGCGGCATGGATATTGACTCTATTGTTGAAAAAATGATGACAGCCGCAAAGCAGCCACTCATTAAACTGCAGCAGCAAAAGCAGATACTCGAATGGCAGGAAGACGATTACCGCACGCTGAACCAGAAATATTACGATTTCCGGACGACCTTGTCGGATATGAAACTGACTTCAAAATACAGGGCACGCACGACGACTTCATCAAATGAAAGCTATGTAACGGCAACAGCGGCGAATAATGCATCGCTGGGGTCAACGACAATTCAAAGTGTAACACAATTGGCGACGGCAGCGACGAGGGTAGCCGCAGCCCCAATTTCAACAGATTCATCCAATAAGGTTGATTTGAATCAATCCTTATGGAAACAGTCAGGAAATTTCAGCGGGTCAATCGAATGGAGCCAAGGGGGAGTAATATCGGATACCATAACAGCCAAAGGGGACTCCACAGATCCAACGTCTGTTACGTTTGACTTAAAGGGCACACTTAACAGTAATATGCCAATGAATGTAAAAATGAACGGAAAAACTTATGAAGTGGTGACAGATCCGTCCGTTACGCTCAGTGATAACCAGGTTTTACTTACAACTGCTGGCGGGCAGGCAACATTAAAATTTAATTCAAATATTTCCGCCGGGACGAGCATTAGTGTTGAATACGTGGTGGATAAAGCAACAAAAAGTGCAACCGTCTCGTCTGATACGAAATCAATACAATTGGACTTTGGGGACATTATCACCGATTCATTTACTATGACAGTTGGAAACAATAACGTATCACTCTCCCAAGGCACGGACGGAAATATGAATTTATTCATTGGTTCGACCCAGATCGGCACCCTTAATCCGGAAACGGGAAAAATTGATTTTAATAGCGATTTCGGGTCAACTTATAGCGGTTCTGCTATCCAAATCAGCTACCAGCAAAACTACACTTCTTTTAACTTAAAAACGTATACTTCAAGCGGGCTGGTGAACGGCAATTTTTATATCGGCGCGGACAAAACGTTAAATGATGTCATTTCTAAAGTGAACAATTCAAACTTAGGTTTGACAATGTATTATGACGAATATAAAGATATGTTTACGCTGACGAGAAAAGAGACCGGTAATTTTAATTCGTCTTCATCTGTGGATAACGGTAATGAAATCATTATTTCTTCTGATACAGATACTTACGATTTTTTGCGGGATACATTAAAATTTAGCGGCAGCACTGAATACGGTGGTACGAATGCCGTGTTCAACATAAATGGGTTGGATACCGAACGGACATCAAACACCTTCACCATCAGCGGCGTCACCTATACGTTAAAAAGCGAATTCGACTCGCCGGTCACCATCTCGGTTTCCAACGACGTGGACACCATCTACAACAACATCAAAAATTTCGTGGACCAGTACAACAGCCTGATTGATGCTGTCCAGTCTAAACTGGATGAGGAGCGGTACTCCGATTATGCGCCGCTGACGGACGACCAGCGTTCCCAAATGACGGAAACGCAGCAAAACCAATGGGATGCGAAAGCGAAAAGCGGCTTGCTGCGGAACGATATGACGCTGCAAAGTTCGTTGTCCAATATGCGGACATTAATCTATACAAAAGTGGACAATCCGAATATTTCATCGACATACAATACGCTTGCGAGCATCGGCATCACTACGACTTCAGACTGGCTCGAAGGCGGAAAACTGGAAATCGATGAAGACAAACTGAGGGCTGCCATTCAAGAAGATCCCGACTCGGTTGAACTCTTGTTCCGCGGCACCGGCAGCACGACATCGGAGGAAGGCATTATCCAAAGACTTTACG